>JAEEGL014073464.1_pt1 | contig 16236 bp, 15 predicted proteins | sample 9134231 | NCBI WGS metagenome assembly JAEEGL01 (sample SAMN16246548, study PRJNA631951) | gut metagenome | biome: gut microbiome; feature: rumen; material: fiber-attached | host: Bos | place: Iran: Karaj | collected 2018-10
GCTTTACCACTAAATGGGCCGTTTGGGCAAAAACCATTATGCGGCTTATCCACAAAAATGGCTTCTCCAGCCTTTAATTCTCTGGTTAAAAGGCCGTTTTCCGTATAAAGAACCAGCGTTATGGCTCCGCTTAAAAGGGTGAAAAACTCCGGGCAGGTATGCTTTTCCAACTCGCTGATTTCAGCCAAAGAAACAGCCTTGGGGCTATAAACGCCAATGCGATAGTGCTCGGCATCACCGCATAAAACCTGCCATTCTTTTTCATTGGCCCAGCTAAAGGGCTCATTGCGCGTGGCCTCCGGAAACGACGGCGCGGTAACAGTCACTTTACGGCTCATGGGCGTTCCTCCCCTAAACGGCTCGCAGCCTGTTTTTTATCACAATTTAAAAATTTCTGCTCATCAGGCGGAATTAAGCTTTCTATTTTCCGCCGATCGCCACGAGAGCACACCACTTTGTAGCCAATGCTCTTAATGCGTCCACTCAGGCAGAGGCGGCACTGGGCGCTCTCTTCTCCGGTGCAAATTTTGCCATCATAAAGTTCGTATTTTTTGCGCACGGAAACCGGCGAGAGGTTAGGCATCAGCACATTGGCCCCGCTTAAAATGCCCTTTTCGCGGCCATCTTCCGCCAGGGTGCCAAGAGCTGTGGTCGCCGGCAACAAAATATCCGGTATAATCAGGCGAATAATTGATAGCAAATAGCAAGTAAGCTCCACGCTGCCGGCTCTTTCCCCGGCAAATGGCGTGGCCGCGTGGGGAATGAACGGGCCAATTCCGCACATATCAGGCTGAAATTCTTCAATAAATTGCAAATCAGCAACTATATTTTCCACTGTTTGAAAAGGCGAGCCAACCATAAAGCCCACTCCCACGGCATAGCCAAGCTCACGCAAATAATTTAGGCAATTAAGGCGCGTTTTTAGGCTCATCTCGGCCGGATGCAACTTGGCATAGTGAGCGGGTGTAGCCGTTTCATGGCGCAAGAGGTAGCGGTCGGCCCCCGCCGTGCGCAGAGCCTTATAGCTCTCATAGCTGCGCTCGCCCAAAGAGAGCGTAACAGCCACTTCAGGGTAGCTCTCTTTTATAGCGGCTATAAGCGGCACCAGCACCTTATCGCTAAAAAAAGGGTCTTCGCCGCTTTGCAAAACAAAAGTGCGGTAACCGAGTCTATAACCCTCATCGCAGCAGGAAAAAATCTCTTCCGGGCTCAAGCGATAACGCGCAGCCAGGCGGTTACTACGCCTAATTCCGCAATAATAACAATCATTTTTACAATAATTACTAAATTCTATAAGCCCGCGCAAAAATACTTCACGCCCATAAACAGCGCCTGCTACCGCCCGCGCCTTTTCGGCCAAAAGCTCGGCCGCCTCAGCCTCCCGGCTACTAAGCAGTTCTATATATTCGGCACAACTTAAATGGTGCTCACTCGCCAGTTTTTCTATAAGCGCCCGCACATTGTCATTCATTGGGCACCAAGAGGTTAATCACCCTCAACATAGCGAATTTCTTTCAATTTTGGATAAATATTTTTTAAAACTTCCAAATATAGTTTGCGCTTTCCCACTACTTTGTCTTTGGCATATTCCGCCTGCCTATCGCTAAAACGCCGCGCTGCCCCTTCGGCCGTCAAAATAGTCTGTTTTTTGGCTGAGGTGGCCTCACTCACTAAATTTATCGCCTCGCTGCGAGCAGCGGAAAGAGTATTATTCTTAAAAGTTTCAGCTTCGTTTTTATTGCGCTTTTGCTCCACATCGGCCTGAATCACCTCATCAAAACTGCGCTGTACTTCATCCGGCGGCGTCACCTCGCGAATCTCCACAAAAGAGATGGCCACCCCGGCCTCAAGCGCATCCAACTCGGCTTGCAAAGCCAGGCGCACACTATCTTCGATGCGCTTTTTGCCGGAGGTTAAAATATCATCAACCGGCATAGCGGCCAGCGTATGAATCACCACTTTAGCCGCCATGTTACTAATCAGCTTTTTCACATCATTATTATGCAGGAGGTAATTATGGGCACTGGCTATAGTATATTTCACCAAAAGATATATGTTTAAAATATTGTTATCGCCCGATATAGCATAGGGCATAAGGCGAGAAGTGAGCACAAAAGTTTCCACCCGGCTGCCGCGCTCATAATTATCGGGAATAAAATCATTCACTATGAGAGTATCCATCTGCTTGGCCGGGAGTTTTGTAATATTATCAATTGGATACGGCAAAGCATAGTGCAGGCCTGGCAACACTGCGTCATCAACCACTTTGCCAAATCTAGTTAAAATGCCAATCTCACTCTGCTCAATTTTATAAATGCCGGAGACAAAATAAAGCACAATCAGCCCGCCAAGCACCCAAAGGCCGTAAGAATAAATGAGCTTTTTCAAGGCTTTTTGCAAAATAGCTCTGATTTCCATCACTTACTGCCTTTGGAGCTGCCTTTGGAAGCCTCTTTGCCCATATCGAGGTATTTAAAGAGCTCTGATTTGGTGGATAATACCAAAACAGTATTATTGCCCAAAACCTTTTTATAAAGCTCAATAGAATTTAAAAAGTCAAAAAATTCCGGATCTTTGCCATAGGCCTCACGATAGATGCGCATGGCCTCCTTTTCGCCTTCGCCACGAATAATGAGAGCCTCTTTTTGCGCTTTAGCTGTTATTTCTGCTGCTTGTTTGGCGGCATCGGCGCGAATTTTATCGGCCACTTCCCGCCCTTCAGCGCGGATTTTCTCGGCTTCCTTATTGCGCTCAGAACGCATACGGTCATAAACAGCGCTAACAACAATGGCCGGATAAGCCAGGCGCGAAATGCCCACTTTTTCTACTTTAATGCCATATTTTTGCTCGGCATTGGCCGTCACCCGCTGTTGAATATCAAGCTCTATCTGGGCCAGTTTTACCTTATCTTGCTCGGTATTAATAATATTATCGATGGAATATTCACTAATTACCCCGCCCAGTTGGGAATTTAAAATATCACCGATTTTGCGCGCTCCCTCATCTAAATCTATGCCGATAGTTTGGAAAAAAATCAGCGGATCAATAATTTTCCAGGCTGCATAACAACCTATAATCAAAGGATTTTTATCACCCAAGAGCAACTGAATAGCCTCAGTTTCATATACCTGCATCCGCTTATCAAAACGGTTGACCTTTTGCCAAAAAGCCGGGCGCTTTACATAGAGGCCGGCATCAGTAACTGTGCGCACCGGCTCACCAAATTGCGTTATAATCACCCACTCGCGCTCATCAACGGTATAAAGCGAATAATAGGCTAAAAGCCCTAAGAGAACAAGCAGACTAAGTGGGATAAGTATCTTTTTCATCTGGCACCTAATGATAATTTGGCGAAGTGAAAAGAGGATGGTCGGGGCGAGAGGATTCGAACCTCCGGCATCCAGCTCCCAAAGCTGGCGCTCTAGCCAGGCTGAGCTACGCCCCGACTACGACGGCTTCTTCTAGTACATTTTCAAATAGTTGGCAAGAGAAAAATGCGGAAAAAGATCAAAGATTAATTGCGCTCAACATAATCGGCATACCAAACTTTGCCTTTTTTGGCTTTCAGGCGCACCACGACTTTGTCACCATCACGCAGATAGAAGGCACCGGCGTTGATCATGGTAGTTGGATCTTTCATGTTGGGCACGCCGCCTTTGATATCCATCACCGGAATCACTACGATTTCGTCATTGGCTTTGAAATTTTGGTCGGCAGCCACAGCGCAAGGAGCTTTCTCACCCTTTTTGGCCGGTTGGCAAGCCGGCTTTTGGATTTTCACCTTTAGAGCCACGCGCGGGAAGTCACTCTTGTTGACCATCACCACCTTGGCTTGGATGTTTTTCACATCTTTACGGCGATTGAGATCCTTGTTGTCAGCATCTTTACGGGCGCGGATAGAGCCGCCGGCCTCCGGGCCGTCAGAAGCCAGGCTGTCACCGAGTTCGGCCAGTTCTGCCAAGGGGTCGTCATCATCGGCATGAGCGGTAACAGGCATCATCAGCAGCATCAAAGCACTCATCATCATTAGCATCTTTTTCATCACTTCACTCCTTTATCGTGATGTTAAGGTTCACCGGATTACCGGGTCGCCTTGGTTTAACTTTTGTTCTGCCGTTTTAGCCTGATATATAAGGCCAAAACGTTGCAATTTTGTTTTGCCATCGGGCAGCTTTTTGGTCACAAACCAAACAAGGCCGTCATTCACCTTAAAGAGGCGGCTATGCGCCGCTTTGCCGGTAATAGCTATAGGCTCGCCGGTAGCTTGTGGCGCCAAGGTGCTGATTACAGCTTCACTTAAAGGAACTATAGCACACTCAGTCTCGCTTTGGCAACGCACATAGCCAACTTGCGGCTTAAGATTGGCGCCGACATTAACCAGCTCATAAGAGGAAACAACAAAAGAATTTCCTGCGCGCTCGCCATTCACCCGCACAGTAAGAGCAGTAAGCATCGGCAGGTGCTTGGCTGCCAGTTCGCCGCTAAGTACCGTGCGCTCTTCACCGACAATGAGAGCCACCTGAGCATTGGCCGCCGATGGGCCAAGAACTGCCAGGGTACCGGTAAGCTGCTCGGCAGCCGCAGCTTTTCCACCAAAAAGCAGCCCAATTAAAGAAAAAACTAATAACAATTTTCTCATTTAAAACTCCTGCTTATAAGAAGTCGGCTTTAAACACAGCGAGATGGCCATCAAAAGCCGCATCGGCAGTACCGGCAATGGTCATCAGCTCATCACCGGAGAGGACAATATAATTAATTGCACCTTCACCTTCTATCATCGCTTCAATGCCATCGGAGATGAGTGTGTCAACATCATATTCATCAATAAGCGCCGGTCCTTCAAAAGTGTGGTTTACACCATCGGAATCGGTAAAAGTCTCCCCGCGCAATTTAATACCGCGCACAAAGCCGGTAATCGGATCATCCACCGGAGTAGCAAAACCTCTGCCTTCTTCAATACCGTCAAAGAGGAGCTCTTCCACATAATCAGCCATGATGTCGGCTATTTTTTTGCCGCTGGCCTGAGCCACATTGGAAAGGCCGGCATAATCGCTGTTATAAAGTTTTTGCAAGAAGGCAATACCACCTTCATCTTTAATATCGGCGGCTTTGCTCTCATCGTCAGAAGCGGAATAAGTGGCCCCGCCCAAAGATTCAAAGATATAGCGCAAGAAGAGATAAGCAGCGGCCCGGCCGGCCACATGCTGCTCCGCTGTGGAACCTGTACTGGGGTATGAAGCGCTAAAAGAAACATCATTAAACATATCAAGATATTTGGCAATAACAGAATAGTTACCGCTACCGTAACCGGTGAGGTCTTCGGCCAGGTGAGCAATACCTTCATCGAGCCAGAGGAGCTCTTTAGCCGCTGTTTTATTTTTGGCATATACGCGGCGGCCATAGCTTATAAGGTGCTGATACTCATGGGCCATGGTGCCGAGAATTTTTTCCACACTGGCTTCGCTTTCACAATCGCCAACGGCGCCGATGGAGCGCACCCAGAGGATATCCGCCTCATTGCCGGAAGCGCCTTCATATTCTTTGCCGGCTGAGCCAACCATTGAGCTATCCATATAATCTCTGTCATCAAAGAAACCAAGCACATTAAGTTTAGAATTACAGAGTTTGCTGGAGAGAACCACAGTCATATAACCATTGCCATCACGGTCGAGCGGGCCTTCGTGTTTGTCGCCGGGGCCAAAGAACTTCAAATCGCGCGGCATAATAATTTTGGCAAAAACATCGCCGATTTGGTTTTTAATTATTTCGTAACTGTCGTTATCTTCTTCTTCGTAATCATCGGCATCCATAAAAATAGCCACGCCGTTTTCGTGGTACATAAGCACTGCATCCAAATCAGTTTTGGCATCCTGCATCCAGAGATTAAATTTAGGATAATCATCATCACCAACGCAGGCACCCTTCACACAAACGCCGTCACATTTTTTCGGGTCACAGGTGCCGCCGTCTTTTTTCATGTGCCATTTTTGTTTACCGGCTCTTAAAGCTTTAACTGTGCGGCCAATACGGTTACTACGCGCAGTGTCGAAAGCCAAACGGGCTTGCCACTCCGGAGAGAGGTTGGAAGAAGCCAGTTTCTTTTGCAAGGCAGCCATGCCGCCTTCTTCTTCACTGTCGCTGTCGGTGTCGGCATCGGCATCGCTAATCGCGTCGGATGTAGCATCTTCCTCGGCTTCTTCTTCAAAAATGGACAAAGTGTAAGAAATACTGCCCAATTTGGCCTCATCGCCCGTCGGCACGCTATAAACAGCTACTATTAAATCTTGGTTTTCATCAAAACCGAGATCGATTTTACCGAAAACGCGCTCTTCCTCGGCTTCGGCGGCCTGGCACAATTTGCCATCGGCACCGGGCACATCGCGGCAAACTTCGCCAACTTTGCAATCCCAGTCATGGCTACATTTAGTAGGCGTTGGCGGCAATGGGTCATCATCGCTCTTACCGTCAATGGGCTTAGCATCGGTTTTGCCGTCGTCGGGGTCAGTAGTAGAGCTACCACCGCCGCCGGTACAGGCTGTAAGCGGTGCTGCAACCAAAGCCATTGCCATTATCCACATATTTAGCTTTTTCATAATTACACTCCTTGGTAGTAATTAAAATTCTACCACACCACAGACCATGAAGTATTTCACGATCTCCATTTAATTTCAACCTGAAAGATTGTGACATAAGTCATAGAGCGATTTAAAGCTTAAGATTAATTTAGCCTTGCAGAGTAAAGTTAGCCCTTGCAAATAAGTAGGCTATCTAGTACCATTCGCCGCGAGAGATTTCTCTCTCACGGAGGTATTCCACATGCCTACTATATATATAAGCCCACATTTCAAGCTGGCCAGCCAATTATCGTTTGCTTTTTTGCTTGCAGCCTGCGCCAGTAAAGATCCCGATAATTACGCTCTAACTTCTTCGAATGATTATCTTTATACCAACGGCGAAGCACCCACTACCACTTATGAACTCCCTGTGCCTATCGTCCAGGAGCTCACACCAACCTACGTTGCCGCCGGCGATACTTTAACTGCTTATGGTTCCGGTTTTGTGCCCAAGCGCTATGGTTATACCTCACTGCGTCTTTTAGGCAATTTCGTAAATAAGCAGGGCGCAAGCAAAAATATCGATTACACAGTAAAAGCCAATTATATCAACAGCGGCAAGGTTTCTTTTACCTTTGAGCCGGCCGAAGCAGGCTCTTTCGGCGAAGAAATGGGCTCTTTTGACGGCTATGTCTGGGCCATTAACCATGGCAACGACGGAGCCATGGCCGAACAGGAAGAAGAGCCGGCCAAATTTACTGTCGCCACCAAGCCGTCTATTGTTGTAAATTCCATCTACCCCATGAAAAAGTCCTGCAAAGATCCGCTTTTAAAGCGCAGCTTGGAAAATACGCCCATCGGCCTCGATGTTTCTCTCATCGGCCTGAAAAATCCGGAAAATTTCAGCCCTATTACTGTCGATATTATTTATATGGATTTAGCTACAGCTAGCGAAGCCCCCTGCCCCATCAGTCAGCTTGATTTGCCGGGTTGCTCAGTTGGCGATTCATCCGTAGTTCATCGGGATCATAGAGAAATTAACAGCAGTTACGAAACGAGCTTTACTATTTCAGATATCGATTTCGGCCCATTGCCCGATGGCGTTTTGCAAAGCGACGGCATGATCAGCATCCGCGCCACCGACGGCGAAACCACCCTGCAACGCACTGTCACCGTTACCATGTACAACGAGCCTTTTATTGTAGAATACGACGGCTCGGTGGAAGTGGCTGAAATTTACGCTCCGGAAGCAGTTAGCGGCTGCGTTCCCGGCGGCGAATACGGTTCCAGCCTCTCGTACAACGAAGGCCACAGCGACAGCCGCTCACGTTCATGCAGCCTTAGCATCGGCCTCTCGGCTAAAATTCCTTATGTAGAAAAAATTTTGGGTTTAAGCTTCGGCATGAGTGTCAACGCCTCTGTCAGCTCCAGTGACAGTCACGGTTTAAGCATTAACCGCCATGTTCTCGCCAACCAATATGGCGTGGTTTATCGCCAAACCCAGCGGCTTTTACGCCGTGGCGATATTGTGGAATATTCCGAATGCGGCGAAAAAAATGTCATCGGCGAGGCCCAGCTGACCGATTGGAGCTGGGCTCCGGATATCGCCATCACCCACAATGGCGTATGCCCCCCGCTGCCGCCCTCTAACCTGCCGCCGGCCAAATGCTATATTAACTGCGACTAAGCGCGGCTAGGTCATGTAAGGCACAAAAAGCCATGAAAGGAGCGCCAATGAGAGTTTTGACCATTCTTCCGCTGGCGGCCTTGTTTGTTTTGCTGGGTTCCTGCAGAATGCCGGAAGATCCTATGGGTGACCCAAATTATAAGCCCATGTTTACTGTGGAAAAGCCGAGCGATGATACCTCTCTTGAAGATATAGCCACCTTGGAGCCGCCGGAGCCGCCGCAACTGGCTAAATTGCCCGCAATTTATCTCTTTGATTCTCTGCCTGTTAGAGGCCAGGCCACACCCAATACCGATATTGTCGTTAAATCTTCCGCTATGGGGGCTGTAGCCGGCCGGGTGGGCAGTGACGGCACTTTTTGCGTTGATTTGCCTCTCGCTGCCAACACCACGCAGGAGATTTCGGCCAGAGTGCATAACGGCCTCTTTTCCGATTACGCCACAACAACCATCACCCAAGAAGGCGGCACCACAAATGATACGCCTGATACTCCGCGGCCCACTATATTTTACCGCAATGTCGCTCTGGGCAAAAATGTCTATAGTGATCCCTACCCCGAAGGCGATGGGCTTGTAAACGAGCTAACCGACGGTAACGAAAGCAAAATGATCACTTTTAAAGAGGGCTCGCTCTCCGACAATTACATCTGGATTGATTTGGAAGAGGTTTACGAGATTTATAAGGTCGATCTTATTTTCAGCACTGCCGAAGAAGAATATCCCGATGAAATCACTGTCTTTACTTCCACTGCCAAAAATATCGACGATTATCCTTCAGAAGACAATTGGGGCGAAGAAGCGGAAGTCATGACTATTAAAACAAACAGTCAGAGCATAGTCAGCAACGGCGGCCTGGTTTCCAAATGGCTACCCACAAATCCGGAGGCCCGTTTTATTGGTTTCGCGCTCAATCACACAACAAATATACGCAGTAAATACAATGTTTTAAGCGAAATAAAGGTTACGGTGCTCAGCACAGAGGAAGAGGAGGAAGAGCAAACACCGATAGAGGAGCTCACTACCCCCACCTGTGCTAACGGCCTGGTTATTTAAAAGGGCGTTTTTATGAAGAAATATCTGTCTTCCATTACCTTATGCGCTCTTATGGTTGCCTGCTCGCCGGATCCTATTGAGTTGGAGCCTGTCCCACGCCGTGACGATACCGCAAAAGATACGCCGGCAAATAACCACGACACAACCAGTGATAACCACGATGCCGCCAGCGAAAAGCCCTGCAATTGGTGGCAAACTGGTTGTAACGAGCCACCACCAGACGACAAAATACTCAATAATAACAACGAGATTGATCAAAATAGCGATAAGGATATTACCACTAAAACTACCCTCAGCGAGCTTATTATTGGTAATTGGTATGGCGAAGTAAATTGGAATATTTCCTCAAAAAGATTGCTCTTTTTGTATTTCGATTTAGACGGAACTATGGATTTTATCATCAATCCCTACGGCCCGGCCCGCGAGGATTACACCGGCACTTGGTCAATAGATGAGGATTTGGCCACTCTGACAATGCAAATTCCCGAGCTCGATAATTTACACAAAACGCTTTACTGGAATAATATAACCTTTACTTCGGCCAATGCTTTTACTTTCACCGGTGGTTTTCAAGAAGGCGAAACTACTATGCAATATGGCCTTTCTGTGCCCAAAGAGGGCTTGGTGGCTGAGGTATATACCTTTTCCGAAGATTATGAAGATGACATATTTTCCACTTCCGGCTTCTGGCCGCTAAGATACCTCCATTTTGACAGCATCTTATTATTGCTCCGGCAGGGCTCGCCCAAGATCGCTTGCAGCGACTGGACCTACGGCGCCACAAAACTTAATTTTGAATCCGGTGAATCATTCGGAGTGAACCAAATTGCCGGCTTTGACCGCTACGGCGGCTCACGTTGCAATGTAAAAGACCGCTTTATTGTTGACTTTTACGGCTCTATATCACTCCCGGCCGGCTTTTCAAAAATTCGCTTTAATACTAAGAAAAATGAGATAGATGAAGCTGCTATTCTTTTCATTGACGATGAATCAGGCAACACCGGCGTCCTGCGCGATATGACCGAAGCCAAAGCCGCTTTGTGTAATTCCGACCGCTACTACATAGAATGTCTTACCGATGATTCCGAGCCGGTTTACGATATTGACGCCGGCACCACCGGCGGTTTTTTGCCTATAGAGATTATTTATGTCGAACTGGAAGATGATGTATTTATGAATGTTGAGCTCTCGATTCATAGCGATAACAGCTTTGCGCCCATTCCCAAAGAAATAATCTCTTACCCCAAATGGTGGGATGAGGAATAAAGGTGGCCACGAAAATCCGCGCTGACCTCTTAACCGTGAGTTTAGGGCTCGCCAAAAGCCGCAATGAGGCCCAAGCCATGATCATGGCCGGGGAAATTTTCAAAGTTATCAATGAGAGCGCAGGCGGCCTTTTGCGTATTGAAAAAGCCGGAGAAATGGTACCGGAAGACACAAAGCTAATTTCCAAAGGCAATTCCTGTCCTTATGTTTCCCGCGGCGGTTTAAAACTGGAAGCCGGCATAAAGGCCTCCGGCTTCGATTTAACGGGCGCTCGTATTCTCGATGTCGGTGCCTCCACCGGCGGCTTTACCCACTGCGCACTCCTTCATGGAGCTAAAGAAGTAGTGGCTCTCGATGTCGGCCATAGCCAGCTGCATGATTCCTTGCGCCACGATAGCCGCGTAGAGGTAATAGAACATTGTAATATTCGCTACTTAGAGCCTGGAGCCATTGCGCCGGTTGATGGCATTGTCATTGATGTCAGCTTTATCAGCCTCATCAAGGCACTGCCGCCTGCTCTGCCCTTTTTAAAAGAAAATGGCTGGGTTATCTGCCTCATTAAGCCCCAATTTGAAGCTGCGCGTAACGAAATAGGCAAAGGCGGCGTAGTGCGCGATGACGCCATAAGAGAGGAAATTCTCCGGCGCACCATTGCGGCTCTTAATGAAAATGGGCTCCTAATAACAGGGCATATCGAGAGTCCGATAGAGGGACAAAAAAAAGGCAATATCGAATACCTGGCCTGGGGGCACAAAGTGCATACTGAGGTTTCTGCCAATTGACAAGCCTAATAGGAGTGCTATAGTTCGCCTGCGGAAAATAGTCGAGAGAGGTTAGAAGTGGCCGCTAAGACATCCAACCAAGAAATCAAAAAGCTTTCTAAGTCTGAGTTGGTGTCGCAATATAGCCCACTGGTGCGTTCAATAGCCGCAAAGATAAAAAAGCGCCTGCCGCAATCCATTGAATTTGAAGAACTTGTTGCCTATGGAACACTTGGCCTTTTGGAGGCTGCCGACCGTTTTGACAGCAAACAGGAAACAGCCTTTGTCACTTTTGCTTATTACCGCATCCGCGGAGCTATTTATGACGGGCTACGCAATATGGGCTGGCTGGGGCGCGGCGAATATGCCCGTTACAAATATGAAGCCGGGGCCAGTGAATACCTGGCGGCCGTGGAGCAGGATTTAGCCCCGGAGCTGGCCGGCATGAGCCCGGAAACCGCTGCCAACCGCTTAAATACCATTGTAAACAACCTGGCCACTATTTTTATCACCTCCATGGACGGGCTGGAAAACCTGCAAATAGCCGACAACAGCGAAAAAGCGCAGGATGAACAGCTTATAAGCGGTGAAACAACCACCTTGCTGAAAAAGGCTATCACCGCCCTTAACGAACAAGAGCGCCAAGTTATCGAGATGTATTATTATCAAGACAAGTCTTTGCAGGAAATCGGCGAAAGCCTGGGACTTTCCAAATCCTGGACCAGCCGCCTGCATGCGCGGATTATTGAAAAACTCTATAGAATTCTCGAACGCACTATGTTATAAATATTTTAGCCAATATGGCGGCTTTCTGGTATGTAGTCAGTGAATGTTTCCCAGATGCCAGAATTGGCTAGGGTTACTTAAATAATTTGGAGGTGCATTATGAGCGCAACCGCAGGAATGGGACATGCTTCAGCTGAGTTACTTCAAGAGATGCAGCGCGCCCAGCAATCCATGCAGCAAATGGAACAATCAACCCAAGCCCAAAATGTCGGCGGCGGAGCCAAGTTTGAAGCGGCCATGGCCAATCAAGCCAACGGTGTACAACAAACACAGCAAATCAGCCAAATGGAGCATGTGAATAAAGCTCCCGAAGCCTCCAATATTTTGATGCAAGCCAAAGTCGGCATGGCCGATCCCACTCTTGGTGTACAGCGGGTCAACGGCACACAAAAATCCGGTATGCAAAACATGGTCAAAAATTTGGTAGACGGCCAAAACAAGATGGAAAAAATCATGAATTTGGCTATGTCCGGCCGTCAATTCTCTCCCCAGGAAATGATTGTCATGCAAGCCGGCGTTATGCGCTATTCTCAAGAGATGGATCTCACCGGTAAGGTTATTGATAAAGCCACCTCCGGTATTAAGCAGACCATGAACACTCAAGTTTGATTTTTTCTCCTTAAAAGTGTCTAAACAAAATAATTCCACATATTTTTGTGCAAAAAACATGACAAGCGGCCCTTCTTTTAATATGCTGGCCCAGGTTTTTATTTGAGGAACCAACCATGTGGCTAGTACGCAATAAAGAGCTATTAAAACGCTTTCGCAATGGTGATCAAGAGGCTATGGCCAAGGTTTACCGCTATTATGAGCCGGGAGTAACGGCCTTTTTACGCAAAGGCTTTAGCTTCCGCAGCGGTTCTTCTTATTTCTTCTTCAAGGGCTCCCGCAATCAAAGTGAGCTCGAAAGCTTTGTGCAGGAAGTTTTCCGCCGCTCTTTTGAGGAAAAAGCCCGCGAATCTTACAATGGCACCACCTCTTTTTCTAATTGGATTTTAGCCATTGCCCGCAATATGGTTATTAACCAATTTCGCAATAAAGAGATTGCTTTCAGCCAGTTTTTTCAGCCTGATGCCGAAGATAATAACCGCACTCCGCTGGATGAAGAGTTGCCGGAAGAATACTCCGGCGTGCTATATGGCCAGCCCAGCAATAAGCAAGATCGCCACCTGGAGCAGGAAGAGCTCCATGAGCTTTTAGACACTTTTTTAAGCGATTTAAGCGAGGACGATCGCAATCTCATTATGCTGCGCTTTTCCGATGGCCTCGGCCAGGAAGAAACGGCCGCTGCTCTAGGCTCCACCCGCATGAAGGTGCGCACAGCCGAAAGCCGCCTGAAAAGCCGCTTAAAAGCTTATTTACGCCACACTGGCTATTTGAGTGAAAGCGAGCTTAAAAGCAAATAGCTTCTCTCCTCACACCCGCCTATTTACCCCTTTTTCAAGCTCGGCTCTGGTGAGTTTCATCATAATTGAGCGCCCATGTGGGCAAAAAGGCGCGGCTTTCATGTGGTCCAGCTTTTGCAAAATAGCCACCGCTTCGGCCTCGGAGAGCAAATCGCCGGCGCGCACCGCCGAATGGCAAGCCATGGTGGCTAGAATATGGTCTTTAATATCCTGAATGGGCCTACTGGTTGAATCTTCCCCGGCTGATATAGCTATGGCTTGCAAAAGTTCATAAATGCGCTTTTTGTCCAGCTTCATGCCCGGTGGCAGAGAGTTTACCACCAGTTGCTGTGCCCCAAAGGGCTCAACTTCAATGCCGAGGTCTGCCAGCAATGAAAAATAAGGCGCCAGGCGGTGATAATCATTGGCCGGTAAATCCATTATTTCCGGAAAGAGTAGAGGCTGTGTCAATTTGTCCGGCGGGCGCGCCGCCAATTCCTGGCGTCTGATGCGCTCATGCGCGGCATGCTGATCGATAATAACTAAGTTGCCCTCTTTATCTTCGCAAAGGAGATAAGTGCGGGCTAATTGGCCCTTATATTCCAGAGTAGCAAAATAGCCGCTATTTTCTTCCGGTAATAATTCGTTATAATTTTCCGCTACTTGCCTATCAAGAGCCGCACTATACGGCTCACTTATAAGCGGGCGTACTTTGGCCGGCACGCGCTCAAAGTCATAAATAGTCTTTTTCCCGGCAGGGGCCGCCGATGCAGCAGGAGTATAAGGCAAAAAAGCAGTGCTACTCCCCTCCTCTTCCAGGCGCTGCGGCTTATATTCGGCCACAGAAGCCGCTTCGTGCTTTAACCAGGGTGAGAGAGCCAGCGCTTTGGCCAAAGTGCGGCCAATGAGAGCGTATATATCCTGCGGGGCCGAAAAGCGCACTTCCAGCTTTTGCGGATGCACATTGACATCCACCAGCCCATCATCCGTTTCCAGGTAAATAAGAGCCACCGGCTGGCGGTCGTGGGGCAAAAGAGTGCGATAGCCCTCACGCACTGCCCCTTGCAAGAGGCGGTCGCGCACCATGCGGCCATTGACATAGACATAAAGTGCTTTGTTATCGCGCCGGGCATCCTGCGGCGGCGCAAAATAGCCCGATACAGTAAGGCCCTTGTAACTGGCCGGAGGCAGGCGGTAGAGGCCGTTTTTAGCCATGCCTTCAAGGGCCTCTTTTACCCGCTTATATTCATCTTTGTTGTCGTGAATCATTAGGAGGCGGCGCTCATCCTCAGTTACTTTAAAAGTACCGTGGCGCGCTCCCATAGCCAGGCGCAAAACAGTTTCCACAATATGGCTGCGCTCGGTAGCCGCCTGGCGCAAAAATTTTTGCCGCGCCGGTGTATTGTAAAAAAGATTTTCCACCCGCACCAAAGTGCCAACCGGCGCACCGATAGGAGCTATTTTAATAGCCCCCTCCTCATCGAAAGTGAGTATATGGCCCATTTCGGCATCCGGCGGGCGGGAAATAATGGTGAGATGAGCAACAGAAGCAATAGAAGCCATGGCCTCACCGCGAAAGCCCATGGTGCGGATAGAATCCAAATCACTGATAGCCTTTATTTTGCTGGTGGCATGGCGCATAACGGCCATTTTGAGCTCTTCGGCACTCATACCGGAGCCGTTGTCGCTCACTTCTATCAGCTGGCGCCCGCCTTCAACAAGGCGCACCTCGATAATAGAAGCGCCGCTATCCAGCGAATTTTCCACTAGTTCTTTTACTACCGAGGCCGGCCGCTCAACCACCTCACCGGCGGCTATTTGGTTAATAGTCTCTTCGCTTAGAAGCCTTATTTTGCAGGTCATTATTCTGCCCGAATATCAGTAGGGTACATCGAGTAGCGGATTACGCTTTTTTTGCTGCGATTGCTCAATTTGCTCAATAGTGGGGCGCGGAGTAAAAGTGGAATAAAAAGTTTCCAGCATACCGGAATATTGCTGCACCACACCGGTAAAGCACTCAAAATGCAAAATAAAGGCTTCATTTTCGAGTGCCAGGATGACTTCTTCGGCCACAATGGGATATTCACGATTGCCTTGATAATTGTAAGTGCCGGTAATCACTACAGCTTGGCGCCCGGCCACCACCGCTTTTCGTGTGGAGCTCTCTTGCCAGAGGGGCAATAATTGCAAGCGCTGTTCTTTAGCATTTAGAGCTATTTGCACCGCCGAAGCCCCGGTCGGTATGGGCATCCGGCGCACAGCCATAAAAATTCGTAAATTGGTATTTTGCGGCACAAAAGTGATAGTGGATTGATCATCGCCAACCATCACTCCCCAATTGGTGGGAATTTCCACTTGGAACATCTGCCCGGGAGCTAGATATTTTTGCTGCCCTTTGTTGGCCACTTTACTCTTACCGCCGCCGGGCATAAGCAAATCCATATACTGGGCGCCGGCCACACTGCAGGTAGTCAAAAGAACCAAGCTTATGACCAAAGCCAACTTGTTACTCACGAAGCGCATCAAATACCTCGCTCTCCAACTGACCTTCGCTGGCAAATTCCAAGTTAGTATTAAGCTCCAAAGCCGTAGAAGCCGAGAAACTGCCCTCAGCATCCGACTTGGCATTGAGTGCCAAGCGAAAATGGCCATCAGCACTCAGGTCAGTCATCTTCATTTTTACCATATCGGCCCCAACTTTGGCAATATCGGAGGAATTAAAGTCAATAGTACCGTCGATAAGGA
>JAEEGL014332228.1_pt1 | contig 16236 bp, 19 predicted proteins | sample 9134231 | NCBI WGS metagenome assembly JAEEGL01 (sample SAMN16246548, study PRJNA631951) | gut metagenome | biome: gut microbiome; feature: rumen; material: fiber-attached | host: Bos | place: Iran: Karaj | collected 2018-10
GTTGTTCTCGGGAATCATCAGCATGTTCGCCGCGGCGATGATCATCGGTATCAGCCATATGAACCGCCAGACGGTGCTGATATTTTCATTGTCGACAAGCCAGCGCAGCTTTGTCAGATAGAGGAACTCAAAAAGGAAGAACAGCAGCGAAACGCCCCATTTTACCGCAAGCTCGATAATTAGCTCAATGCTATGGTCGAGCATCGCGTCAATGATGAAGGTCGCGAGACCGCCGAACGACATAACCGAAACCACGCTGATGAAAATATACCACAGCTTGATTATTTTTACATCGAAGGTAAAGAAAAAGAACAGCAGCGCGAACACGAGAAAGACTGCCAGAGGAACGTTTGGGTTAGGCGCGAGTTTGTAGCGGACAAAGGCGAGCATGAACGAAAAAATCACGGTTCCTGCCGACATGGACGGCAAGAGGATCGCGGGCTTTATCCTGCTGTGGCTGAGTACAGGCAGCACGCACATGAACGCGGCGGGCAGAATTATCAGATAATCGAGAAAGTAAAAAATCAGATTAACCATTGCGCTATTCCTTTGAGAGCATTTTTTTGAACTGCCAGTCGTAGAACGCTCTCTCCGTTTCCTGTAATTTGCGGCGGCTGACGGGTATTTTCTCTCCGTTTGACATCACGCAGTCGCTGCCGCTGATGTGCGAGGTGTTTTCAAAGTTGACGATGATTCCTCTTCCGACGATCATGAACGACGGGTGCTGCTCGAGCTTTTGCGACAGCTCGGTAAACGAGATACGCACCTTGGTTTGCGCGTCCATCGTGAATATCTCGCAGTAGTTTGAGTCGGAAAATACATAGAGGATATCCGACAGCAAAAATTTATCCGCGCCGATCTCGATGATCTCTATGTGCTTGCCGAGTGCTCTTGCCGCGTCGTCGAGTACCTTAGAGATCCTGTCGGCGGTGTATGGCTTGATCACGTAGTCGAAGGCGTGGCAGGGAAACGCCTGCGCCATGAATTCCCTGCTCGAGGTTATGAAAATCAGCAGGGTAGAGAGGTTGGCTTCACGCAGCGACCGCGCTGTTTCGATACCGTTTTTGCCCTCCATGATGATGTCCATAAATACGATGTCAAAGCTCGTGCTTTGAATCGCCCGCGAAAAGCTCTCGCCGCTTTGGTAGGTGCAGATCTCCGCGGGGAGGTTGTTTTCGGAAGCCCATGAGGTGATATAGCTGCTGAGCTTATTTTGCTCTGTCAGTTTGTCGTCGACAATTGCAATCTTCATATTTTATTGCTCTCCGTGATATGTTTCTGAAACAAATTTTACCACTCTCAGCCCGAAAATACAACAGGTTTTAAAAAAATAAAGCGGCCGCCTCAAGGGCAGCCGCCAAAAGAATTTGAAATTTTACGCGTTCTTAGCCATAACGGTTGTTACGCCGGTAGCCGCGTCTGTAACGGAGAGGGTCTCATTCTCAGCGGAATAAGTAAACTCGGGAGAGCTTCCCTCAAAAGCGGTCTTTACGGTTGTGCCGTCGACGGTGTAGGTGCCCTCAACAGTTGTGCCGAGACCTGTGCAGGTAGCCTTGCCGTTGCCGTCGAAGGCGTATGTGATCTCGAGAGTGCTTGCCTCAACACCGTTGAGCGCAGCATAATCAGCTACGGAATACTCGGTACCCTCAGCGTCTACAAATGCTGAAGTAACCCACTCGCCGGAGATGCCGTCATTCTCGGTTTCAGCAGCTGCAACGGTTGTAGCTTCCTCAGCGGCAGCAGTTGTGCTCTCGGCAGCGGAAGAAGAATTGTTGTTACCGCCGCAGCCGGCAAATACGGAAGCAGCAAGTACGCAAGCTGCAAGTATTGCGATTGTCTTTTTCATTCATAATACCTCATTTATATTATATTACGGCAACATAAAGCCGCACTTAATATTATACTATATTTTTCCAACCATTCAACTACCATTCGTCCCTAAAAATAACCGTTCGTCCCAAGATACTTGTGCTGAACCACAATTTTATATATATTTATAGAGGTTAATAATAAAAAAATTATCAAAATGGACGTGAGCGAATAATCCGGAAGGGCATGTCCCGCACGGTGTCTGGAAATATGATTTCCGGCGTGAAGATGCCCGTTCCGGACAGTGCGGCAAAGGACAGCGGAAATACAACAAACAACTCAAATGGTGCAGTCAAGACAGATAAAGCCTTCCCTGCGCTGATTGTGCACACCGTGATGATTTCCGTATGCGCCATAGCTTACATAAGGAGGAAATACCTGATTGACAAAGCAAAATAACAAGAAAAAGCTGATTATAATCATCGTTGCGGCAGTCGTGCTGATTGCCGCGGCGACAGCGGGAATTCTCGTGCTGACGGGAGTTTTCAATCCAAAGACAAATGACAGCAAGGGCGTTGTCGGCGTTATATCCGATGGCTGGGACACGGGCATTGAGGACAAGGGCGAGCAGAAAAAGAGCGGCACCCGGATCCCCGGCTACTCCACGGCTGAGATGAACGCGGGCGACAAGACACTCAAAATCAGTATCGGCAACCCCAAGGATAACACCGTCGGAATGTTCGCTGCCATCAAGCTCGACGACGGCACCGTGCTCTATGAATCTGAGCTGCTCAAGCCCGGGCAGGGCCTGACAGAGGTTCCGCTCACGCAAACGCTCGAGAAGGGCGAATACAACGCGGTGGTTGCCTATCAGTGCGTATTGCTCGACGAGGAGAATACGCCGCTCAACGCAGCCGAATCAGGATTTACGCTCATTGTAAAGTGACTTTATAATATCTTTTATTTGAAAGTACATTTTATATGAAATGGTCAGCAACGTAATATTTTTCAGGCTGAAAGACAATTCTTAATCAAAACCGAACGGCTCTGTTGCCGCAGTGAACAGAGCCGTTTTATTATTTGTCACCCAAAACTTGATAAATAAAGAAAACTGTGCTATAATAACTAATTGCAAATTATTATTAGTGTTTGGTGTTTTATGAAAAGATTCGGAATTACAGCGCTGATAGCGGCGCTTTGCGTGGTTTTCTCCGCCTGCGGCAGCGGAGAGCAGCCCGTAACTACCACGGCTCCCGAGGTCGTGATCCAGGCCGCCAAGGATAAAAACAAGGTCTCCGTCGCGCGTGAGGAGAGCTTTGAATACACAGACAACAACGGCAACAGCTACAGCGCGTCCTACCGCATTCCCTCAATCAACCTCGACAGCGAGGACGCGGAGGAAGCGAATGAGGAGATCACCGACAAATATACTCCCGACTTCGAAAAGGCTGAGCAGGAGAGTGCCGCGAGGATCGGTCTGACCTGCGACTCCCTCGATTACGAGAAGTTCGAGAACGAGGGTGTGCTGAGCGTAGTCATCAGGCGCGTGTACTACTCCCACGCGGTCGACTACTCCGTCTATAACTTCAACGCAAAGACAGGCTCATCTCTCGGCAGCGACGACGTTGCCAAGGCGGCGAAGCTCAGCGCTGAGGAGGTTCAGGAGGCTCTGAAAAAGGAGCTCGAGAAGGACTACGTTTCGAAATACAAGAACGCGAAGCCCGAAAATTACGAGGAAAATCTCGAAAAAACGCTCTCTGAGGATAACCTCGGCAAGGCGATGATCTACCTCGGCAAGGACGGAAAGCTGACCGCAATCTGCAAGGAGTACGCGAGCGTAGGCGCGGGCGAGTTCTCGGTCGTGCTCACGCTGAAATAAGACAAAGAAAAAGACACCCTAGGGTGTCTTTTTGCTTTATGGCTTGAGAACCGCACTGAACTCGATCACGCCGTCCTGATAGCTGACGTCGAGCTTGCCGCGGTATTGTCTGACAATGCTGTCCGCGATCGACAGTCCTATGCCGAAGCCGCCCTTGTCGATATTGTGCGACTGATCCTCGCGGTAGAAGCGGTCGAGGAAGCGTGTGTAGTCCACGTCCTTGCCCTCGGCGTAGTTGTTCGAAACGGCGATCTTCACGCCCTTGCCCTTCTGGTGCAGGGTTACCTTGATCTCGCCGTCGTCGTCGCAGTATTTTATCGCGTTGTCGACGAATAGCGTGACGAGCTGCTGTATCTGGGATTCGCTCGCGACCATATGGATTTCCCCGGGGATATCCATTGTGAGTGTCTTGCCGTTCTGCTTTGCGACAGGCGCGAAGGCTTCGGCTGCCTTTGTCACGGCATCAGAAACGTCAACATCGCTTCTGCCTTCCTTGTTTGCCTTCTCGTCCGCCTTTGCTATGAGAACGAGGTTGGAGATAAGCCCCGTCATACGGTCAACCTGATTCATCGTCGACTCGTTCCACTCGTCCTCGCCGTGCATCATCATCTCAAGCTCCGTGTTCGCGCGGATAACGGCGAGAGGAGTTTTGAGCTCGTGGCTTGCGTTGGTGATGAACCTCTTCTGGTTCTCGGCGTTGCGGATTTCGGGACGGATAGCGCGGTTCGAGAAGATCCTGATAATCAGGTAACTCAGCGCCGAACCGAAAATGCTCAGTATCAGCACGGTTGATCCTATTCTCCGCTGGTCGGCGATCTGATTGGCGACGTTCAGGAACACGACGACGGTCTGACCGTCGCTTTTGTCCACCTTGTAGCGGTAGTTGCCCATCCAGCCGTATTCGTTGCCTTGCTTGAGCGCTTCGTCGGCATAGGCGAAGGCGCTGTCCTCGTCAATCTCGTTGATGTGAGCGGTAATGGGGTTTGTGTCACCCTCGTCCTGAAAGACGACCGCGAAGTAACGCATACCGAAAATCGACTCCGAACCCTCGTTGATCTTAGTGTTGAATAACTCGCGGAGAGTTTCCATGAAGATTTCTGTGAAATTGTCATCGGAAGAGTTTGCGCTGTCGTAGCTCGCGCCGTCCCAGTGACGGACGGGAGTGTCAAAATCGACCTCGCCGCCCTTTTCAACGAGGTAGTTGAGCGCGTTGTCCATCTGGCGGACAGATGTGATGTAGTTTACATAGTAAATCATGCTGCCCATGATCAGCATGACGGAGAACAGCGAGATGAAAGAAATCGTGATGAACTTCCGCCTGAGCTTTTTTATTGCATGCTCATTCATGTGACCACCTCTATTTCAGAATGTAGCCCTGAGTCTCGTCGCCCTCGATGACCGTCTCGGACGCGATAGCCTTCAGCTTGCGCTTTAGGTATGAGATGTACAGCCACACCGTGTCAGGCTGTACGTCGGGCTCGCGGCTCCAGATCTGGTTCATTATGTAATCGACGGAAACCGCGTGTTCCCTGTGGAGCATCAGAAGCTGCATGAGCTCGAACTCCTTGACCGAAAGGCGCACGCTGTTTTCGGCGGCAAGCTCAAAGGTCTGGGCGCGCAGATGGACGTCGTTAAAGCTCAGGTCGTTTTTGGTGTATTCGGTTTTGCGGCGGGTCATCGCGCGCACCCTCGCGAGCAGCTCCTTCATCGCGAAGGGCTTTGTGAGGTAGTCGTCCGCGCCCGCATCGAGTCCAGCAACTCTGTCGTCTATCTCTGCCTTCGCGGTCAGCATGATCACAGGTGTGAGGATATTCTTTTCGCGCACCTCGCGCAGAACCTCGATACCGTCCTTTTTAGGCATCATGATATCGAGTATCAGGCAGTCATAGCCCTCTGTGTTGATGCGCTCCATCGCTTCCTCGCCGTCAAAGGCGGGGTCGACGTCGTATCCCTCGTGGTTCAGAACGGCGCATATAACCTTGTTTAAATCAGCGGTATCTTCCGCTAACAAAATCTTCATATCTTCACTTCCTTATGCTTCAAGAATCATATCGCGGATAGTCTGCATCGACAGGTCGGTCGAGGCGAGCTCGTCGGCGCAGCGTTTCAGCTCCTCTTCGATCAGAGCGGCGCGGCTGCCGACGGACTTTTTGTACTTTAGGTGGTGCTCAAGCGCTGCCCATGTGTCCATCGAGATCGTCCGCAGCTGAATTTCGGCAAAGTATCCCGCCTTTGTGCGCAGGATCATGTGGTAGCTGCGGTAGCCGTTTGGTTTTGCGCGGCGGATATAGTCCTTTTCCTTTATTACCTCGTATTCGTCCGACGCCTTGAGATAGTCGCGGATAGTGTAAACGTCGTCGACGAACGCGCAAACGATCCTCAGACCGATCGCGTCGGTAAGAACCTCCAGCGCGGACTCTGCCGTTTCGGGAAGATTGTTGCGGCGGCATTTCTCGCGCATGCTTTCCTCGGATTTAATGCGGCAGAGGCAGTGCTCAACTGGATCCATGCTCAGCTTCTGCTCCATCTCGGCGCGGATCTCGCCGATGTGCTTCATTATGCCGTCCATAACCTTTTCGAGCGCGGGACGGTGCGCGCCGTAGATGCTTTCTTGTACTTCCATTGTTTTCTCCGTAATGGTTTTCTAATATGATAACAGAAAAATTTTTCTTTCACAAGTAGTATCAGAAAATCGTCACATAATTTTCAGCCGCTTTTTGCTCTTGATAATTGCATAGATTTATGCAATTTACGCTGATTTTCCGGGATAAGTGAAAGGAGGGATATGATGAAGGAAAATATGTTCCGCGCTCTTTTCGCGGCGGCGATAGGCGCTCTGGCGGCATACGCGGGAATTCTGCTCGTGCCGCTGTGCGTGCTGGCGGCGGTAATGATAATCGACTACGCCACGGGAATCGCGGCGGCATGGTCGTGCAAGCTGCTCAGCAGCCGCGTCGGCGTCAAGGGGATCGTCAAGAAGGTCGCCTACCTCGCGCTCGTCGCGGTCGGAATGGTTGTCGATTATCTGATCTCCTCGGCGCTCGTGCACGTCGGGGTGGACATTTTGGTCAACTACTGCTTCGGCATGATGATCTCGGTCTGGCTGATAATCAACGAGCTGCTCTCGATTCTCGAGAACCTCGGGAGATTGGGAATACCTCTGCCTGATTTTCTTGTCAGAGCCGTCGAGAGACTCAGGGACGGGGTTGACCGCCGCACAAAATAACGGAAAAAAGCGCTTCCGCCGAGGAAGCGCTTTTTGACTAGTCTTCGTAGGGAACGAAATCCTCTTTGCCTACGCCGCAAACGGGGCAGCACCAATCGTCCGGGATATCCTCAAACGCGGTGCCGGGAGCGATACCGCCGTCGGGATCGCCCTCTGCGGGATCATAGATGTAGCCGCAGGGCTCGCACATATATTTCATGTTCAAAACTCCTTTCATCATGTTAGCCTAATTATACACGAAACCAATAGGTTAGTCAAGATGAAAATTGGGTAAAATTACAGCAAATGAGCTCTGAGTTCCTCGCCCGATTCCCTGCAGAGATATGCAGGCGCGATGTCGAATACGGTCTTTGCGCCGCTTGCGCCTTCTGCGTTCAGTCTTACCGCCGCTCTCGCGAACGCGACAAGCACCGAGCCTGTGAATTCGGGGTTTGAGTCGAGGTTGAGGCTGTACTCAATGACGTGCTTTGTGCCGTCTGAGGTGGTGCCCGAGTAGATCACGGAGCCGCCGTGGGGCAGACCGCTGTGGTTTGCCTTCATCTCCTCTGCGTCGATGAAGTGAACGGTTGTGTCGTAGTCGGCGAAGTAGTTGGGCATGGTCTTGATCTCGTTTTCGATGCGAGCCAGATCAGCGCCCTCCTCGGCAACGACGAAGCACTCTCTGAGGTGCTTTTCGCGGGTGCTCAGATCGGGATTCTCGCCGCTTCTGACGCGCTCGAGAGCCTCGGGAACGGGAATCGTGTACTGACGCGCGTCGAGCACGCCGTCGATTCTTCTGACAGCGTCGGAGTGACCCTGGCTCACGCCCTTGCCCCAGAAGGTGTACGCCTGACCGTCGGGCAGAACCGCGCCGGCGTATACTCTGTTGAGCGAGAACATACCGGGATCCCAGCCGCAGGAGATGATACCTACCTTGCCTGCGGACTTCGCTGCCTTGTCGACGTTTGCGAAGTGCTCGGGAACCCTTGCGTGGGTGTCAAAGCTGTCGATAACGTTATACATAGCCGCGTACTTGGGGGTCATCTCGGGCAGGTCGGTCGCTGAACCGCCGCAGATAACGAGAATGTCAAGCTCTTCCTTGCCTGTGTCGAGGTCTGCGGTGCTCTTTACCGCCGCTGTCGGGGTTTTGATGGTAAGTGTTGAGGGGTCGCGGCGGGTGTAAACAGCCACAAGCTCCATATCGTCGTTTTTCTTGATGGCAGCCTCAACGCCTCTGCCGAGGTTGCCGTAGCCCAAAATACCTACTTTGATCATACAATTATTCCTCCTGTATCAGTCTGCAATTTTCAGTGATATATCGAACGCCTTGACGGAGTGGGTGATAGCTCCCATAGAGATAATATCCACGCCTGTCTCGGCAATTTCTCTCAGTCTGTCCTCGGTGACGTTGCCGCTCGCCTCGAGCAGCGCCTTGCCGCCTGTGATCTGAACCGCGTCGCGCATCATTTCGCAGGTCATGTTGTCGAGCATGATAACGTCGACTCCTGCCTCAAGCGCCTGACCGAGCTCGTCAAGGTTGCGCACCTCGAGCTCAACCTTGGTCATGTGGCCGAGCTTCTCCTTGAGCTTTGCGACGGCGTTTTTGATGCCGCCGCCCGCGTCAACGTGGTTGTCCTTTAGCATAGCCGCGTCGGAGAGGTTGTAGCGGTGGTTCCTTCCGCCGCCGACGGTTACAGCGTACTTCTGGAGCGGACGCAGACCGGGCAGGGTCTTTCTGGTATCGGCTATGGACGCGTTTGTGCCCTTGATGATTTTTACCGCCTTGTTTGTCGCGGTGGCGACGCCGCTCATGTGCTGGATAAGGTTGAGCGCGGTGCGTTCGCCCTTGAGGATAGTGCGCGTCTTGCCCTTGATCTCGGCGATGATATCGCCCTTCTGCAGCTCGTCGCCGTCCTTCTTGTAGACGGTCGCCTCAAAGCCCTCGGGCTGTAAAATTTTGAATACTCTCAGCGCGATATCGATACCGCAGAGGATACCGTCGTCCTTCGCGAGAAAGCGCGCGGTGTTTTCCTGTTCCTCGTCGATGAGATAGTCGGTGGTGACGTCGAGGTAGTTGATATCCTCGAGCAGCGCGGTTTTGATGATGTTGTCCACGTAGATGCTGTTAATCATGATTGACCCTCCCGAACTTCGTCCAGAATTATGCTCGCAACAATTGCGATGCTCTTGGCTTCAACGAGGTCGGACGAAATTTCATAGCTCTCGCTGAACAGCTGTTTAATTATCTCCTCAACCTTTTTGTAGCTCTCGTCGTACTTTTCGGGCTTAGGGAGAACGAAGTATGTATCCTGCAAAATCGCGCGTATCTGCGAGCGGAAGCCCGACGGCATTTTTTTGCCTGTGATCGGGCGGTGGGCAGGCTCCAGACCGAGGGGTTTTCTTCCGTACTTCTGCAGCTTGCGCGTGATATCCTCGGCGGCGGTTCTCGAATACACGAGAGCCTCGAGCAGAGAGTTGCTCGCGAGTCTGTTCGCGCCGTGAACGCCCGTGTGAGCGCATTCTCCTGCCGCGTACAGTCCGTCGATAGAGGTTTCGGAGTGCAGATTTACGTCGATACCGCCCATCAGGTAGTGCTGACAGGGATAGACGGGTATCCATTCCTTGGTGATGTCGATTCCCTCTTCAAGACACTTTGCGTAAATCATCGGGAAGCGGCTCTTTATGAAGTCCGCGGGCTTGTGGGTGATGTCTAGATAGAACTTCTCGCTGTTGGTTCTCAGAGCCTCGCGCGCGATAGCGTTCGACACAACGTCACGCGGAGCAAGCTCGCCGCGCTTGTCGTAGTTGTGGGCGAAGCGCTCGCCGTTGCAGTTGAGCAGAACAGCGCCTTCACCTCTGACTGCTTCCGAAATCAGAAAGCGCTCGCGGTTAGCCTCTGCGGCAAACGCTGTGGGGTGGAACTGAACGCGCGAGAGGTTACGGATTTTCGCGCCGAGCATGTACGCGAACGCGATTCCGTCGCCCGTTGCGATAGCGGAGTTTGTGGTGTATTGATATACCCTGCCGATGCCGCCTGTCGCGAGCAGGCAGTAGTTGCAGCCGTAGTACAGGCTCTTGCCGTCCTTTAGTACGCTCAGATAGAAGCCGCCGAGCGTCTTGTGCATGGAGTAGAGCAGGGCGTTCTCGAGAATATCGACGTTTGGCAGTTTTCTGACCTGTTCAATCAGCGCGTCGACTATCGCCTTGCCGGTGGAGTCCTTGTGGTGGACAATGCGGTGGCGGCTGTGACCTGCCTCGAGAGTCTTGCACATGGTGCCGTCGGGGTTGAGGTCGTAGTCAACGCCGAGATCCTTTGTGCGCAGCACGTCCGCAGGACCTTCTTTGACGAGCTTTTCGACCGCCGAAAGGGTGTTTTTGTACTTGCCTGCGACGAGGGTATCGTTGATATGCAGCTTGTAGTTGTCATGTACGGTGTCGAGCACACATGCAACGCCGCCCTGAGCGAGGGAGGAGTTGGACAGCGGCAGTTCGCGCTTTGAAATCAGGAGCACGCTGACGCTCTCGGGAAAGTTCAGCGCGGCATAAAGACCTGCCGCACCTGTGCCGACTATCACCGCGTCGTATCGTTTATCCATATGGTTACCTCAAAAAAATTATTTACATTCTTCCAAATTTATATTATACTACTTTATAAGTAAATAGTAAATAATAATTTTAAATTCTGAAGGAAATAAAATCTTATGGCTATGATTGAAAACGAAGAAAAAATCACCCGCGCGCTGCTCGTCAGCGTCGATACGGGCGACTTTGACGCGGAAGCGTCTCTTTCTGAGCTCGAGGAGCTTGTAAAGAGCGCGGGCGCCGAGCCTGAGTTCACCCTGACCCAGAAGCTGCAGCGACCCGAGAGCGCGACCTTTGTTGGCTCGGGCAAGCTGCAGGAGATAAAGGAGCTCTGCGAGGCTCAGGAGCTCGATCTGATCGTTGTTGACAGCGAGCTGAGCCCGACCCAGATAAAAAACATAGAAAACTTCACTGACGTGCGTGTGATCGACCGCACCACGCTGATTCTCGACATCTTCGCGCAGCGCGCCCGCTCAAAGGAGGGCAAGCTGCAGGTTGAGCTCGCGCAGCTCAAGTATCTGCTGCCGCGCCTGACGGGTAAGGGTATCGAGATGTCGCGTCTCGGAGGCGGTATCGGCACGCGCGGCCCCGGTGAAACTAAGATCGAAACAGACCGCCGTCATATCCGCCGCCGCATGGAGACATTGAAGGAAGAGCTCGCCGAGGTTGAAAAGCACCGCCATATGCTGCGCCGCCGCCGCGAAAAGGACGGCGTAATCACCTGTGCGATCGTCGGCTACACAAACGCCGGCAAGTCTACGCTGATGAATACTCTCACCGACGCGGGCGTGCTCGCGCAGGACAAGCTGTTCGCGACTCTTGACCCGACCTCGCGCGCCTTGAAGCTGCCGAGCGGAGTTTCGGTCATGCTTATCGACACCGTAGGTCTTGTCCGCAGACTGCCGCACCATCTTGTTGAGGCGTTCCGCTCAACGCTCGAGGAAGCCGCGCAGTCGGACATTATCATCAATCTCTGCGATGCCTCAAGCGAGGAGGCGAGGGTTCATCTCAGCGTGACAAACGACCTGCTCGAATCTCTCGGTGCTCAGGACAGACCGATCATCACCGTGCTCAACAAGTGCGACCTGCTCGACGACAGCGTTATGCCGCTCGAGTTCGAAAACTGTGTCAAGATAAGCGCAAGGACAGGCGAGGGCATCGACAGGCTGCTCAACGCGATCGAAAATAACCTGCCCGTCCGTATGAAGCGCGTAAGTCTGCTCATTCCGTTTGCAGACGCGGGTATTGTCAGCGAAATCCGCGACAAGGGAACCTTGATCTCTGAGGAATATACCGCCGAGGGTGTTGAGGTCGAGGCGATCGCCGACGAGATTCTGTACGCGAAGCTCTCGCGCTTTGAGAAATAAGGAGACAGACCCATGGAATTGATCACCTCTATAGACTTTGCAATTCTGGATTTTATCCAGGCGGCAATCAAAAACTTCATTCTCGACCCCGTAATGCTTGTGCTCAGCTACAGCGGCGACAAGGGCGCGATATGGATTATAATCGGACTTATAATGCTCTTTCTCCGCAAGACGCGCGTTACGGGCGTAATGGTGCTCGCGGCACTTTTGCTCGGGCTTATTATGGGCGAATACGGACTGAAATTTATCGTATGCCGTCCGCGCCCGTTTGTGGTCAACACTGACGTTACGCTCAATATCGTAGCACCGTCGGGCTACAGCTTTCCGTCTGGACACACAATCGCGGCGTTTTCGTCGGCGCTGATTATTGCTGTCAGGGAAAGACGCGCGTTCGGCATTTCGGCATACGTTCTCGCGGCGCTGATAGCGTTCTCGAGGTTATATAACTACGTGCACTTTCCGACGGACGTTCTCGCAGGCATGGCGATAGGAACCATCGCCGCGCTTATTGTGATCTTTATCTTCAAAAAGACGAAGCTCGACAAAAAGATTGAAAGCATCGGCAAAAAGAAAAATGTAGCGTAATACCACTCAACTATATTATATAAAAATACTTGATTTTCAGAATTAACTATGTTATAATAGCGAAAGACGCAAGCAGTCAACGCGTGCAAATAAGTGAGCGGCAGGCCCTGTGCGATTGGGGCCTGTGAACCATGTCAGGCGGGGAACCGAGCAGCATTAAGCAGTGTTTCCGATGCGATACAGTAAGTCTGTCGTTCTCTTATTTGCACGCCGCCGTCATCATTCGGCAGACGGCTTGCTTTTTCTATTCAGCGGAGGTGATTGCGTGTATCAGGCATTGTACAGAAAGTGGCGCCCCAAGACCTTTGACGACGTCGCGGGTCAGGAGCACATCACCACGACCCTGAGGAATGAACTGAAAAACGACCGTATCAGCCACGCCTACCTGTTCACGGGTTCGCGCGGTACGGGCAAAACCACCTGCGCCAAGATTCTCGCCAAGGCGGTCAACTGCCTCAACCCCAAGGACGGAAGTCCCTGCGGCGAGTGCGAGATCTGCCGCGAGATCGATAACGGCACATCTATTGACGTGTTCGAGATGGACGCCGCGTCAAACCGCAAAATCGACGACATACGCGGGATCATCGACGAGGTTCAGGGCACTCCCTACAAGTGCCGCTTCAAGGTCTACATCGTCGATGAGGTACATATGCTCACCGCGGAGTCCTTCAACGCGCTGCTTAAGATCCTCGAGGAGCCGCCGAGCCACGTGATCTTTATCCTCGCGACAACCGAGGTTCACAAGATCATGCTGACGATCCAGTCGCGCTGCCAGCGGTTCGATTTTCACCGCATTCCGCCGCGTGATATCGCCGACAGGCTGCTCTATGTCGCCAATCATGAGGATATCACCCTCGACGACGCTGCCGCAATGCTCATCGCATCTGTGTCCGACGGCGCGATGCGTGACGCTTTGTCGCTGCTCGACCGCTGCATAGCAATCAGCCGCGAGGTCAGTTCCGAGGTCGTACGTACCGCAGCGGGACTTGCCGATAAGGGCTATCTCTACGAGCTTGCTGCCTGTGTGATCAACAAGAACACCGCGAAGGCGCTCGGTATCATCGACAGGCTGTACGGCGAGGCGAAGGATATGCCTTTGCTCTGTGACGAGCTGATTGCGCATTTCCGCGCGCTGATGCTGATCAAGTCCGTTTCAAATCCGCGCGATATCGTCGTCTTTACAGACAGCGAGTTCGAGCAGAGCGTCGCTCAGGCTGATTACCTCTCGCTTGCGGACATCGTGTTCTATATGGACGTGCTCTCACGCGCCTACCAGCGAATGGGCAAGGGGACGGGCGACAGAACCGAGCTTGAGATGGCGGTTGTAAAGCTCTGTTCACCCGAGCTCGACGTGACAAACGAGTCGATTGCCGCTAGGATCACCGCGCTCGAGCAGGCGGTCAGAAAGGGCATCGCCTACGCTTCGTCGGCACAACCCGCGCCGATGCCATTGACTGACGGCGAAAAGGTCAAGGCCGAGGAAACAGTCAAGGAAGCCGAACCGCAGAAACAGGACGCGGTGATTTCCGAAGAAAAGTCAGAAGAGAAGGTACAGACGGCTGAACCTAAACCCGAACCTAAACCCGAACCAAAGTCCGCGCAAAAGGCTGCGCCAAAGCAGAAGCAGGGTGAGGTTGACATCGTGAGGCTGAGCCGCGAAGCAAAGCCCTTCCCGAACTGGTCTGAGCTCGTCGAGAGCTTCAGAGGAACCTCGGCAACCATAGCCGCGTCACTCTCAGGGTCGGAAGCGTTCGTAAACGGAAACTACCTGCTGATCAAGGCGGAGAGCGACCTCGCGTTTGAAATGCTCAAGAAGCCCGAAAAACGCCGCGCGATACGCGAAGCGCTCGTTGCGCACACGGGCAGACAGTACAGACTCGGGCCGTATCGCATTGAGGAAAAAAAGCAGGAGGCTGCAGACCCCTTGCAGCAGTTCAAAAACAAGCTCGCCGAGAGCGGAATCAAATACACTGAAGAATAACAATTAACATAAACTGAAAGGAAGTACAGAATATGAAAGCAAGATTACCCAAGGGCTACGGCGGCGGTGGAGCCAACAATATCCAGCAGCTCGCGCGCCAGGCGCAGAAGCTCCAGGACGATATGGAAGCGGTATCCGCTGAGCTCGAAGCCAAGGAATATGAGGCTGCCGCGGGCGGCGGCGCCGTAAAGGTTGCAGTAACAGGCAAGATGGAGCTTACAAAGGTCGAGATCAGCCCCGAGGTCGTTGATCCCGAGGACGTTGAGATGCTCGCAGACCTCGTTATGGCTGCCGCAAACGAAGCGCTCAGAAGCGCCGCCAAGGAAAAAGAAGAAAGAATGGAGTCCATCTCGGGCGGTCTGAATATCCCGGGAATGTTCTGATATGGCTCAGTACAACGTCGCTCCGCTGGAGAATCTGGTGGAGCAGTTTGAAAAAATGCCCGGCATCGGTCATAAAACCGCACAGCGCCTTGCATATTATGTACTGAATCTGTCAAAAACAGAAGCAGAACAGCTCGCCGCGGCGGTAATGGACGCCCACACCAAGATCCACTACTGCAGCCGCTGCTGCAATCTCACCGACAAGGAGCTCTGTCCGATCTGCGCGTCAGAAACACGCGACCACAGCGTGATCTGCGTTGTCGAAACTCCGCGCGACGTTACGGCTGTAGAGAATACGCGCGAGTACAGCGGCACATACCATGTGCTTCACGGCTCGATCTCTCCGCTAAACGGAATCAGCCCCGAGGAGCTGACGGTCAAGGAGCTGCTCGCGAGAATCGCTCAGGGCGGCGTTGCGGAGGTTATTATGGCGACAAATCCGACCGTTGAGGGTGACGCTACGGCGCTGTATTTGTCGGGACTGCTCAAGCCGATGGGGATAAAGGTAACGCGTCTTGCGTACGGAATACCCGTGGGCGGCGACCTGGAGTACGCCGACGAGTACACCCTCGCCAAGGCTCTGGAAGGCAGGAACGAGATATGAGCGAACTCAAAACCATAGCCAACAACAAAAAAGCGCACCACGATTACTTTATCGAGGAGAGCTTTGAGGCGGGCATCGAGCTGTGCGGAACGGAGGTCAAGTCCATTCGCAGCGGCAGGGTCAACCTCAAGGACAGCTGGTGCTCAATTGTCGAGGGCGAGATTTTCGTCAACGGAATGCACATCTCGCCGTATGAGCACGGCAATATCTTCAACCGCGACCCTATGCGCGTGCGCAAGCTGCTCATGCACAAAAAGGAAATCGCAAGGCTCTACGGCACCGTCAAGCAGACGGGCTATTCGCTGATACCGATTAGCCTTTATTTCAAGGGCAGCAGGGTAAAGATGCAGGTAGGTCTGTGCCGCGGCAAAAAGCTCTATGACAAGCGCGAGGATATGGCAAAGCGCACTGCCAAGCGCGACATTGAGCGAGCCATGAAGGAACAGGGAAGAGGATAAAAATCAAATAACTGCGAAGCGGACAGCTTCGCAATATATGGGGATGTAAAGGCTTCGACGGGGAGCGCGAACCCTGATAAGCGAGCGGCGGTGCGGAACCGCCATATAATCCGCAAACTAAAAATAACTGACAAAAATACAGTTGCTTTAGCAGCGTAAGCTGCTCGTTCCTGCGCGGAGCACCTCGGCTGCGCAAGGGGCGTCGAACAGAGGTAAATGTGAACGGGAAAGCGCTCCGTGTCCCGTCACACATCAGGAGCTGCCGAGCCGTGTAGCCTGTCGATGGGCGGCACGGTAAGGGAGATTTAAAACACCGACTGCGCTCGGAGAAAGTCAGGGCAAGTACTTTTCGGACGCGGGTTCGATTCCCGCCATCTCCACCA
>JAEEGL014788546.1_pt1 | contig 16235 bp, 12 predicted proteins | sample 9134231 | NCBI WGS metagenome assembly JAEEGL01 (sample SAMN16246548, study PRJNA631951) | gut metagenome | biome: gut microbiome; feature: rumen; material: fiber-attached | host: Bos | place: Iran: Karaj | collected 2018-10
AAGAATCGCCGTATTGAACATGTGTCTGCATACAAAATCATCCTTACTTCTAAGGTTCTGATAGAAGTGAACCTTACCGTCCAGATGTCCGTACTGACGGATAATCTGGCTTACGATTGTAGGGAGATTACGCTGTTTTTTGGTATTGAGGATTCTCGAGATCTCATCCTGAATGGACGCAACCGTCTTGATCTCGAACTTTTCAAAAGCAAGATCTTCCTCTGACATAGGAGGCAGAGGTTCTGCAGGCTCTAAGATATAGATTCCGAGGAGCCCGAAATTTTTAACTGATTCGATACTTGCCGCAGTGAGCTTCGCATCACGTTCGTACAGAAGGACGCCGCTCTTGGAATAAATGGGACGAGCGAGTCTCATTCCGCTTTTAAGGTCTTCCCACCTGACGAATTTCACTGTTACCCCCAAGCAAAACTAGAAATTTATAAAAAATTAATACTTTCTAATAATACTATATACATATGTAAATAACAAGCAAAACTATGCCGATTTTATCGCATTTTCCGATTATTTAACCCCAATTTCGATATCAAATCCCGAGGCTACGGAATGAAGGTATTTTTCTCTGTTTCCGGATGCCGCAAGCGCGGGTGCATAGGCATCTCTTCCGCTGATATTCAGCATATACGGATATGATTTAAAGGTTTCGGTGTAAATACGGGCAAAATCCATGATTCCCCTCTGAATCTCCTCTGCTTTCTCCGCATCGATATCCGATTTTCCGAAATGTGGTCCGTCCGGGTAATATCCCTCAAAACAAGGATTCGGAGACGCCAAAAGAAGCTCCCAGAAAATGTTGTAGCCCTTGGCAGGATCATGCTTTTTGAGAAGATCCCTGTTGTGAGAGTGTGAAAACATATAGCTGATGAGCTTTCCGCTCTGCAAAAACGCCTCGGAGGCATCGGGCTCTGAATTGTAAGGTGTATTTGTACCCGCAACCAGTCCCGCAATCTTACAAGGCATTTTCCATACCCTCTCTGCGAGAAAAGAAATCGAAAGGGCTCCGCTTCCCGCCCATCCGATGTCGATACACACAGCTTTTGAACAGCCTTCAAGGAGCTTCGCAAAATAGGACTTTGCGGCGACTTGCTGCTCTTCATATGAGGACAGAACCGCATCCCAATTGCTGCTTATGAATGCTTTCAATTTACCTGCAGTTGATGTGGTCAGCCGGTCGGATGCTTTCAGTTCGGCTCCAAGCTTATCCTTAAGTCCATGAAGCTCCATAGAATCCAGAGCATCACCGATCGTTATTCCGTTAGAAACTTTATGATCAATAAAGCGTCTGAAATAATCATGCTTGTCATATCCCGCCATAAGCTTAAGAGCAGCTTTCCTGGACCACAGAACATATTCCGTAGGATTACCGGGATACATATAGTCATAAACCTTCTTTAAGATGTCCCCATCGCGTGACAGGAAAAGAAGCTTATCAGGGTTTTCTTTTACTAAGTAATCGTGAATGAATTTGCAATATCCGAGAACAAACAAACCGCCATAGATAAAGCCGTATTCATATTCACGGGAATAAGTCTTAAGCCCGTTATAGATATGGGATCCGACAATTCCTCTGTATGCACCGCCCACAACCACCGACATATCAAAGGGACGATACAGAAGCTGATTACGATTTATGTTCGGATAAAAGGCTGTATCAAAACCGCCAGCCTTAGCCATCTTCAGATCACTTCGAGGATTATCACCCACGTGGATCACCTTGGCACCGGGTATGTCTTTTCGGATATCATCAAGGACTTTACAGTACAGACGTCCTTCGTATTTATTGCATCCGAACTCATTGGATATATAAATACTCTCTGCGCCCGTAAATCCGTTCTTCTCTAAGATTCCCTTTATGGTCTCCGCAGGCAAATACATGTCAGAAACAATGATAAGCTTCTTGCCCGCTTTCTTAAGTTCACTCCAAACTTCAAGCATGTAGGGATTTGCAAAACAAAGTGTCTTTTCAGTCTCCGTTTCGATTCTTATTCCCTCGCTTGCATCAAGCCCGGTCTCTTCTGCGAGCTCATTCCAGATCTGCTCAAGCGTTACTTCATAGCCGTCGGAAGTTTTGTGAACAATCTCTCTTGCTTTCTTTTCTGCCTGAATTCTAAGGTTCTTAAAATCCTGAATACCCATCTTCTCACCGACAAGATAGAAAAGATCGGTTGGATCAGAGAAAGGTCTGAAGATCAAAGTATCGAATACGTCAAAAGAGATTACATCATAAGCTTTAAGCTTTGCAGCAAATTCGGAAGGCGCAGGAATGCCTCCCTTACGCACAAGTGATGACTCGCTTTCATTAACCGGAACCTTCTTAGTATCGTAATACTTTGCAGCCGGTACTTTCCCCAAGCTCCTGCAAAAGAGAACGTAATACGCGAAATTAAGCCACAGCAAATAAAACCATGAAAGCACCTTCTTAATACCGGTGCTTCCGTCATGGAATTTGTGATACCTGTATGAAATTCCGGGTTTGCGATTTACCAGCGCATTGTAAACAGCTAATCTCATTTATACATTTCCGAGAAGCACGCGGTGAAGATGTTTTTCAGCGACTTCTTTTAACTCATTTATAAGTCCGATATCGGTAGGTGGTGCACTATATTTAAATCGGGGAAAGTATCTTGTAATATGGAGCGGTATCTCAGGATCAATCGAAGCAATCCACTTAGCTTCCGCATCCATATCATCGGGTGAATCATTAAGCCCCGGGACAATCAGTGATGTGATTTCAACGTGGGAACGCTCATGGGATCTTGCGATGAACGCCTTAACCGTTTCAAGATTTCCGCCAAGGCTCTTATAACCCTCCTCAGTAAAACATTTCAGATCGATGTTCATTGCATCAATGTATGGAAGTATCTCCTCCAAGATCGTAAGCTCGGTATTTCCGTTTGTCACCAGTACATTTAACATGCCTGCTTCCGAAATCAGCTTTGCAGTATCACGGACAAATTCATATCCCACAAGTGCTTCATTGTATGTGTAGGCTATACCGATGTTTCCTTCGGATTTTGTATCAAGTGCGATTTCAACAAGCTTTTCGGGAGTCGCACTTCGAAGTTCAACAAAATGATTTTCACCCGCATAAGCAATATCATAATTCTGACAAAAAGGACATGCCATGTTACATCCGAAACTTCCTACGGATAAAACCTTACTTCCCGGATGAAAAAATGCCAGCGGTTTCTTTTCGATTGGATCGAGAGCAATGGAAGTAAGCTTCCCGTAATTTGCACTCTCTACCTTACCGCCGCGATTTGTTCTTGCATGACATCTTCCGATAGCGCCCTCGTTAAGTCTGCAATGATGCGGGCATACCGGGCAGACGGCTTCATCATACATGACGGATTACCTCAAAGCGTGAAAGCTTAACTCCGATCTCATTCGGATCCAGTCCGGCTTTTTGTTTTGCGATAGCGACCTGCTCTTCTATGGTATCAACTCCGTCCAGGTCCGGCAAAAGAAGACCGCGGCGGAATCCTTTTTCTACTATGACGCCGTAACGTTTAACATCAAGTTCGGCGGGAGAATCAATAGGCTCCGGTGATGTGAGAACATCAACATTGATTTCTAGGTCAGCAAGCTCTTCGGTTCTGATAGGATCAAATCTGGGATCTCTTGTAGATGCAGAAATAGCATTAGAAATTATTTCCTCGGCAAGGTTTGCTCTTGTGGGAGCGATGGTTCCGATGCAGCCTCTTAAACCACCGAGCTTATGAATAGATACAAATGCACCTGCTCTTTCAGACTTCATCTCGTCCGTAAGCTCATCATCAGATGGAGTATAAACTTCATTTTCTCTGATGTATTTCTCAATAGTATTTCTGGCAAGTTCTACGTATTTGTCCATATCAAACCTCCGGATGATAAATGCATAAACCGTAACCTACTCCAAATGTTGCTTCATGAGAAAGCTGCTTTGTGCTGAAAGGAATGCCTTCAAATGCTCCGCCCATAATTGTAAAAGATCTGTGTCCGCATTCCATGGATGCATCAAGAAGTCCCTCGTCAAAATCAAGCAGTGACTTGAAATCTCCCGCACCCATTACTGACATAATCTTTTCATCATAAACAGGGCCTTCTTTTTGATAACCATAAGGTCCGTCTTCCTTCTGGCAATGACTGAGATCTCCGCTTCCTACGAAGACTACTCTTCTTCCTGTTTTATCAATTGCTTTGCGTATAGCTTTGCCGAAATCGTAATGAGTCTGAAGGCTGAATCCCGACAGACCTATACGAACCAATTTGTAATTCGTATACCTCCTATTAATGAAATACATGGGAACTGTTGTGCCGTGATCAAGAAGCGGATCTCGCTCACCCTCAGTTCCTGCCTGAATCCCCATAATTTCCGCTTCGGCAGAAATAGCTTCTACAAGTTCGGTATCATATTCCGCACTGAAAGTTACAGAACGAGCGCCGAATCTGCTAAAGTCCCCTATTGCGGTTTTACCGGGTGAAATATGGAAATAATCTCTGTAAGAAATCGAATGAGGTGATGTAAGAATAATGGTATCCGGTTTGATCATGGCAATATCAGCCGCGACCTCATCAAATGAGGCCAGCGTATCTGCAATCTTTAATTCCTCGCCCCGTCCGATTTCTTTAACGGCTATAGGAGGATGAGGCACCATATATCCTGCAAGAAGTGGCATGATAATCCCTTTCGAATTGCGTAGGCGGAAACCTCTATTATCGTATCACTTTTTATACCCTATCGGGTATATTTTCCGCAGAATAATCACATTATTCCTGTTTTTATACCCTATCGGGTATAAATTGACACAAATGATAAATTTTGATAAATTGGTACCAATAAATGATAAATTTTGATAAATCATGGAGATGGCATATGAAAAACAATCCATTTAATCTGACATTCGGAAAAGAACCCTCTCAAATGATTTCAAGAATCAGTCAAACCCGCGAGATTATGGATAGTTTTACGAGCACAAATCCTGCGCAGCAAGTATATATGATTACCGGTGTCAGGGGCAGTGGAAAAACCGTCTTTATGACTTCTATTTCTAAGCAGCTGGCTATAAAGGATGAATGGATTACGATTGAACTAAACTCTTCCGGCGAGATGCTTAAAGAGCTTGCTGCAAAGCTTTATAACATCAAGGGCATGCCTCGTAAATATGCATCCGATGGTATTAATCTCTCATTTTGGGGTATTGGCGTTAATATCAAAAAAGCTGAACCCATAACGGATATAGAAACTGCAATCGAAAGAATGCTAGATCATATCGTCAAAGAGAAAAAGAGAATCCTAATCACTATCGATGAAGTATTTAACAACCCAGAGATGAAATACTTAGCAGGTACTCTTCAGCTTCTGATAAGACACGACTATCCTGTTTTCATACTCATGACCGGTTTATATGAAAACATTAATAAGCTTCAGAACGAGAAAAATCTGACTTTTCTCTATAGAGCTCCCAAAGTATATCTAAGTGCACTTAACACATACAGAATCGCTGAATACTACGAGCAGATTCCGGGAACATCCAAAGAGGCTGCTTCTGATATGGCGCGTCTGACGAAAGGATATCCCTTTGCCTTTCAGGTGTTCGGATATTTCACATGCAATAAAGGCAGCTTCCGAAAGAGCCTTCCCGAGATCAAAAACTATCTGTACGAATATGTATATGACAAACTCTGGATTGAATTATCCGACAAAGAGAAAAAGATGCTTGAGCTCATGACCGAGAAGAACATCAAGGATGTTAAAACTCTCAGAGAAACATTCAATTCAGAATCAAACGAATTCAGCGTATACAGAGATAGGCTCATTAAAAAAGGCATCCTCGACGGTTCACGCCGCGGATACCTTGATTTCACTCTCCCATTCTTCGAAGAATACATCAGAGAGATAAATGATAATTTTGATTATGAACTTTCAAGCAAACTCAGTTCCTTAGTAAAAGAAAGCTCTTATTACATAGACAAAAACAGCAATGTGGCAGTTGTTAAAGTCTCTGCATTAAAAGAAATCTTGGCAGGGTACTATTCGTATGCAAAAAGAAAGAAAGACCATAGCAAAAGTCTTCCTCTCTTGTATGACATTATGGACATAGATGTAAGTAATAACTAAACAAAAATACCTCTTTGAAGAACATCATGTGTGCGGAGAAGTCCAACAACCTTACCGTGTTCATTTAGAACAGGCAAAACCGATAACTGTTTTACCCTATTTTCCATTGTTCTTAGTGCATCAACCGCAAGCATATCTTCATGTACTATAACCGGTGATTTAGTCATGACATCATCCACCTTAGTCGTGTACATATCAATATTTTTACGCATGTAACGTTTTAAATCTCCATCGGTAATAAGTCCTTTGAGATTCATATCTGAATCTACAATCATTATTCCACCGTGTCCTGTTTCACACAAAACCTCTACTGCTTTTTCAAGAGACTCGCCTTCGCTGATTATAGGTATTTTATCACCACATATCATAAGATCAGATACTTTGGTATTCAATTTCTGTCCTAATGAGCCAGCAGGATGATAAGAGGCAAATTCTTCTTTTCTAAATCCCCTAAGTTTGGAAACCACTACAGCAATTGCATCGCCAATTACAAGTTCAGCAGTTGTACTGCTGGTAGGAGCTAATCCTAGAGCCCCAGCCTCCATTACTTTGGGAATAGCAATTAAACTATCTACGTATTTTCCCAATGTTGATTCAGGACTTGAAGTTATACCAACCATTTTCAGTCCAATTAGTCTAACAGTGGGAAGTATTTGACATATTTCCTTAGTCTCTCCACTATTACTGATAAAGATGATAACATCATCTTTTGTGAGCATTCCTAAATCGCCATGTTGTGCATCGGCAGGATGTAGTACATACGACGGGATGCCCATACTACTCATTGACGCGGAAATCTTTTTTGCAATATGTCCTGGCTTCCCCATCCCACAGAGAACTACCTTTCCCTTACAAGCATTAATCAAATTAATCACGTCAACAATAGAATCATCGAGATTCTCTTCAACTATTTGAAGCTGTTCGATTTCAATTTTAAATACCTTTTTTACTTCCTGAAGAATATCCATATATCATTTCCCAAAAGAAGATATAACATTATTTACAGATATAATTTCATATAAAAATTCTTTAAAAACAGAAAGCTTAATCATATTAGGGCCATCTGAAAGAGCATTTTCAGGATCAGGATGAACCTCTGCAAAAACACCATCGATTCCCACTGCGCAAGCAGCTCTAGCGAGATATCTGGCATGATTGCGATTCCCACCGGTTGATGTACCGTTTCCGCCAGGTTTTTGAACGCTATGTGTTGCATCAAATACAACCGGATAGCCAAATTCTTTCATAATTACCAAACCGGTCATATCAACCACAAGATTATTATACCCAAAAGAAGTTCCTCTTTCACAAAGCATAATATCTCTATTACCAGATTCTTCAATCTTCTGAACAACAGATTTCATATCCCATGGAGCTAAAAACTGAGCTTTTTTTACATTAATTTTTTTCCCTGTTTTTGCCGCAGCAATCAGCAAATCCGTTTGCCTGCATAGGAAGGCAGGAATCTGAATAATGTCTGCGACTTGTGCCACCTCTTCCGCCTGCCAGTGCTCATGAATATCGGTAGCAATTTTCAAGCCGAATTCTTTCTTAACCCTTTCAAGAATCTTTAGACCTTCCTTAATTCCGGGACCGCGAAAAGAATTAATAGATGTTCTATTAGCTTTGTCAAATGATGCTTTATAGTAGAAGTCAACATCAAATGCCTCAGTAATTCTTTTTAACTCTTCAGCTTCTTCCAATACCAGTTTTTCATTTTCAATCACGCAGGGGCCGGCGATAATTATCATACTAGTATCTCCATATATCACATAAGTTTTTCAATCTGTTCAGTAACCTTATTAATATCTTCCGGAACATCTACCCCAATGGATTGATAATCTGTTTCATGAACTCGGATTTTATATCCATTTTCCAATGCTCGTAATTGTTCCAAACTCTCTGAAATTTCCAACATTCCCTTAGGCAAAGAAACAAATCTATTAAGAAATTCTTTTCGATATCCATAAATGCCAATATGTTTATAATACTGAATATTTCGATCATCGCGATTATACGGGATTGAGAATCTTGAAAAATAGATGGCATCCCCTTTATTATCATCAATCACTTTTACTACATTAGGGTTATCAATATCGTCCGAATTAGTTATCTTCTTCTTCAAAGTAGCCATCACAACATTATTATCATCAAATGCTGTTATAAGATTACGTACCATTTCAGGATCAATAAGAGGCTCATCTCCCTGGATATTAATAATAATATCAGCATCAATATCCTTAACCGCCTGATAAACTCTGTCAGTTCCGCATGAGCATTCCCCTGTCATGATTGCTTTTCCGCCAAAGCCTTTAACAGCTTCAAATATTCTATCATCGTCTGTAGCTACATACACTTCATCTATTTCATCAACGAAGCTTACCCTTTCAAACACCCATTGAATCATCGGTTTCCCACATATATCAGCCAAGGGTTTTCCAGGGAATCGACTCGACTCATATCTAGCAGGTATAACAGCGATTATTTTCATTGTTTTCTCACCAATTCTGATTTTTCAATCAAGTTTAAATCCAACAACATTTTAACAATAATGCAAAATCTATATGGCTTATACAAAATTCTATAACACTTTTATTTCTAAAATTCAGTCAAATATTCATATTAACTTTACTCTTTATATAATTTATTCTTCTCAATAATCTCCAACAGTTCTTTTTCTCTATTGATATAGTAGTTGAGTCTTTTTTCTGTTGATTCAAGAATTCCTTCTAGAACAGCAATCTTTGTTTCGTTATCTAATGTATCCGATACATGAGTTTTAATATTAGAATAATAAAGTTGTTTATCATATTCCATTGTCTGAACACTTCTCCTTTTTGATTCATTATCAGATTTAAAATATACAAACTCGTCATCCAAATCCGTATTATCATCGAGCCAATTTTCAGAAATATATTCTTTTTCAATTCGTTTACACACTATCTCTTCGTTATTGAAACAAGTTAAATAATCATTACACAAACATATACAATCTATATTTAGAATATTTAATTCATCTATGCCACCCATATTATTACAATCTAATAAAGCAAAATCAGCATTTTCTAAATCATCTGAAATTATTATATTTATATTTGCATCAGAAAACTTTGCCATATTCAATAATTGGATATCGTTAATTCCATATGTCCATACTTTCACCAGATCAGTTGGCATTAGTCTTTTTAAAATACTTAACATAAGATAATACCTATGATTCTTTTTGAAAGACTTCTCATATTCTGGATTAAACAACAGTACATTTTTATATTCTTGAGCTATATTTCTAACACCTGTGGAAGATATAGCCGAAATCACATCTACGGTTGTTTTACCAATTTGCGGTAAAAACTCTGAAGGGAACTTCTCTTTAATAACTGTACTTTCAGGGAATAATTGACTATAGTAACACAAATCATCAGGATGAAGCTTAAAGCTAACATTATATCCTGACAAATAATAATCAACTGTATTTTGATACAGAAAAATCTGCTCATCCAAGGTCATCATACCAAGATTTGCGAAATGCTGTGTCATCAACAAGGCCGTATGATCAGGAAGTTCTATATCTTGAGGGACGTTAAAAAATTCTTTGATTTCTCGCATAGATTTTGCACTAAGTGAATTCATTTCCCGAACAACATTAAAATCGACCATTTTAGAAGAAGGAACAAAAGATTCACTTTGTGCGGAGAAATTACAGAAGATTTTATTGACAAATTCATTGTTTCCAACGAACATGCCATTTGCTTTAGCAACATCAAATTGATAGCTACTAATTCCTTTAACTATATTTTCCACAGGCTCAGGTCTAGATATAACTCCAGCGGCCTCTTCCCAAAAATTAAAAGATATTTGCTTATTTATTAGGAGGGAAGAGAAATAATACTGAGCTCCGGCAACATGTATTTCTGATACATCATCAAGATCTATATCTAGCAAATTAAATGCATCTTCCATTTTCATTAAGTAATTATCATTATGTGGAACCACACGATATCTAAGACATACAACTTTGGAAAACACACTTTTTTCTTCAAGGTATTTTAAATTTACTGTACGATTATAAAGGAATTCCGGGAGCATGCAAATCGTATAATCATCTTGATGGTACAAAACACTATGAACTATCATTTCAAGTAAATGATATGTTGTAATGCAATGATAAATTACCATTTATGCCTCCGTGGAAACTCCCTGTTTTACCATAACTTCTTTAATAGTTTCTAGGTAAGGTTTTTTAAAATTCTCACAAATATTCCTAGAAAAAACGAAATCGCCTAACTGTTCCTCAATAAAAGTCAAATTTTTACTTATATGACGAAATGGTTGAATTGCATCATATCCTGATACATTAAATAAAAATGGATAATCCGAGAATATTTTTTTATAAAGTATTGAATAATCAATGATTCCCTTATGAATTTCAGATATTTTAGAATGATTTTCTACTTCCGGAATTCCAAATTCAAATTTCAATTCACCATTATTTTTTACAGACAATCCTGAAAAAGTTGGAGCCTGCGCTTGTGTAAACAACTCAAAATGACCTGTATTCGTGTGATTGTTTTCATGGGCAAAAAAATCAAACATATCACGATTATACATGCGAGAAAAGAGATAAGTGTGAAATTTGTAGTTCATTTCTTGCGTAAGATTACCAGTAAGGCTAAGTGCTTTTGAGCCAGCAAGTAAACAGTCAACTTTACATCCAAATTTAAACTTATCTTCCACAAGCCATTTTATTCCAAACAGTCCGGACCCTTGCCATCCTATATCAACAATAGCAGCATGTTTACATTTGCTAAAATACTTTTCTAAATACAACTGAGTTGATTTTTCATTTTCATTAAGCTGACCAATAATATTATCCCAGTAATCAATAAAGAAATTTTGAACTTGATTGCTATTGCTTTCAACAATAATATCAGCTTTGTTTAAACCATATGCAGAAAGAGCATTTTCAAGGCCACGAAGTTTTAATAAAGAAAAAACATCTTCAATCGTTAAAGGATATATATCATTTTTACGATGATTAATAATTCTTAACAGAAAATCATATTTATCATGATCTGCAGTTACTTTAGCGCAGAAAATTCTTGACCAATATAAATAGTCTGTTTTTTCTTCAGGAAATAATATTTCATATACTTTTTGATAAATTGCACCATCTCTAGAAATAAATATCAATTTATCGATTCCGTTTGCCATGATATATGAATGGATCCAATTGCAAAAGCCAAAAACATATAAACCACCATATATAAAGCCATACTCATAAAGAGGAGAAAACTTTTTATCACCACAAAGCAAATGGTAATCCACCACCCCTCCATAAGTTGAGCCTGTCAATTCAGACATTCCTTGATATGACGCTCTATATTTTTTACCAAGATCATGCACCCCTTTATATAAATGTGCATTCCATCCCATTTCTCTTGCATTTAACACATCATTTTTATAATCGTCTCCAATATGTACCATTCGCTTCCCTGGATATTGTTCACTTATTATTTTGTACAATCCCTTTGAAGATTTATTTGCGCAGTGTTCACAAGAAACATATATCTTTGAAAAATCCGAATATCCGCATTTTTTTAAAATATCATCTAGTTGTTCACTAGAAAAATACATATCCGAAGTAACAATCAATTCTTTGTTTTGCTCCTTCAGCATTCTAAAAACTTTAAGCATGTATGAATTTGGAAGGCATAACCTTTTTTCTAATTCGAATTCATTATTACAACCCGTTTCAACATCAATCCCAGTATATCGATTCACCTCTTGATATATATCTTTGATTGTCACCTCACGAATTCCCTTGCGTTGAAATGCCATTTCTTTTGCTTTCTTCTCCATTTGAATTCTTATATTGGCGAAGTCTAAATAATCATATTCATTTTGAAGTAACATGAATAAATCCGACGGTTTTGTAAAAGGTCGAATAACAAGTGTATCAAATAAATCAAACGAGATTACATCATATGATAATAATTTTTTTACAAATTGCTCTGGTAATTCGCGTTCAGGAATACAAGATTCACTCCCTTTCAAATATGGGAGATTCTGCTTTTTCTGTTCAACGCAGCTTTCTTTCTTCTCTGCTGTAGGAATGTTTTCAGATTTGTCTTTAGATTCGGAAAAAAGATTTGTTGCAGGATTTTCGAAGTATATATACGGGCATTTTGATTTCTTCACTCTGTAATGATAATTTAATTTAAAAAGCAATCTCCAGTGTTTAAGCCTACATAGACGATGCTCATCCATATGTTCGATAACATATCTTTCATATTCATATTTTACTGAAGGATTACTTCTTACAAAAAAATCATAGAGCTTTCCCATAAATTCACACCCCTTATAAGGCATTTGTTCAAGACTAAATCCAAGATATTTTCAGCTTATAAATAAAAGCACACTATGCACCCACTGCATTCTCATTCTCTTCCATATGTTGATAAGCAGTGCAGACGTCCTTGGGATTTCCAACCATTCTAAGTTCTCCCTTTTCTATCCAGACACACTTAGTGCAGTTCTCGAGAATTGTCCCAATACCATGGCTAACTATCAAAACAGTACTTCCGCCATGAATCATTTCTTTAATCCTCGCGAGGCTCTTCTTTCTGAAGAATTCATCACCTACAGAAAGAACTTCATCTAGGATCAGAATTTCAGCTGCATCGCCTGCTGTAGCAATAGCAAAGCCAAGCCTGGAGACCATACCCGACGAGAAGTTCTTAACCTTCTCTTCCATGAAGTCTTCAAGTTCAGCAAACTTTACGATATCGTCATAATGCTTATCAAGGAAATCTCTGGAATAACCGATAATAGAACCATTGAGGTATACATTCTCTCTGGCTGTAAGTTCCATATCAAATCCGGTACCGAGTGTAAGGAGCTGCACTTTCTTCCTATCAACGGTTACACTTCCTGAAGTAGGTCTAAGCGCTCCGGATACAATCTTAAGCAGAGTACTCTTACCGGACCCATTAGTTCCGATAATTCCTACTACTTCCCCTTTATAAATATCAAAACTTACATGATACAGAGCATACAGTCTTCTGTAAGAGATATTTCTCTTAACCATCTGAATAAGATAATCCTTAAGTCCTGAAGGATTATATGTAGAAAGATGAAACTCCATGGTGACATCTTTAACGGAAATCACTCTCTCCCTGTCATCAACCGGAAGTTTCTCATCCATGTTGATGATCTGAAGGTCTTCTTCCTCATACGCGACAGTATCATCGGCCTGAAGAACTTCTTCAGGGTATTCATACTCTTCATTGTGCTCATACAAAGACTCTTCCGTCGAAGTCTCGTTAAGTTCGTCAGGAAGTTCGATTATAAATTCTTCGTTATTATCTTCCTCATAATTGGGATCTTCCAAAGCATCCACATACAGCTTTGCTTCTTTCTTACGGGCTTTGAATTCATCTCTTGAAAGCCACAGCAGGAAAAGTAACGCCAATCCTGAGCCCACCAAAATCATCATAAGGATTAAGGACTCATCCAAAGTTCTTTCCTGTACAGGCTCATTTTTGCCATCAATAAAATACAGCGAATTAGCTTCTACAAATGTATCGGGGTCTGATGTATCTGTAACCGAAGATACTTCTTCAGTCGCTTCTACAGGTTCAGAAACAACTTCAACCTCTTCAGGAACGATAACAACAGGAACTTCCTCTTCCAGGGATTCATCCTCAGGAATAACCTCTACCGTCTCGACTTCCTCAGGTGTTTCTTCCACTACTTCTTCGACGATTTCCTCAGGCTTTTCCTCAGGTTTCTCCTCAGGTTTGGGAGCTACTCCCTGAATATTGATAGGCGCCATGGCGCTTCCGGTAATAGTACACTCAACAGGATCTGCACAAGGTATTACAGTACCGTCTTCCATGACAACATCGGGAAAATCATAAGTATATACAAAATTAGCTACTGCATGAATTTCTGAGAAGGATGCAGATCTTGCCCTGAAAACAAGCATAAACTTCTTTGAGTTAGCGCCATTTCCGATATCATCGGTAATAAAGACAAGACCGTTTTCACGATCATATCCGGATCCGCCACCAACATATTCGAGACAATTGGGATCATATCCCACGGTAATGGAACTTGCTCCGACACCGTCCATGCATTTCACGTAGACCCCAATCTTAAATTCCTTACCTTCTGTCGGTGTATATGAAGTTGATCCGAAAGTCACATATGCTTCAGCAGCATTTACTTTGTATGTAGGAATAAGCGCAAGACAAAGAGCCGTACATATTATCATTACGGCTACTCTCATCGTTCTTCTTATTCCCTTGTTTCTATTACAAAATTTCAAACTATATTCCCAAGACCACTTAAATGGTCTGCATTATCTTATTTTCCTGAATTCTGAAGACGATCATTCCAACAATCATACTTGCTACGCTCCAAACACTTAGCCTGATCCAGACCCATGCTTCAGGAACTCTTCCATACATTACGCACTCTCTTGCAAACAGTATCATCAGGTATACCGGATTCATGTTAACTACTTTTTGAACCATTTCCGGCAAATTATCTACGGGATAGAAAATCGCCGACATATACATCAGGAGTGTAAGAAAAATACCATACAAGTACTTAATATCAGCAAAGAAAACATATTCCGTAGCCAAAAGGTATCCCATACCAATTGAAAAAATCATGGCATAGAGTATACCTACAGGGAATAAAAGCATAGTCAGTGTAAACTTAATCCTGAATATGAACAGCATCAGAACATATGCGATACACGTATATCCAAAATTTACCAGTGCTGTATATACTCTGGACAAGATAAATGTATGCTTGGGAAGTTTAGCTTTGATCAGCAAAGATTTATTATCCACAAGTGCCGTCATTGCTGAGTTAGTAGCCCCACTAAATAATCCCCAAATCGTCTGTCCGGTAAGGTAGTATATCGGAAAATTCTCAATCGACCTCTTAAACATGGTCGAGAATATCAAGGACATTACTACCATCATCAGAAGTGGATTCAAAACACTCCAGATAATTCCGAGTGAACTTCTGGCGTATTTACGCTTGATCTCTCTCGAGGTCAATTCCCTTATAACAAAGACATATTGAAGTATGTCGCTGAATCTGCCCTTCACTAAATTACCGTCTTTCTGATCTCAGTTACTGTCTTAGATGCTTTCTCAGACATAAGACCACATTTCTTACTAAATCCCGATGCAGCTGAAGTTATACTGCCCTCAGGCCAAGCACTCACCGGAAGCTTTCCGTCCATGCACCCGGCTTTTATTAACATCTTCCTAAAGAATCTGTTTTCTCTGAGTTCATCAGGCCCCCACATTGCGACAAGCCTGTCTTGATTACTTTCAACCACCTCATCTGAAAAATAAAACTTTCCGAGTGCCTTACTCTCTTCCACAGTCGGCTTACTCATACACTGCTTAAGTAGCTTGGAACACATCTTTCGCATTTCATTCAGATCAAGATCCGAATCTTTTATATTCTCAACCAAAGCCTTGGAGTAATCTGTTAAATATCCTTCCGCTCTACAGATAAAATCCTTATTGGGATTACCCTCTGCCTTGGTAATCGGTATCACTTTACCGTCCGAATATTCATATCCGTAAGTCATTGATTCAGGTGCAGAATACATGCTTTCAAACAGGCATATACTGAAATTTACTTTTCTAAGGAGATTTTGCAATCCCGAATCGGGTGATATATAGAAGCTGTGATACGCGTTCTTTTTGGCACCCTTGGGAACAGAATAAAGACCGAAATAATAACCTTCGAGCCCTTTATCTTCTCCCCCCGATATAAGTCTGTTAATACTTCTTTGGATTGTTCCCATCCATCCGCTGTCTACAACGCATGTGTCCTTGGAACACTCCTTAGTAATCCCTTCCTGCTTCAGATAATCCACAGTATTCTTAAGCTTATCTTTGGAATGCTTATGAACAAATCTGTATAGCTCGGGAATATCATTTAATCTTTCTTTGATCTTGCCGATCTCTTTATGAGCGATATAATCATCGATTCTTCCGCTCATCTCACATTTATCTGCAATTATCTCTATCTCTTCATCCGTAAGATCTGCTCTTTTAAGCATCTTCCTAAAAGTAAGATTAAG
>JAEEGL014859025.1_pt1 | contig 16235 bp, 12 predicted proteins | sample 9134231 | NCBI WGS metagenome assembly JAEEGL01 (sample SAMN16246548, study PRJNA631951) | gut metagenome | biome: gut microbiome; feature: rumen; material: fiber-attached | host: Bos | place: Iran: Karaj | collected 2018-10
CTTCCAACAACATACCTATCTATTTATATTTATTGAAAGGACGATCGCAATGAAACAGGACAACAACATTCCCTACAAGGTATATCTTTCAGAGGAGGAACTGCCCAAGGCATGGTACAATGTCCGCGCCGATATGAAAAACAAGCCCGCGCCGCTTCTCAATCCGGGAACCGGTATGCCTCTCAAAGCCGAGGAACTGTATCCCATTTTCTGCGAGGAACTGGTGGCTCAGGAGCTTGACAATAATACGGCTTTTATTGAAATTCCGCAGGAAATAAGAGACTGCTATAAGATGTTCCGTCCGTCACCGCTTGTCAGGGCTTATTTCCTTGAGGAAGCTCTCGGAACTCCCGCAAAAATATATTACAAATTCGAGGGCAACAATACAAGCGGCAGCCACAAGCTCAATTCCGCTATGGCTCAGGCATATTACGCGAAAAAACAGGGTCTCAAGGGCGTTACAACCGAAACCGGCGCGGGTCAGTGGGGTACGGCTCTCTCGATGGCTTGCTCTTTCTTCGGTCTTGACTGTAAGGTTTTCATGGTTAAAGTTTCGTATGAGCAAAAGCCGTTCCGCCGCGAGGTTATGCGTACCTATGGCGCTTCCGTCACTCCTTCCCCATCAACCGAAACCGAAATCGGCAAAAAAATCCTCGCTGAATTCCCCGGAACCACAGGAAGTTTAGGCTGTGCAATATCCGAGGCGGTCGAAGCCGCAACCAAGAGCGAAGGATACCGCTACGTTCTGGGCAGCGTTCTCAATCAGGTGCTTCTTCATCAGTCTATCATCGGTCTTGAAGCAAAAGCGGCATTTGACAAATTGGGCGTAAAACCCGATATAATTATCGGCTGCGCGGGCGGCGGCTCAAATCTCGGCGGTCTGATTGCGCCGTTTATGGGCGAGAAGCTCCGCGGAGAGGCTGATTACCGTTTCATCGCTGTGGAACCCGCGTCCTGCCCGAGTCTCACAAGAGGCAAATTCGCTTATGATTTCTGCGATACAGGCAAGGTGTGTCCGCTTGCTAAAATGTATACTCTCGGCAGCGGCTTCATTCCCGCTCCCAATCACGCCGGCGGTCTTCGCTACCACGGTATGAGCAGCATTCTCTCTCAGCTCTATCATGACGGCTATATGGAGGCAACTTCCGTCTACCAGACCGACGTATTTAAGGCTGCCGAACGGTTCGCCAGAGTTGAAGGCATTCTTCCGGCTCCCGAAAGCTCCCACGCTATCAAGGTGGCTATCGACGAAGCCCTTAAATGCAAGGAAACCGGCGAGGAAAAGACAATTCTCTTCGGTCTTACAGGCACGGGTTATTTTGATATGGTGGCTTATGAGAAATTCCACAACGGCGAAATGACCGATTACATTCCTACTGATGAAGAACTTGCCGCAAGCCTTGCCACTCTTCCCGTTATCGGATAATTAATTATTTCAAGCGCTGACCTTAATTTGCAAAAATCAGGTCAGCGCTTTTTTTGTCCGATTGCAGATAAATTAACAATTTTCCCGATTTACAAAACGAAAGATATGTGCTATAATAAATTTTAACAATCATTTTTGACAAGGAGGAATACTCACAAATGGGTATGACTATGACTCAGAAGATACTGGCAGCCCACGCCGGTCTGGACAGCGTAACAGCCGGACAGCTCATTGAGGCAAAGCTGGATCTTGTATTAGGAAACGACATCACTTCTCCCGTCGCAATTAACGAGCTTGAAAAAGCGGGCGTGGATAAAATCTTTGACAGGGAAAAAATAGCTCTGGTAATGGATCACTTCACTCCCAATAAGGACATAAAGGCGGCGCAGCAGGTAAAGAAGGTTCGCACATTCGCCAAAAAATACGACGTGCTTAATTATTTCGACGTCGGACAAATGGGCATCGAGCACGCTCTTCTCCCCGAACAGGGACTCGTCTCCCCAGGCGACTGCGTTATCGGCGCGGACAGCCATACATGCACTTACGGCGCTCTCGGCGCGTTCAGCACAGGCGTTGGTTCTACCGATATGGCGGCTGGCATGGCTACCGGCAGGACATGGTTCAAGGTTCCATCCGCGATAAAATTCGTGCTGACCGGCAAGCCGCAGGGCTGGGTGACCGGCAAGGACGTTATTCTTCACATAATCGGAATGATCGGCGTTGACGGCGCAAGGTACAAGTCGATGGAATTCACCGGCGACGGCGTGAAGAATCTCTCGATGGACTCCCGTCTCTGCATAGCAAATATGGCAATAGAAGCCGGTGCGAAGAACGGGATTTTCCCCGTTGACGAGGTGACAGAGGAATACTGCAAGGACAGATGCAGACGCGCTCCCGTTGTTTACACCGCCGACAGCGACGCGGAATATGACGAAACCTATACTATCGACCTTTCCAAGCTTCGCCCGACAGTCGCATTCCCGCACCTTCCCGAAAATACACGCACGGTGGACGAAATCGGAAGGAATGAAGTGAAAATCGACCAGAGCGTTATAGGAAGCTGCACAAACGGAAGGCTGGAAGACCTTAGGGCGGCGGCAGCCATTCTCAAAGGGCGCAAGGTTGCAAACGACGTGCGCTGCATAGTTATCCCGGGAACCCAGACCATCTACCTTCAGGCGATGAGAGAAGGTCTGCTTGAAACATTCATCGAAGCCGGCGCTATAGTATCAACGCCGACCTGCGGTCCATGTCTCGGCGGACACATGGGAATACTTGCCGAGAACGAAAAGGCAGTCAGCACGACAAACCGCAACTTCATAGGCAGAATGGGTCATATAACCAGCGAGATTTACCTCGCAAGTCCGGCAGTAGCTGCGGCAAGCGCTGTCACAGGCTACATCACCGATCCCGATACGCTCTGAGCGCCGATTGAGTGATAAATGAATTTCACGCTTCATACTTCAAATTATCTGGAAGGAGATTAAAATATAATGCAGGCACAAGGAAGAGTTCATAAGTACGGGGATAATGTTGACACCGACGTTATCATACCCGCGCGTTATCTGAATACATCGTCTCATGCGGAGCTTGCGGCTCACTGCATGGAGGACATAGACGCGGATTTTGTAAGGAAGGTTCAGCCCGGTGAAATCATGGTTGCGGGAAAGAATTTCGGCTGCGGTTCGTCGCGTGAGCATGCGCCTATCGCTATAAAGGCTTCGGGAATTTCCTGCGTTATTGCCTCAACATTTGCGAGAATTTTCTATCGCAACGCCCTGAATATTGGTCTTGCTATCCTCGAATGTGACGAGGCGGCAGAGGACATAAAGAACGGCGACGAGGTAAATGTTGATTTTGACACCGGCGTGATAACCAATATTACCACCGGCAAAAGCTATCAGGCGCAGCCGTTCCCACCGTTCATTCAGAATATCATAACCTCAGGCGGACTTATGAATTCCATCAGGGACAGACTTTGATTTTTGTAAATTTTTGTAAACATATTCTTATATTATATATTTTTGGGTTGACATTGAAATAACGCTGATGTATAATTCAATTGAATATATTATGTGATTTTACGTTTAGAATTATTATCAAAGCTTAAACTTGAGAGGAAGGATTTATTATGAACAGGTCATACAGCAGATTTGTTCCCAATGGCAGTAGGTCTGTTTCAGCGTCCCGCAAGGGTACTGTTGTCCGCGCAAAGAAGCGCAGGTCAGGCAAGGCGTATTGGTTCCCGATAGTTACTATGATAGCCGCGGTGTTCTTTGCGGCTTCCGCGGTAATGCCACGCTCTCTGTTTGATGCGTTTGCCGCGGAATCATTCTCCATGACTGTCAATTCGGGAGCGGGCGAATACACTGTGAAGGTTACAGGTGATACCGAAAGTGTTACCGTCGATTCTGACACAATCGCTGTACCGTCAATGTCAGGAGATGACGTCGTTCTGGCGATTACGCTGACTGAAAGCACGAGTTTCACAATAACATCGACCAAGCCTATGACAAAGGTTGAATTCGGCGAAGGTTCGTCTGTCGTTAATTCAATCAATGTCGGGAATTCCGGCACAACGACGTTGGATATTTCAAAGACCGGCATCAGCAGTCTGGATCTCAGCGGCAACAAGGCTTTATCGGACGCGGCATATGAAATTTCAGCTCCGTCCTCAGGTATCACCTTTAAATTAGCCGCTCCTGAGTTTACCGGGTCTGACGGCGAGGGTGTGGCATTTGACGTTCCAGGCGCTTATTGTGACGACCAGTTTGAAAATCTGACTGCCACAATGCCCAACAATGCCGAAATAACCAAAAAAGACGGTAAGTTCTTCATTCCGTATGATGACGCAAAGACCGCTTTGGGAGAAAATGACAAATTTACGGTAAAGGTTGTCAACAGCGAATTAAGCAAGGTTGTCAACAGCGAATTAAGCAATGTTACATTTGAGTTTGACGCCAAAAAAGAAAAGATCAACGAAACCAGACCCAAGACAAAGGGCGGCGATACAAAGAGCGGTACTTTTACCGTTACCTACAGATCCGGCGACGGCACAGGTGATGACTATACTGACGCCGAAAAGAGCGGTGAATATACTTTGCTCGATATTGACACCGTAGATTTTACCGCACCCGAGGGTAAGGAATTCGATAAGTGGGTTCTCAGCACGCCCACAGATCGGGAATATCCCCAGAATGCTGCGGCAGGCGAGACAATTAACGTTGTTTCCGACGTCACATATCAGGCGACATGGAAAGATACTGATACGGAGCCAGAATCTCCTGAATCTACGGAAACAAGTTTGACCGTCGAGGATAAAAGCAAGTCCATTATCAAGAGCGCCTCTCTTGATACCAACGAAAACATAGACATCAGCAAGTTAAAGATAGTCGCCGTGACGCTTTCGGCAGCAGATAAAAAGACACTTATTGCTGCCATCAAGAAGGCTGACACAAAATTCAATGAATCCGATCCCGGCAGTTACTACAACATATATATTGTCGGTGCTGACGGCAAGCAGGTCAATATCAAGGGTTCCGTGACAATGACGCTTGCATATCCGTCCGCTCAGGTCGAGTATCTTAACGATGAATACACCTTCAAGACCTATCACCAGCTCTCTGACAACAGCATTGAAGTGTTGGCTTGCAGTCCTTCCGCTTCCGGATTGACATTTACAACTCCAAGCTGTAGTAAGTTCGCGATTTCATGCAGCGCGAAGAAGCAGAATTACACCATTCTTTCGATTGACGACATCAGCGAGTCCTATGCTTTGTCAGCTATAGCGCACCAGGGAACCACATATAAATATGTCGAAGGAAATCTCTATACCGGCAGTGTCAGGATGGTTGTCGAGAAACCTAGCGATAGTTCAAAGAATGCTTTCCTGACCGCAATCAAGGCTTTCGATAAGGATTTCAATAAAGACGACAAGAATCTGCTTGTTTACGATATCTATCCGGCTGACGCAAGCGGTAATAAACTGACGCTTGCCACCGGCAGGATCGACGTCACACTCGCATATCCCAACAACACGGTAAAGAAGAACTACACCAAGTATACTTTTAAGGTCTATCACCAGCTTGGTGACGGTTCCGTGGAGACCAAACAGCTTGCTGTGGGCGGCAAGGACGGTATCACCGTCACAACTGGCAGCTTCAGCCAGTTTGCTGTAGCAAGCATTTCCAACAATTCTAACGGAGGCGGCGACAACCCGGGTACAGGCGAATCCAATGTTTCCGCAAATATTGCGTTTCTGCTTGCGCTGCTGTCGATGGTCAGCTTTGCCGGCGTATACGCAAAGAACAAAGCCGAGCAGTTTTGATGGCTTGCGGTAGAATCAATTAATTTATCAATTAAAAAACCGGTTTCCCTGAGTTTTTTCAGTGGAAGCCGGTTTTTATAATATTCAATGGAGAAGATTGCATTTTTTATCAGTATATGGTATAATTATAAATAACAAATAGCACAAAGAGGTGAAATAAAAATATATGGACGAAAGATTACTGGGCTGCTTTGTGAAGGTTTACGAACTTGGCAGCATACATAAGGCGGCTGAAAAGATTTTTGTTACCCCGCAGGCGGTCAGCAAGATGATAAAGAAATTGGAGGACGAGCTTGGGCGAAGCCTTTTTGCGCGTTCTCCTCACGGACTCCAGCCAACTGTTTACGCGCACAAGCTCTACTCCACGGCAAACGTCATTATCAGCGAGTGCAGCCGTATCAAGAGCGAATTCACCGAGGAAAATATCAATTCGGTCACAACGCTTCATATTGCCACGACATACGGCGTTCCAAAATATCTGACGCTGCAATTTGTTACTGATTTTTACGACACATATCCCGACATTCATCTTGACTTGGTGGAATATCCTGAATACCCGATATATGATATGCTGCAAAGCGGACGTGTTGATTTTGCCTTTTTGCCCCAGCCGGTAGATCTTATCAATTATGAAGCTGATTTCTGCTTTTCACATGATTTCCGTGCCATAGTCCATAAGGATCACCCTCTGGCTGAACATAAAATAATACGTTATCCGGATCTGAACGGATATCCTATAATTCTCAAAGGACGTGACTTTTCGCTTTACCCTCACAACATCACCCGATTTGTCAAGGGCGGACTCAATCCGGAAATACTTCTTGAAATAAGCGATGACTCGCTTATTGTGGAGGCGGCAAGACAGAAAAGAGGCGTGGGAATATCAGCCACATTCCTTGCTGAGGAATATGCTGACCCGCTTGTGCGTACCATACCGTTCGAGGACGAAACCTTTGTTCGCCACGTCTTTCTCGTTCACCGGAGAGATCAGAAGATGAGCCGCGCCCAGGAGAGCTTCCGCTCATTCACAACCGAATGGATAGAGAAAAATAAAAAATAATTTACCCGCGTCCGGATTGACTATAAATCCGGACGCGGGAATTGTTTTGCGTTATATTTTCGTCAAACGTCAGCTTCTGTGCCATTTCACACCCTGCGGGGTGTCTTCAAGGATAATGCCCTGTGCCTTCAGCTCATCGCGTATTCTGTCGGCTTCGGCAAAATTCTTCGCCTTTCGCGCAGCCTGACGCTGTTCAATGAGCGCTTCGATTTCGCTGTCAAGGTTGTCGGATTTGCGATTGTAGAGAAGTCCGACAACACCCGTCAGCTCGTTATAAAGATCAAGGGCGAACTGTGCAAGCTCCTTGGAATGCTCAGATGAGGCGCCGAGATTGGTGTTTATATCACGTGCAAGGTCAAAAATCGCCGAAATTGCGCCGGCAGTATTGAAATCCTCTTCCATCGAATCTATAAAATGCTGTTTGTGGGCGAGAAGCTGTTCTTTAATTTCGTCCTCGCCGTCCTGCCAGCCAGAGGGCGCTTTGGAAAGGTAAAATTCCAGATTTTCGAGCGCGTTGTAAAGACGTGCGAGAGCCGATTTGTTCTGCTCGATAATGTCAACGGAATAATTGATCGGACTTCTGTAATGACTGGAAAGCATGAAAAGTCTGATTGGCTCATAGCCGAAAGCCTCGCCGACGTCGCGGACGGTAAAGAAATTGCCGAGCGATTTGCTCATCTTCTGGTTGTCCACATTTATGAAGCCGTTGTGCATCCAATACAGCGCAAAAGGTTTACCTGTGCAGCATTCGGACTGAGCTATTTCATTTTCGTGGTGAGGAAATATGAGATCCTGTCCGCCGCAGTGAATGTCGATGGTTTCGCCGAGGAAAGCGATGTTCATTGCGGAACACTCTATGTGCCAGCCCGGACGGCCCTTGCCCCACGGGGAATCCCAATAGGGTTCGCCCTCCTTGGCAGCTTTCCAGAGGGCAAAGTCAGCACGGTCGCGCTTGATATCGCCGGAATCAACACGCTCGCTTGCTCCGGCTACGAGATCCTCAAGCGGCAGGTGGGAGAGCTTGCCGTATTCAGGGAAGGTCTTTGTGCTGAAATAAACGTCGCCCTGAGCCTCGTATGCGTGACCCTTTTCTATCAGAATCGAAATTATCTCTATAATCTTGTCAATATTCTCGGTTGCCTTCGGGTGAATATTTGCGGGCTTTACGCCGAGAGCCTTGACGTCCTTCCAGTATTCCTCTATGTAGCGTTCGGAAATGACCTTGAAATCGACGCCTTCGTCCTTAGCTCTATTGATAATTTTGTCGTCAACGTCGGTAAAATTCTGTACGAACGTGACTTTCATGCCGCGCCATTCAAAGTAGCGGCGAAGAGTGTCAAACGTTATGACAGGACGGGCGTTTCCTATGTGAATAAGATTATATACCGTAGGTCCGCAGGCGTACATTTTGACTTCATTTTCCACCTGCGGTTTAAAATCTTCTGTTTTACGTGTAAGCGTGTTAAATATTCTCATATTCTTTCCTCCAAAATCATTTCAGTACTAAACCTCAATAATTTATCATAATCTGTTCTGTTTTCCCGAACCGACGAAGCCGGAAGCTTATATTCCTCCGCCGTCGGTGTTTTCTATGCCGCCCATGTCGAGCTTTTTCTGTAGACGCTCGATTTCACATTGCAGACGACATATGTCCTGAGCGACAGGGTCGGTGTAGTGTATCTGGTCAAGCTCGCATGCGGGAATTCGTCCGGCTACGCGCACGACGCGGGCGGGAACTCCGACAGCTGTAGCGTCGGCAGGAACCTCGCTGAGAACCACAGCTCCAGCGGCTATTCTCGCGTTGTCGCCTACGCTGAAAGGACCCAGCACCTTTGCGCCGGAGCCTATCAGGACATTATTTCCTATTGTGGGGTGACGCTTGCCGGTGTCCTTGCCTGTGCCTCCGAGAGTAACGCCCTGATAGATAGTGCAGCCGTCCCCCACCTCAGCCGTTTCGCCGATAACAACGCCCATTCCGTGATCAATCAGCACTCCTCTGCCGATTTTAGCGGCGGGGTGAATTTCAATGCCTGTTCTTTTTTTAGCGCGTTCGCTTATCCAGCGCGCCAGAAATTTGAGGTTGTGCCTGAAACACCAGTTGGCACGACGATGAGACATCAGCGCCTTGTATCCGGGATAAAGAAGTCTTACCTCAATAGCGCTTCGGGCGGCGGGATCTCTCTCCATTATCGCCTTAATAAGATCCTGACGGTAACTCGACAAATTTACCAGCTCCTTAAATCATTAGACGGCAGAATCGGAAATAATTCAGCGTGACGACCGCTTCATAAGCTCTTCAAATATGGAAAGCTCCGCAGCGAGAGCTGAGATCATGGGACCGTTTTCCAATTTGGAGGGGTATGTTTTCATCAGCGCGGCGCGGTGGTTTTCGGGGAGGAGATCAATGCTGTGAATATAATCATCACTAATTCCGTTTGCCTCACAAATAAGTCTGATCAACAGAGTGCGAAGCTCGCCAATAGTCTCGCAGGCATAGATAATGGAACCGCCTGAAATTGCGTGTTTGGCTACATTCACCTTGCTATAGAAGAAATTCCACATTTCGCGTTCCGACTGTCCCTGTTCATTATCCAAAGGCTGACGCTGTTCGGGAACAACAGGAGTCTGTTTAACAGGTTCGGGAACCGGCTCAGGAAGAAGTTCGGCAACAGGCTCGGATACGACCGGTTCGCTGACGGCTATTGGCTCAGACTTGACTGGTTCCTCAGATACAGGTGCAACGTCGTCAAAATCATCCTCAAAATCATCCTCAAAATCATCCTCAAAATCATCAGAGAAATCATCAGAGAAATCATCGGAAAAATCGTCCGCAAATGACGGCTTTTCGGTTGTGGGATCGGACGACCTTCTTCCTGACGCAGAATAAAATCCAAGCGCGGCGCCGTTCTTGTCCATGTAGGGAACCCACCACTCAAATGACGGAAGATTTTTCTCTCCGCAAAATATGACCTGTGCATTAAGTCCGCCTTCAAATACGTAATCGACCAGCGTCCGTCCGTCCGACTCGTTCTTTTTAATGTCTGAAGGTTTCAGGAATTCCCTTATGAGGAAATTCATATCAGTGACCACCTTAGGCGGGGCATTATCACCAGCCGCCGCAACGACATAATAAATTTCATTTGGGGAATATTCATCGTTTCCGGTAAGCACAAAGGTAGTTATTCCCTCGATTTTCCGCGCCATAACGTTAATTTTTTTAGTCATGACGGCACGTGCCTGCATTATTTCACTCATACTTTATACAATCCTTTCGCATATAATTTTATTTCCATAAAAAACAAAACGCCTCGACGCGCCGCGAAAAACGGCGCACCGGAGGCGAAATAATTCCTTAGAAAAACTCCACGGTTCCACTCCTGTTTGTGACTCTGAATGACCTTAACGCGGTCAGAACGTGTGCGTATACTGAAAGATTTCCCCGCACAAGCGTGATGAAGGGTGCATTGGTCGCCGCGCCTTACAGGGAACGTTTACAGCCGATGACGTTCCTTCTCTGAATGCAGTACGCGGGGATTACTTATCCCTCTGAGCATTTTATATATTTACAATGTGCTTTAAACTGCCTAATACATTATACGCCTTTGCTTTTGATTTTGCAACTGTTATTTTTAACAAATCAGAGGATTCAACAAAAATTCCTCTTACAGATTGGCAAGCGCTCTTCTCATATAGCTTTCGGCTTCATCACGGGTAAGGGAAAAGCTGCTGATGATCCTTGAAATAATATCATTGCTGTCCAGTCCTAACTGACGGCATATTTCAATAGCTCCAAGAACCTTGCCCTGCTCTATCCCCTGTTCGATGCCCTGCTCTATGCCCTGTTCTATGCCCTGTTCTATGCCCTGCTCTATGCCCTGTTCGATACCCTGTTCGATGGCTTCTTTTCTCATTTCTTCAATTGCAACGCACATATTGACCCGCTCCTCTCCTTGATGATAAATTAATTTTGAACCAGTAACAATGTTTATCATATCCGCTGTTTTTCTTGATACGTTCCTGAATGCCGCGTCTTCATAAATAACCTCGCCGAGCCGTTTTTTATCCCTTGAATATTTCAGATATTTCAGCGCAAGCTTCAGCTCGGTATGGAATTTTCCAAAGTCCTCATATGAAATATCAGCAGGCGCGACAAGATGAATATGATAATTGTCCACAAATTTCATAATGTCATTATTCGCGGTAAGCATACTGTGAAGATCTCTCGGCGCGTTCCACTCGTCGGCGCCAAAATACAATGTCAGGGTAATTACGGGAAGAAGGCGGTCGGTTCTGTAAAAACCGGAAAGATATTCCGCGCCGGTTTCCGCGTGAGTTGATTTATTCTCTCCCCTATGTGACTTTGCCGTATTTTCAACCTGAGATACATACTGCATTGCGTCATACAGCATATTTCTTACAGGCATGGCATAATGCAGCTGCGACTGGTTTTCTATTCCGAGCAGCAGATAAGCGGCGTTACTGTCCTCCATTGCCGTTACCAGCTTCAGCACGTCCCTGTATTTCTGAATGGGTACGGACTGCTGTCCTTCGCCATACGGCAGGACAATTGCCGTCGTATCGACAGGTCTGAGCTGTTCGGGCTTTATCACCTGCCTGCCGTCGTACAGCATATAATTGAAAACATCCGCAAAAATGTCGCTGTCCTGCATAAATTCCTTTGTGACGGCGTCCTTGTCAGCCATAGGCTTCACATTCCTTTCCCCGAATATTATATCCCATTAACTACGCTCTGTCAAGTGCGATGATTCCGAACCGAATTATGAATATTTTTACTGAGCTTCCATATGTGTATATGCCGATTCTTTTGATTGAGCAAATCTGAGGATTCAGTAAATTTTTTCAATTTCACCTTCAATGCCGTATTTTTTGCGGAATTCCTCAAGGTCGCGGCTGTCGCGCAGGAGCATTACGTCGGTAAACCTGCCGGTCGAATTGTCGCGGAAGCCGGCGACCTTCTCACCTGTACATATGCTGCACCGGATAACGGGAGTGACCTTTGCCCTGTCGTATTTGGCGGTTTCCCTGCCGATTTTGAATAACTGCTTCATAAAACGCACCTCTGTTTGTTTTTACTAAAAAAACAGACCTCAAAGCGCATTATTCAGGACAAGGCTTTGAGGTCGTTTATTCTTTTGAGAAGGATTACTGATAAAGGGGATATGCTTCAAGCAGTCCGGTCACGCCAGCGCGAATGGCGTCGGCGCTGTTCTCGAAGTCTGTGATAGCGAGGGATATGTATTCGGCTATCTTCTTCATATCCTTTTCGACAAGTCCTCTTGTGGTGACAGCGGGAGTGCCGAGACGAACGCCGCTTGTTACGAACGGACTGAGCGGTTCGTTGGGAATAGTGTTCTTATTGGCGGTAATATAAACGTCGTCAAGACGGCGCTCAAGCTCCTTACCTGTGATGCCTGTGCCGCGAAGGTCAAGCAGAATCAGGTGATTGTCTGTGCCGCCGGACACCATCTTCACGCCGCGTGCGTCGAATTCCTCCGCCATTGCCGCGGCGTTTGCGACTATCTGTCTGCCATATGCCTTGAATTCAGGCTTGAGAGCCTCGCCGAAGCAGACTGCCTTACCGGCTATTGTGTGCATAAGCGGACCGCCCTGCGTGCCGGGGAATATCGCTTTGTCTATAGCCTTGGCATATTCTTCGCGGCAGAGAATCATGCCGCCTCTGGGTCCGCGGAGAGTCTTGTGTGTCGTGGTTGTAACGATGTCGGCATATTCGACGGGATTCTGATGGACGCCCGCGGCGACAAGACCCGCGATGTGCGCCATATCAACCATCAGGTAAGCGCCGACAGCCTTTGCGATCTCGCTGAATTTAGCAAAGTCTATCGCTCTTGGGTATGCGCTCGCGCCCGCGACTATCATCTTGGGCTTAACCTGAAGCGCAGTCTCATAGAGCTTGTCGTAATCTATCCTGCCTGTTTCGGAGTCAACGCCGTAGGGAACGAAATTATAGAATTTGCCGGACATATTGACGGGAGAACCGTGGGTGAGATGTCCGCCCTCGGCAAGATTCATACCCATTACCGTATCGCCAGGCTGAAGAAGAGCAAAATAAACAGCTGTGTTCGCCTGAGCGCCGGAATGGGGCTGCACATTGGCATGCTCCGCGCCGAAAAGCTCGCATGCTCTTCTGCGGGCGATATCCTCAACGACATCAACGCACTGACAGCCGCCGTAATAGCGCTTGCCAGGATATCCCTCCGCGTATTTATTGGTAAGCACGCTGCCCATTGCAGCCAGAACTGCGGGAGATACAAGGTTTTCGGAAGCGATCAGTTCAAGATTTCTTCTCTGTCTTGCAAGCTCGTCGCCCATAGCGGAGGCAACCTCGCTGTCATAGGATTTAAGGAATCCGATGGAATCAATCATATCTGCGTACATTGGCTTTAACATCCTTTCAAAATTATAAACCTGAAAAACTACTATATTATATCAGATATTTCTTTTGGTTGCAATAATTTTTAAAAAAAATATTCAAAACATCGAATTACACAGAAATTCATCAGCCACAGGAACTATATTCAAAAGTATTTTACTATTGTTTAATCGTCGCATTCCGGACAACACTGCTTATCCAGACGAATCCGATCCGCGAGCATGGCTATGAATTCGCCGTTTGTAGGTATGCCGCGCATATTATCCACGGTATCGCCAAAGTAAGACGCCATAATCGCGGAGTGTTCGGAATTCCATGATTCAGCTATTGCGTTATGAATCCTTCGCAACACGCAGGAAGGTGTGATTCCGAATTCAACTGCCACTAAGGGATAGATAGTCTTTGTCATTGAGCAATCCGCCTCATCCATGCTGATTGCCAGAGCTACAGCTCTTTTTAAATAAATACAGCCGGCGTCCTTTTTATTAAAACCGAACTCTTCCAAAATTTCATCCAGTTCGAGGTCGGACGAGTCTGAGTATTCCGTGCCGCATACCGTCCGTCTGTGATGGAACATGTGTACGGTATTTATTCCGGAATTTTTGATTGCGACAAGGGGAGTTGACTTTATCATTGTTACCTCAGAAAGAATAGCAATAAAATCTCGTTTTAAGTAAGGTCGGCGTATAATCATGTTTACTCTGCAATCGTCCAATTCCTTCTTCAGACTGCCGGTAATAAACTGGCATATCACGGCGAAATATGTAAACGAGCCTGAATACAGCATTCTATAAGATTTAATAACATCAATAGCGTCACTGCAACGCATGAATAAATTCATTATAACCACATCAGGCTGCAAACAGGATATCTTCTCAATTAATCTGTCCTCAGCTTCCGAAAATAATTCGATTTCAAGATTGTATTTTTTCCCCGCGCTGTTTAATATATCACTGAGTTCTTCCGGTGCGAGTATCCTTATGAGGTTGTTCATCTTTAACAGTCCTTTAGTATTTTTAATCCTGATTAGCTGTTCTATGAGAAAAATTATAGCATGTTGCTTTTGGCAAAGCAACCGTTTATTATAAATTCATTCTCTGACGATCAATTATTATATACTGTAGCAGGAGAAATTATTGCAGAATTATGTCGAATGGTTTTATTGTAAAATAATGGTTTTTTAAACAAATGTTGAAGAAACTTTATCTGAAATATACGCTTTATTTTTTTTGTGATTTGATGTAAAATATTGCATATATTAATAATTCATGGTATGACATTTTTTTGAAGGAATGTGATGGAACATGGAACACCAGAAGATTCTTGTACTTGATTTCGGAGGACAATACAATCAGCTTATTGCCCGAAGAGTTCGCGATCTAGGCGTATACGCTGAGGTAAAGCCGTTCACGACTCCAATAGAAGCAATCCGGGCGGAAGGATATATCGGTATAATTTTTACCGGAGGTCCAAACAGCGTTTATGATGAGAAATCGCCTACGTATTCTCCGGAGATACTCGGACTGGGTGTGCCAGTGCTGGGAATATGCTACGGGGCGCAGCTCATGGCTCATTTACTTGGCGGTGAAGTGAAGTCTGCTCCCGTCAGGGAATACGGCAAAACAGAAATTGCAACGGACAGAAATTCACTGATTTTTGCCGACGTTGCAGAGAACACGGTTGTCTGGATGAGCCACACCGATTACATTGCAAAGCTGCCGGAGGGATTTATTTCATCGGCGCACAGTGACGCTTGTCCTGTGGCTGCAATGGAAAATCGGGAAAAGAACCTGTATGCGGTTCAGTTCCATCTGGAAGTTCAGCACACAGCCGAGGGCAATAAAATGCTGCGGGCATTCCTTTATGATGTGTGTCATGCCGCGGGCGACTGGACAATGGATTCATTTGTGGAGGAGACTGTCGCGGCGCTTAAAACAAAAATCGGAGACAAAAAAGTGCTTTGCGCCCTTTCCGGAGGCGTGGACAGCTCGGTCGCCGCTGTGATGATCCACAAGGCGGTCGGAAAGCAGCTCACTTGTATTTTTGTTGACAACGGACTGCTCCGCAAAAATGAAGGCGACGAGGTCGAAAAGGTATTCAGGGAACAGTTCGACATAAATATGATACGTGCCAACGCACAGGAACGTTTTCTTGGCAGACTCGCGGGAATTACCGAACCGGAAAAGAAAAGAAAGGCAATAGGCGAGGAATTCATAAGGGTATTTGAAGCGGAGGCAAATAAGCTCGGCAAGGTGGATTTTCTGGTACAGGGGACAATTTATCCTGACGTGATTGAAAGCGGCGCGGGAGACGCGGCAAACATAAAGAGTCACCACAACGTTGGCGGACTGCCGGAGCATGTTGAATTTGAGGAAATAATCGAGCCGCTCCGCTACCTTTTCAAAGATGAGGTTCGCAGAGCGGGTCTGGAATTAGGAATTCCGGAGAATTTAGTGTTCCGTCAGCCATTCCCCGGACCGGGATTGGCGGTGCGCTGTCTCGGAGAGATAACGGAATATAAGCTGAATATTCTCCGTGAAGCCGACGCAATCTTCCGCGAAGAGATATCAAAAGCCGGACTTGACAGGGATATCAACCAATACTTTGCCGTACTGACCGACATGCGTTCGGTAGGCGTAATGGGCGACGCGAGAACATATGATTACACTGTCGCTCTCCGGGCTGTCAATACCAGCGACTTCATGACAGCCGATTGGGCGAGAATCCCCTACGACGTTCTTGAAACAGCCTCCAACCGTATTGTTAACGAGGTCGGTCACATCAACAGAATTGTCTACGACATTACAAGCAAACCCCCCGCAACTATCGAGTGGGAATAGTGGAAATTTGACTAAAAAAGTCCGGGAAGCCCCTACAATAGGGCATCCCGGACTTTGTGCATTTTGTTCTGGTTCTATTCTGGTTCTATTCTGGTTCTATAGCAATCCAAAAAAAGTATAAGGCAGTTGACAAGGGTGGTAAAATAGAAACATAGAGGGGAGTGCTATGC
>JAEEGL016388410.1_pt1 | contig 16235 bp, 11 predicted proteins | sample 9134231 | NCBI WGS metagenome assembly JAEEGL01 (sample SAMN16246548, study PRJNA631951) | gut metagenome | biome: gut microbiome; feature: rumen; material: fiber-attached | host: Bos | place: Iran: Karaj | collected 2018-10
CTCATCGTAGAGGGCACCGTCGATGCAGTCCCACTCACGCGGCTGGTAATCATAACCGGGCTTGACGGAGAACGGGACGAACGGGCCTTCGGGATTATCCGCGCGGAGCAGATAAGTCTGGTTGTGGGGTACGTTATAGTGGCGCGGAACCTGCTGGATGAGGTCGGAGTGGTCGCTCCAGGTACCGGCATAATAGTAATAGTCGCCGATCTTGTGGATTTCCGCCGCGGCGGCGAAGCCGGCCTTCTCGCACCAAGTGCCCGTCAGGTCGATGACGTTGTAGGGGCCTTCCCACATCACGAGGTCCTTGCTGCGGTACTGACGTCCGCCGGAGGAAGTCAGGTAGTAGGTCTTCGAGACCGGATCCGGATAGATGAAAGGATCGCTCATGGACAGATCGTTGAAATGGACGGTGCGGATCTTGTTCATTTCCTCCATCCGGGCACGCATCCTTGCGGCCATGCCGGTGGTGTCACGGGGAGCGCCGGTGGCCATGCCGCCGAAGTTCTTCTGTCCGGGATCCGCAAGCGGAGCCTGCTCTCCGGGCTGAATCACAACCGGCTCGGCTTCGGCCGAAGCAGTGCCTCTGTTGCAGCAAGACGCGAAAAGCGCCGCGGCAAGGAGAAGAACGGTATAAGCGTTGAATACTTTCATAAGTAAAGAATATTAGAAAACAGTTTGTTTATCTTTTGTATTAATTACAAAAATACATATCTTTGTCGATAGTATTATCGATAAAAGACATTTGTGAGTCATTATTCAAAGAATGAGGATATTCCACAAATAATCATCCAATCTTGCCGCCTGAACCTCGCAAGGGAATAGACTGTACCGGCAAAGTCAGGATTCTTGAATGAGAACCGCTGATTATCAGGCGGTTCTATTTTATTTCTGAAGGGAAATGCGTAGTTTTGCACCTATGAAACGAATCATTCCCTTCCTCTTCGCCCTCGCCCTGGCGGCTTCCTGCCACGGGCCGAAGGCCGCGCCGGCGGGCGGGGACCCCGTCATCGCCGGGGCCGTCGCCGCCGTCAGCATCGACAGCGTCAAACTGTATATCGACGAACTCGTCGCCCTCCATACCCGGCATACCCTGAGCACGCTGACCGACCCGGAGAAGGGGCTCGGCGCCGCCGTGGAGTATCTGGCCGGACGGTGCGGGCGCTGGGCGAAGGAGGCGGGTAACCGTCCGCAGCCCCTCATCGAGCGGGTGTTCTACACCGTGGGTGAGAATGGCGGTCGGTACGACCGGGTCGCGCAGGTCCCGGAACTGATGGTCACCCTGCCCGGCACCCGTGCGGAGCGGGAGATCATCCTGATGGCCCATATCGACACGCGCGTTTTGGACGTAATGGATTCGACGGCTTTCGCACCCGGGGCGGACGATGACGGCAGCGGCCTGGCCTGCCTGCTCGAAACGGTCCGTATCCTGTCGCAAATACCCTTGGAACAGACGGTTAAATGTCTGTTCGTCTCCGGCGAGGAGCAGGGTCTGGACGGCTCCCGCCATCTCGCCGCCCGCGCCCGGGCGGAAGGATGGCCCATCCTCGCCGTCCTCAACAACGACATGATCGGAAACGTCCGTGCCAGCGGGACCGAACTGCACGAGGACCATAAAGTCCGCGTGTTCTCGGAAAGCCGCATCGGTGAGGACAGCGACTCCCGGCAGTTGGCGCGATACATCAAGGAAATGGCGTCCATCTACGTTCCCGAGCAGGAAATCGTCCTCAATTACCGCACGGACCGTTACCGTCGGGGCGGGGACCATTCCTCCTTCCTGCGCGAGGGTTTCACCGCCGTGCGCGTCTGCGAGTACTGCGAGGATTATGAGCGGACCCACCAGGATGTCCGCACGGAGGGCGGAATCGACTACGGCGACCTTGCAGTCTATGTCGATTTTCCCTACCTCGTTCGCAACATCCGGGTCAACCTGGCGGCCGTAATGAACCTGGCCATGGCCCCGGAACGGCCTGGAAACGTACGGATTGCCAATGCCATGGAACTGGAGAACCATACGAAGCTCACCTGGGATTCCGTCTCCGGTCCGGACGCACCGGTCTCCTATGAGATCCTTTATCGGGAAACAGACCGGTCTGAATGGCAGCCCGCCCCGGGCCCCTGCGACAGCATCCCGCTCAGCAAGGACAATTATTACTTCGCGGTCCGCGCGGTTTCCGCCGGCGGCCATCCCAGCCTGCCGGCCGTGGCGAAATAAGTCCCCGACACCATTTTGGGATTCTCCCTGTTTATTCGTATTTTTGCAAAAATAGCCTGATATGAAAAAGATTACGATCCTCATGCTTGCGGTTGCCGCATCGGGAGCGCTTGCATGCTCCGGAAACAATGTGAAATATGACGTCAAGGGAAGCGGCGTCGAAGACGGCGCGGTCGTCCGCCTTCTCGACCAGGTTACCTCCGAAACCCTGGACAGCGCCATCGTGGCCGACGGAGCCTTCCAGATGAAGGGAAAAGCCGCGAAGGAAGCCTTCCTGGCCCTCACGGCCGACGGTTCTACCTGGACCTTCCCGCTCTTCAACGACGGAACCCCCATCCAGGTCAATTTTGCCGACCATTCCGTCGCCGGATCCGACCTGAACAACCGTCTGTCGGAATGTGACCGCGAGACCGATGCGGTCATGGCGGATTACAACCGGTTCGTCGATGAACTGGTCGCCCTCCCCCAGGAAGAGCAGATGGCCAGGATGCCCGAATACCAGGAATGGTTCAAGAAACTCGGCGAAAGCTACCTTGGCGTAGTCGAGGAGAACAAGGACAACCTCATCCCCGTAGCCTTCATCCGGAATATCCGTTCCCTCTGCGGCGAGGAAAAGTTCAACGAACTGCTGGCGGAGGATGCCCCGTTTGCCAAGCATCCGTATGTGCTTGACCTCAAGCGCAAGATCGAAGAGGCCGAGGCCAGGCAGAACGAGGCCGAGCAGAAAAAGCAGGCCATCATCGGACAGCAGTTCCTGGACCTCGAAGAGGCCGATCCGGACGGCAACATGCACAAGCTGAGCGAGTACGTGGGCCAGGGCAAATGGGTCCTCGTGGATTTCTGGGCTTCCTGGTGCGGCCCCTGCGAGGCGGAAATGCCCAATGTGGTCGCCGCGTACAAGAAGTATCACGACAAGGGCTTCGACATCGTGGGCCTTTCCTTCGACCGGGACAAGGAGCCCTGGGTGAAGGCCATCACCGACTGGGAGATGCCCTGGATCCACCTTTCCGACTTGAAATACTGGAAGAGTGTCGCCAGCGACGTGTACAACGTCAACTCCATCCCGGACAATCTCCTGATCGATCCGGACGGCAAGGTCGTCGCACGCTGCCTCCGCGGGGATGCCCTCGAGGCCAAACTCGCCGAAATCTTCAACTGATCACCGACCCCATCAAAAAAGACCGCCTGGACAGCGGTCTTTTTTTTATTCAGCCCATCCGGAGAGGAATGCCAGGGCTTCGGGAAGTTTTCTGGGCAGGGAACCGCCGGACTTGAAATAGGCGTCGATATCGGCCTTCCGGGAAGGAAAGAGTTTCCGGAGATTCTTGCGGGAGTAAACCATGATGTCGTTCCCCTTGTACAGGAACAGCGTTTCGGTGACGCTGTATGGATACTCTTTGTTCCCTTCCAGCTTATAGGCCACGCCGTCGGTGTAGACAGAACTGTACTCCCGGATGGAGCTTGTCCGGGAAACCATGCCGTAAGCGCCCGTCTTGGCGTCTGTCTCAATCACTACGTCCCGCTTCACCGCGATGCCTACCGCGTCGGAAACGGGATAGATCCTGTAATAAAAGGTGCCTTGATGCAGAAAGACCACCGTGTCGATCTGCACCCGCACGACATTGTCATCGTTGGCTGCCGACAGTTCCTTGCCGCTTTCGTCCAGGAAGCGGAGCGTATTGTCCAGGGCGCAGATGTTCAAGTCTCCCTGCGCAGGAGCCTGTCCCGAGAAAAAAACCATTCCTTTTCCGAAGGAAGGCATCAGGTAATAGACTTCGGGAGGAAGGGCTCCCGATGTCGTTTTCTTTTCCTGGGCTCCCGCTGCGAAGCTGCAGAGCAGGGATGCCGCCCAGAGGCAGATGGTTCCGATTCTTTTCATAACGCGAATCAATAAGGAAGCCGGGTAAGATATTGATGGACGGTGTTCAGGATCCGCTGGCAGTTCTCCTGCGAATTGGCCGCCACCACCATGGATGTCTGCAACAGAGGCGGGTAGTTTCCGTCGATTCCGACAATGGAACCGCCGGCCTCCCGGAGGATCAGCGCCGCCGCGGCATAATCCCACGGCATCAGGCGCATCTCGAAGTACAGGTCCGCCTTCCCGGCGGCCATCAGGCACAGTTCGACGGCCGCGGAGCCGGTGCGGCGGAAATCGTTGCACTGCATGTACAAGTCGTAGATGATCTTGCTGCAGGTCAGGGCCAGATCCTTCCGATAGGTGCTCATCGCCGTGAACAGCAGGCCGTTCTCGAAAGGCCGGTCGGAAACACGGATGGGAGTACCGTTGCAGAAGGCTCCGCCTCCTTTCTCGGCCGTATACAGTTCTCCGCGCCAGGGGCTGTACACGACCCCCATCGAAGGAACGCCGTCCTGGACCAGCGCCACGCTGATGCAGCAGTTCTCGATGCCGCGGGCATAATTCGCCGTCCCGTCAATCGGGTCCACGACCCACACGTCCCGGTGGGCCGTATCGGCGAAATCCTCCTCTTCGCAGAGGAAGCCGCTGCCGGGAAGAAGCGCCCCCAGCTTCTCCGTCAGGAAGTGCTGGACGGCCACGTCGGAGGTGGTCACGATATTCTCGCGTGACCCCTTGTCCTGTACGGAAAAGCCTTCCCGGACCATCAGGGAAGAAGCCTCGCGGACGATGTCGACGATCTGTTCTATTTTCATACCCCCAAAAATACGAATTTTTCCCTATTTTTGTAATGACAAGCCACTCTGCCATGAAAAAGATCCTTCTCCTCCTGGCCCTGGCGTCAGCGCTTTCCGCAGCGGCGGGACCCTCCCGGCACGTGGATCCGCTGATCGGGACGGCCGGGATGGGACATACCTTCCCCGGCGCCTGCGTCCCCTTCGGCAGCGTACAGGTCAGTCCGGATACGGACACGATTCCCCACAATGTCGCCGGGAAATACCAGCCCGAAGTCTACTCCCTCTGCGCGGGTTACCGCTATGACGACCCCACCATCGTGGGTTTCTCGCACACGCACCTGAGCGGAACGGGACACTCCGACCTGGGAGACGTGCTGCTGATGCCCACCACCGGTCCCCTGCACCTGAATCCCGGCACCGCAGACCGTCCGGAAACCGGCTATCGAAGCCATTTCAGCCACAACTCTGAGACCGCTTCCCCCGGCTATTACGCCGTTACGCTGGAAGATTACGGAATCCGGGCGGAAGTGTCGGCAACGGCCCGTACGGCCGTCCACCGATACATCTATCCGCAGGGCAGCGCCTCCCGCCACCTGGTCCTGGACCTCTCCCACGGCCTCTACAATTATGAAGGAAAGACCCTCTGGGCAAGCATCCGGATGGTTGGAGACACCCTCCTGACGGGTTACCGGATCACCCAGGGATGGGCACGGGAGCACTATACCTGGTTCGCCGTCCGCTTCTCCCGCCCGGTCCGGGATTACGGCTGCCAGGAAACCCTTCCCTCTCCGTACAAGGGGTTCTGGAGGAAGTTCGACACAGGGCACAACTTTCCCGAAATGGCAGGCCGGGGCCTGGCCTGCTGGTTCGATTTCGACTGGGACGGCGGGAACGAGCTCGTCGTGAAAGTGGCGCTCAGTTCCACCTCCGCCGAGGGTGCACTGAAGAACCTCCGTGCCGAGAGCGGCGGGAAATCCTTTGAAGAGATCAAGGCCGATGCCGTCGCCCGCTGGGACCAGGAACTGGGAAGGCTTCGCGCGGAAGGATCCCCGGACGAACTCCGGATGCTCTATACCTCTCTCTACCACACGATGATCAACCCGTCCGTCTACAGCGACGTGGACGGTGCTTACCGGGGCCTTGACGGTGCAATCCACTATACTGACGGCTGGGACGACTACACGGTGTTCTCCCTCTGGGACACCTACCGGGCAGAGCATCCGCTCCTGCTCCTGATGCATCCCGGCCGGGCCCGCGACATGGCCCTGTCCATGCTGGCCCACCAGGCCCAAAGCGCCCACGGGCTGCTGCCCGTGTGGTCGCTGATGGCCAACGAGGGCTGGTGCATGAGCGGATACCATGCCGTGTCCGTCCTGTCGGACGCCCTGCTCTCAGGGGCGGACCTGGACGGCGGCCAAGTCCTGGACGCGATGGCATCAACCTCCACCGTCCCCTATCTCGAAGGGCTCGGCGCTTACCTGGAGAAGGGGTTCGTCCCACTCGAGGAGTCCTCCTGCGGGGCCTCCACCACCCTGGAGTACGCCTATGACGACTGGACCATCTATCAGGCTGCCAAATACTTAGGACGGGAGGACCTCGCACGGGCATACCGCAAGCGCGCGCTGAACTACCGGACTCTCTTTGACGGAGTCAGTCCCTTCGCCCGTGCAAGACACCTCGACGGGTCCTGGAAAAGTCCCACCGACCCGCGGCAGACCTATGGCGAGGGCTTCATCGAGGGGAATTCGTACAATTTTTCCTTCCACGTTCCGCACGACGTGGAGGGTCTCATCGGCCTGATGGGCGGGGAAAAGCGTTTCCTCCGCCTGCTCGACACCCTCTTCTCCATCCCGCTGGACCCAAAGTATTACGCGGACAATGAAGACATCGAAGAGTCCTGCTTGATTGGCGGTTACGTCCACGGGAACGAACCCTCTCACCATATTCCCTACCTGTTCCAGTGGACCTCGGATCCCGGACGGGGCGAGTACTGGATCCGGGAAATCATGGAACGGATGTACCGGCCCCGCAGGGACGGCCTCGGCGGGAATGACGACTGCGGCCAGATGTCGGCCTGGTACGTATTCACGGCGATGGGTTTCTATCCGGTTTGTCCCGGAAGCGGGGAATTCGTCCTGGGTGCACCCTTCCTCAAGGAGATTTCCCTGCAGCTGGAGAATGGAGCCACCTTCACGGTCCGCGCCCCGTCCGTCAGTTCGAAGAACCGGTATGTACGCGGCGTCCGGCTGAACGGGAAGAAGTACACGAAACGATTCATCACCCGCGAAGACATCCTCCGCGGCGGCATCCTGGAATTCGACATGGCAGCCCGGTCCCGGAAGAATGTCCCGCCGGCGCCTGCGGACCTTCCCTATTCCCTATCCCGGGAATAAGCCTGTAGGAATTCCCCGATCCGGTCCAGCCAGTTGTAGCTGCCCGTTCCGGGAGAGGCGGTGCGCTGGAAACAGTGCTCGCGCAGAGCCAGGGTGTGGAGTTCGCAGGAGATACCCATCGCCCGCAGTTTTTCCCAAATCTTCACGGAACCCATCGAGGCATATCCGTCGGCATCCCCATGGAGAATCAGCATCGGGGCGGTGTCCAGGTCGAAGGAGAATTCCGGCACGAGCAGGTCGGAATCCTCATTGCCGCCGTGGGCGTTGTACCCGTCCATCCCGTCCGTCAGCGTATAGGCGGGATAGATGCCGATGCCCCACTGGACCTTGCAGGAAAGACGGTCCACCGCATCCACGGGCCAATAGGACCGATGCCGGGAGGACGTCGTTCCCATCAGGGTCAGATGGCCGCCGGCCGACGATCCCATGATGCCGATCCGGTCCGGGTCCAGGCCCCGTTCCGCGGCTTCGCTCCGGACTTTCCGGATGGCCCGCTGGAGGTCCTCCCAGGCTACCGTGTGCTTGGACAGGCCTTCCGGGCGCGGGGTGCGGTACCGCATCGTGACCACGGTCATTCCCCTTGCATTCAGATACCTCCGCGCAGGCGTCACCTCGAAACTCTCCGGGCCATTTCCGTAATAGGCGCCACCCGAGTATATGATCTGGATGGCCTTGGTTTTCAGTTCCTTCGGGATATGCCACTCGATGTAAGGCGTCCCCAAGGCCGGCTGCGCATCGGGCATCTTGCCCTCCGGCCAGAGGTCCTCGCGGATGTACTCCGCACGGGCATCGTCATCGGGGAAGCGTTCCTCCAGGGAGACCTCCGGAAGCACGGACCTGAGGTAACCCATCTGCGTCATGAATTCCACGGCCCGGTCAAAGCCGAAAGCACCGTGTCCCTTCCCCGGATACAGGTGCAGTTCGGCCGGAACGCCCATCCGGCGCAACTGCCGGTACACCAGGGTAGAACCCATCGGCGTATAAGGGTCGTCCTGACCGTGGTGCAGGCTCATCGGGCAGGTTTTTCCGTCGAATCTGAACACGTCGCTGAGCCGGACGTCGGTTCCGTAGCCGTCCCGCGACGCAGGCGTTCCCCCCTCCCCGTCCGTCGTCGCGTAGGCAGGAGCGTTGACAATCGCCCAGTTGATGTGACAGGGGATCTCGTCCACCTTGTCAACCGGCGCGTACGCCGGGGTCTCCGAACTGGTTGCCAGCAGCAGGGCGAGGTGCGAACCGGCCGACATCGAAATCACCCCGATCCGCTCCGGATCGAAGCCACGGCGGGCCGCTTCCCGGCGGACCAGGCGCACCGCCCGCTGGCCGTCCTCCCACGCGGTCTGATAGATGGGCAGACCCACGGGACGCGGGGTCCGATAGACGAAATTGACACACTGCACGCCCATTCCGGTCAGTTTCCCGTTCCACTCCTTGATCAGGCCGACGTCGCAGCAGTTCATGTAACTGCCGCCGGAAATGAGGATCATGCAGGCCCCGTTGGGATTCGAAGGCTTGTCGAACCACTCCAGATAGGCGACCCGGTGCTGATCGGGATTGAAATCCGTACGGCCGGCTTCGTCGGTCATCGCCGCAATCAGGTGGCCCTGCGCGTCGGGCATCCGGCCTTCCGGCCAGACCGGCATCCGTTCCTGCGCGGAAAGCGGCAGGATGGAAAGGAGAAGAAGGAGGGAAAGGATTCTTTTCATACGTCAACCGGAATCGATCAAAAACCGCCGACAGGCCAAAGGACCGTGGGCAAGAGCAGCAAAAGGCCCAGCACAAGCAGCACGACCACCATTTTCCAGATCCACTTCACCCATTCCGCATAGGGAATGCGTGCCATCGCAAGCGCTGCGACCAGGACGCCGGAAGTGGGGGTGAGCATGTTGGTGAAGCCGTCGCCGAACTGGAAGGCCAGGACCATCGCCTGGCGGGAAACCCCCACCATGTCGGCAAAGGGAGCCATGACCGGGATGGTGATGGCGGCCTTCGCGGTGGCGGAGGGGATGATGAAGTTGATGACCGCCTGGATGCCGTACATCGCCGACAGGGATCCTGCGCGACCGGCCCCGTCCAACCCTTCCTGCATCGAATGGAGGATGCTGTCCACGACCTTCCCGTCCTGGAGCAGGACGATAATGCCGGAGGCAAAGCCCACCACGAGGGCGGCGGACAGGATGTCTTTCGCCCCTGAGAGCAGTTCCTCCGCGATGCGGTTGGCGGAGAAGCCGGCGATGATACCGCACACGATGCCCATCCCGAGGAACAGGCCGGTGATTTCCGGCAGGTACCAGTCCCAGCAGGTTACGCCCACAATCAGGAAAACGACGGTCAACAGCAGCGCGCCCAGGATCCAGCCCTGCCTGGCGGTCAGCGGCGCATCTTCCACCGAGACGGCGGTCGCCGGTTCCTTGCGGGTCTTATGGGCATACACAACGACAAAGACGGTCAGAAGAACGGTCAGGAAGGCCCAGCAGAAGATGCGGTAACCCATCCCGGAAAAGAGCGGAAGGTCTGCCATCCCCTGCGCGATCCCGACGGTGAACGGGTTCAGGAAGGCGCTGGAGAAGCCCACGTTGGATGCCACATACACGACCAGCATCCCCATGAAGGGATCATAGCCCATCGACACGACCAGCGGGACGACGATGCCCACGAACGGGATCGTCTCCTCGCTCATTCCGAAGACCGCCCCGGCGAGGGAAAACAGCACCGTAATTGCTGCAAGGACCAGCCGGTCCCGCTTCCCGACCCGGGAAATGAAACGGCTGATACCCGCCGACACGGCCCCCGTGGCGTTCAGCAGCCAGAAAGCCCCGCCCACCACCAGGATGAAGACGATGATGCCCGCCTGCTTCACGAATCCGTGATAGATGGCCGGGAGCACCTGCCAGGTCTGCGGGACGGCATCCACCCGTTCATAGGACAGCGTTCCGTCCTCCGCCGTCACATACCGGCCGCCCGGCACGAACCACGTAAGGGCCGCGCACAGCACCAGGATGCACGCGATGATGATATAGGTATTGGGGACTTTCGGCTTGCGCATGGGTCAAAGATAAGGATTTTGGCTTTGATTTGAACAAAGTATCCCGCAAAAACGCCAAGAATCACTATATTTGTAACAAATACAATTAGACGATGATGAAAAGAGTGTTGTCCTCCCTGCTTCTTGCGGCCGCGTGCACGGTCGCTTTCGCCCAGACGGCCCGCGAGTTCACCCTGCCGCTTACAGCCGACGGCGCTGCCCAAATGGTCGTTTACCTTCCGGAACAGCCCTCCGGACGGGCGGTCGTGTGCTGCCCGGGCGGCGGCTATGCCATGCTGTCCAACACGCACGAAGGCGCCGCCTGGCACGAGTACTTCAACGGAAAAGGCATCGCGTTCGTCCTGGTGAACTACCGGATTCCGCACGGGGACCGCACGCTGCCCATCACCGACGTGGAGTCGGCGATGAGGACGGTGCGCGACAGTGCTGCTTGCTGGAACATCAACCCGCACGACGTGGGCATCATGGGCTCGTCGGCCGGCGGACACCTCGCCTCCACCATCGCCACGCACAGCGAATTCGCCCTCCGTCCGGATTTCCAGATCCTGGTCTATCCGGTCATCACGATGGGTGAAGGAACCCACCAGGGCTCGCTGGAGGGCCTTCTCGGGGATGACAGGAACAATCCCGACCTCGTCCGGCTGTACAGCAACCAGTTCCAGGTCAAGTCCAGCCTCACCCCGCCAGCCATCCTGCTGCTGGCGGATGACGATGCCCTGGTGCCGCCCGTCCCCAATGCCGTCGCCTACTACTCTGCCATGCGCGACGCCGGTAACAGCTGCTCCCTGCACGTCTATCCTTCCGGCGGACACGGTTTCGGCTACCTGCCCTTCTTCGCCTATCGTGATCAGATGCTCTCCGACCTCTCTGCCTGGCTGGACAAACTGCCCGCCCCCAGGCAGGACGCCATCCGGGTCGCCTGTATCGGCGACAGCATCACGGAAGGGTACGGACTGGACCTCAGAAGCGTGAACGGCTATCCCGCCCGGATGCAGAAACTGCTGGGCGACAAGTACTGGGTCAAGAATTTCGGCGTGAGCGCCCGGACACTGCTCAGCACCGGCGACTTCCCGTACATGAACGAAACGGCCTGGCAGGACGCCCTGGCCTTCAATCCCGACGTGGTGGTCGTCAAGCTGGGCACCAATGACACCAAGGGCTACAACTGGACCGGCCGCAAGGCCTTCTCCAAGGACCTGGAGAAGATGGTGAAGACCCTGCAGGCGCTTCCGTCGAAACCGAAAATCTACCTCTGCACGCCCATCCCGGCTTTCAAGCCCGGCTGGACCATCAACGAGAATCTCATTTCCGGAGAGGTGATCCCGGCCCTGGAGAAAGCCGTGAAAAAGTACGGGCTCGCCGGCCTCATCGACCTGCACGCCACCTTTGAAGGACAGGAAGACCTGGTCCTTCCCGACGGCATCCATCCCAACGGGAACGGCGCCCGCAAGCTGGCGGAAACCGTTGCCAAGGTCATCGACCCGGACGTCAAGATCCCCCAGGGCGGACGTTTCCCCTGGATGATGAACTGAACCATTAACGAACCCCTTTCTGAACTATCGTGAAAAACTACCTTTCCATCCTCGCCCTCACGCTCCTGCTTTTTTCCTGTAAAAAGGAGGAGAGCCTGTCCTCGACCCGGATACTGGTCGAAGGCACGGTTGCTTACTTCGACGGCAGCACGGCCACCTATACCGCGACCCTGCCGGCAACGACCGATTTTACATCCCTGCAAGTGGACTTCGACACCAATGCCGGCGAGATCCGGTCCGGCGACCGGATCCTTGCCAGGAGCAATTCCGGAATCGACCTCACCCAGCCCCTGCCGGTGCGGCTGACCAAGGGGAAAGTCATCCAGGAATTCTTTGTCGCGGTCCGCAACACCGGCCTTCCGGTAGTCCGAATCGACACCCCCGAAAAGAAAGACATCACCAGCAAGGAGGTCTGGATGGAAGGAGCGTCGATCCGCATCGAACTTCCCGACGGGACCGTCGACTTCGAAGGGAACACCGAAATCCGCGGCCGGGGCAACTCCACCTGGGAGTGGTACCCGAAAAAGCCCTACGCCCTGCGCCTGGAAAACAAGAACGAGATCCTGTCCATGCCTTCCCACAAGCGCTGGATCCTCCTCGCCAACTGGAAAGACCGTACGCTTCTCCGAAACGACGCCGCTTTCTGGCTTTCCCGCCATACGGGACTGCCGTATACCGTCCGGGGCCAGTTCGTGGAATTGGTCCTCAACGGGGCACACAAGGGGAATTATTACCTGTGTGAACAGATCAAGCTGAACAAGAACCGCGTGAACATCAAACAAATGGATCCGATGGAAACGGATCCGGTGAAGATTACCGGCGGTTACCTGCTGGAGCTGGACACCTACTATGACGAACCCTACCGATTCCGTTATCCCCAGCTGTTCGACCTTCCCTGGATGGTGAAGGAACCCGACGACGACGAACTCTCCGAAGTGGCCTACGAATACATCAAAGGCTGGATCAAGGACCTGGAAACCCTTTTCAAGGACGACGCCCGGGTCCTGGCCCACGAGTACGAGGAATACCTGGACGTGGATACGGCCATCGACTATCTCCTGGTGGAAGAGCTTACCGGCAACCACGATTTCTATAACACCTGGCCCTCGAACGGCCCCCACAGCACCTATCTGTACAAGGAGCGGGGCGGCAAACTGTACACGGGCCCGGTCTGGGACTTCGATTACCACGTCTTCATCCCCGACCACACCCAAAAATGGGTGGGCGCGAAAAAGTCCATCTTCTATCCCGCCCTGCTGAAGGATGAAAAGTTCCGTTCCCGCCTCGTCGAGCGCTGGAACCTGCAGAAGGACGCCCTGAAGGGACTGCCCGACTACATCGACGAGATGGCCGACAGAATCCGGCTGTCGGAATCCTACAACATCGCGATGTGGCCCATCAGCAACGACGAAAACGGCGATGAGAAGATGACCTTCCAGCAGTCGGTGGACCGCATCAAGAAAGCGTTCCTGGACAAATGGGAATGGATGGACAAAAACATCGGGAATCTCCGCCTGTAGAAAACCCGCCGCCGGAATATGTTTTTCCAGCGGCTTTTTTTATATTTGTAAGTTAAAAGAGAAATCCGAAGCCGATGAAACACCTCCTTCCGATCCTGACGGCCCTTCTGCTGACGGTCACGGCATGCCACCGGAACTATACGGTCATCGTGTCCCTGGACGGCAACCGCTGGGATTATCCCGACCTGTACAGGATGCCGTTCTTCGACAGCCTCGCGGCCGTAGGCGTGAAGGCGGTCATGGAACCTTCCTTTCCGGCGTCCACCTTCCCGAACCACTACACGATGGCCACCGGCTGCGTCCCGGACCATAACGGCATCGTGAACAACACCTTCCGCGATCCCGAGGATGGTTCCCACTACGCGATGAACGACTCCTCCAAGCGGTTCGACCCCAAGTACTATCTGAAGGAACCCGTCTGGATCACGGCGCAGAAACAGGGCGTCAAGACCGCCAACATCTACTGGCTTGGCGGCGACATCGCCATCCAGGGGCAGTATCCCACCTATTACCGGCACTGGAACGAACAGCCCCACTGGACCTTCGAACAGCGCGTGGACGAAGCCGTGCGGCTGATGAGCCTCCCCAGGAAAGAGCGTCCGCGCCTGCTGATGGTCTATTTCGACGAACCCGACCATACCGGACACGTTTCCGGACCCATATCGGCCGAGACCGGGGAAATGACCCACTCGATGGACAGCCTGATGCACGCGTTCTACCTCCGGCTGATGAAACTGCCCCATGCCAGGCGGATCAACTTCATCCTCGCCGGGGACCACGGCATGACCGATATCAGTCCCGACCGCTTCGTCTCGTGGGCCGAGGCCCTGGACGAAAGCTGGATCGAGGACCTCGCGGGCTCCACCCCTACCAACGTCTACTGCAAGGAAGGATGTGTGGACACTGCCTACCAGGCTTTGTCCCGGATTCCGCACCTGAATGTCTATCGCCATGGCGAGGTGCCCGATTCCCTGAATTACGGCCACTCCGACCGCACCGGCGACCTGATCGTCGCGCCGGATCTGGGTTGGCAGTTCAACTTCGCCCCTTCCCGGAGCCTGGGAGCCCATGGCTTCGCGCCGCAGCAGAGCGACATGCTCGTTGCCTTCCGGGCCGTGGGACCGGACTTCAAGAAGGGCTACGAAGCCCTGCCCTACCAGGCAGGGAAGCAGGCTGCCTTCAAGAACATCGACCTGTACCCGATGCTCTGCAAGCTTCTGGGCATCAAGCCCGCCCCGGTGGACGGGGACCTACACCGCATCAAACAAATCCTAAAATAACACTGAATATGAGACTCGACGGAAGACGTGAAAGCTCCAATGTGGAAGACCGCAGAGGAATGAGCGGCGGCACAGTTGCCGGGCTCGGACTGGGCGGCGTCGCCCTAATCGCGCTGATCGTGCTCCTGCAGGGAGGTTCCCTCGGAGACGTGGTAAAAAGCGTCATCAACTCCGGTGGGATGGAAATGACCCAGCAGCAGGGCACTACTTACGAATCCACTCCCGAGTATGAGGAGCTCGCCACCTTCTCCAAACAGATCCTCGCCTCCACCGAAGACGTTTGGAGCGCCTACTTCAAGCAGACCGGCATCGGAACGTACCGGACTCCTACCCTGGTCCTCTATTCCGGCGCCACCGCCACCGCCTGCGGCACCGGCCAGGCCGCCATGGGCCCGTTCTACTGCTCCGGCGACGAAAAACTGTACATCGACCTGAGTTTCTTCGCCACCATGCGGCAGCAGCTCGGGGCAGACGGAGATTTCGCCTATGCCTATGTCATCGCCCACGAGGTAGGCCACCACGTGCAGAATCTCCTCGGCACCCTGGGCCAGGCTCACCAGCAGATGTCCCGCATGTCCAAGACCGACGCCAACCGCGTGAGCGTCCGCCTCGAACTGCAGGCCGACTTCTACGCCGGAGTCTGGGGCCACTATGAGAGCCAGATGTTCGGTTCCCTGGAAGACGGCGACCTGATGGAAGCCATCAACTGCGCCTCCAAGATCGGCGACGACTATCTCCAGAAGAAATCCCAGGGCTATGCTGTCGAGGAATCCTTCACCCACGGCACCGCCGCCCAGCGCATGAAGTGGCTCAAGAAGGGCCTCCAAACGGGCGACATCCGTCAGGGCAACACCTTCGATTTTAACGACAATCAATTATGAGCAAGCACTTTACACTGCCTTACGAGGGTGGTCTGATCGAGAAGGATCTCCCAAAGGGAATCCTGCACAATTATGAAAAGATCTGGACGGAGATCTATCCGGAATCCCGTCCTGCCTCCTATGCCGTGGCCGACCTCATCGTGAATTCCATCAAGGAGAATCCGGAAGGACGCCTGTTCCGCCTGGGTCTCACGACCGGGGCGACGCCCACTTCCCTGTATAACGAACTTGCCCGCCGCTGCCAGGCCGGGCAGGTATCGTTCCGCAACGTGGAGATCGTCTCCATCGACGAATACTATCCCACTTCCCAGGATGAGCTCCAGAGCCGCAACCACCGCCTCCACGAAACCCTGCTGGACAAGGTGGACATCCGCAAGGAGAACATCCACATCCCCGACGGAACCGTCCCGCAGAACATGGTTTCCACCTACTGTGCCGAATTCGACAAGATCGCACGGAACCTGGACCTGCTGGTCATCGGCGTGGGCGAGGAAGGCCAGGTGGGCTTCAACGAAGCCGGAAGCAACGAGAAGACCCGCACCCGTACCGTGCGCCTCTCCTACAAGTCCCGCAAGCGTCAGGCCAAGATCTTCAACCACGACATCAACGCCACCCCGGAAAGCGCCATCACGATGGGTATCGGGACGATGCTCACCGCCGGACGGATCGTCCTGATGGCCTGGGGCGAGGATAAGGCCCGCGCCGTCAAGGCCATCGCC
>JAEEGL010977321.1_pt1 | contig 16234 bp, 14 predicted proteins | sample 9134231 | NCBI WGS metagenome assembly JAEEGL01 (sample SAMN16246548, study PRJNA631951) | gut metagenome | biome: gut microbiome; feature: rumen; material: fiber-attached | host: Bos | place: Iran: Karaj | collected 2018-10
CTGTGGTAATAGCGAGCCAGGGCACTCATGCCGATGCCGCCGATGCCTAACAAGTATATCGTATGTCCTTCTCCGTGTTTCATTTGCTTGTTTCAATTTGCGACTGCCACGGTGTGACAGCCCTATATCTCTAAACTCTAAACTCTAAACTCTCAACTATTACTTGAACAATATCATCTGCGGCGTTCGGACAGGCGAACTTGCTGATGTTGGTACTGAGTTTGTCCTGCAATTCTTGGTTGTCTTTCAGCTGGAACAGAGTGGGGATGAGATCCTTTTCCGTGTCAGCGTTGCGCACCATAAGGGCGGCTTCAGCATCGACGAGTTGCTGTGCGTTCTTGGTCTGATGATCTTCGGCAGCCGTAGGCAACGGCACGAAGATGACGGGCTTCTGCACTAAGGCAAGTTCAGAAATCGACATGGCTCCAGCGCGCGAAATCACCACATTGGCCAGGCCGTAAGCCAAGTCCATTCGGTCGATGAAAACGGTGGGCTTCACTTGGTGTTCCAAACCTAAATCTTTCACTTCTTGTAGTGCTTGTGTGATGTAGGTTTTGCCTGTCTGCCAAATGAGTTGAAGGTCGCTGTTTTTGAAGGCAGCGAGTTGTGCGCTGATGCCTTTGTTGATGCCCAATGCACCTTGACTACCTCCAACGAGCAGGGCAACAGGTTGAGCCGGGTCTAGTTGGAAGAATTCTGCAGCTTCTTCACGGGTACCGTTGAGGGCGATGTTGGCTCTCAACGGGTTGCCGGTAAAGTGTATCTTTTCGGCTGGAAACCATTGGTCGAGATGGTCGTAGGCCACGCAGATGGCCTTGGCTTTTTTGCCTACGTTGCGGTTGGTCTTCCCTGGATAGGAGTTCTGTTCTTGAATGACAGTGGGAATGCGCAGATAGTTGGCTCCCATTAAGGTAGGACCACTAGCAAATCCGCCGACACCGACTACTACATCAGGCTTGAAGCGCTTCAAGATGGCGATGGCGCGGTTGATGCTGCTTGTGAGCTTCAAAGGCAGCAAGAGTGACGAGATGTCTTTTGTCATGCCGCTAATCCACAGACCTTCAATGGGGTAGCCTGCTTTGGGCACACGTTCCATCTCCATCCGGCCTTTTGCCCCGATAAAAAGAATGTCAGCCTTGGGGAATCTCCGTTTCAAGGCATCGGCAATGGCAATGGCGGGAAAGATGTGACCGCCTGTGCCGCCACCACTAATCACGACTTTCAGGTTCTCTTTCATCTTCTGTAGTTTCTGTAAGTGCTTGTATTTCTTGTTCTTTATTCATAGCTTCGTCTTCGATGTTACGCGTGACGCTTATGATCATGCCTATGATGAGACCGGTAGCCATCAGAGAGGTACCTCCCATGCTGACGAAGGGCAAGGGCTGTCCTGTGACAGGCAACAGACCTATGGAAACCCCCATGTTGACCATGGCTTGCAGGATGATGAGGAATCCCAATCCGAAGGCCATGAGGGATCCGAAGGTGAGTGGTCGTTTGATGACGATGCGCAACACCCTGGTAAAGAGGATGACATAGAGCAAAAGCACGATGACACCCCCGATGAGTCCATATTCCTCGATAATAATGGCATAAATGAAGTCGGAGTAGGGGTGTGGCAAGAAATTGCGTTGTTCGCTCTTTCCTGGGCCTTTGCCGAAAATCGAACTTGATGCTACGGCAATGTCGGCGTAGGTGCGTTGCATGTGCTTGTCGTCAAATGGATCTACCTTTTCCTTGTCTTCGCCCATTGATTTGAGGCGGTTCGACCATGTTTGGATGCGGTTTTGCTTTTCCTTGAAGGTGTCTATCTTTTCCCCAATTACCATCTCCTGTTGCTTGGCGCGTCTATGTTTGTTGTCGATATTGGTCTTGATGGCATCGTAACCCAGATAGACTGCCATGCCACCGACGCACAATCCGACCAAGGCAAAGATATGTAAGAGCTTAACACGTCCAATGAATAACAGCACCATACAGACAGCTACCAGAATAACGGCGGTGGAAAGGTTTTCGGAGAAGATCAAGGCCGCGGTCACCAAGATGGGAAGCGCCAGTTTGATGAAGAAGTCCTTGAATTTATAGACAGAGCCTTCCATCATGATGAGCTGGCGAGCGAGGTAGGTGATGAGAATGATTTTTGCCATCTCACTGGGTTGGAATGAAAACCCGCCCACATTGATGGAACGGCTTGCGTCGTTGATGTTGCGTCCAAACACCAGTGTGTAAAGCAATAAGGCTAGGCAGGGGATCATCAAGAGCAAAGCTATCTTGGCGTAGCTTTTGTAGTTAACCCTTGAGGCGACGATCATCATGGCAAAACCGAAAAGCAACATGCCAAGATGCTTCATCAGCACTTTCCCGGTATCGCCTTCGTATTTTGAAACGGCCAAGGCACTGGTTGCGCTATAGACTACAATCAGTGAGATGACGCCTAATATCAGCGCCACAATCCAGATGACCTTGTCACCTCTCATCGTTTTATTGATGACATTCATTTTGCAATTGCTTTATCGTTTCGGTGAATTGGTAGCCTCTGTCAGTGTATGTCTCTTCTTCTTTGTCTGACATGCAAGCTGGTGAAAACAATACTATGTCGTCTTCTTTGGCTAAAAACGAAGCCGTTTCCACTGCTTCTTCTAAACTTTTGACTTCATAGATGTCTTTGATGTCTTTTTGAAAAGCCTTTTTTAGATTCGCATTGTACTTTCCAATGCAAATCAAGGCTTTGACCTTCTTCTTGGCAATGCTCTTGAGTTCTTTGAAGTCGGTGTTACGGTCGTTTCCACCTGCAATCCAGATGACAGGTTTGACAATGTTTTGGAAGGTGAACCAAGTCGCATTCACGTTCTCGGCTCGCGAATCGTCGTAATACATCACACCGTTGACGGTGGCGACATATTCTTGACGATGACCAATGGTGTTCAAGTCGCTAAGGCTCTGCTTGATGCTTTCCTTTCTGATTTGTAAAATCTTGGACGATATGCCAGCGACCATGCTGCTGGGCTTCTTAATACTCGTGTTGGTCAATTCTTCGAAATAAGTCATGGTTTATAAAATGTTTGGTAGTGGCAGATTTATGTGTTGTTTGCCCATTCAAATTTATCGTATTTTAAATGTTATCAGTGTAAAAGCGGCCAATAAGATGGTAACGATCCAAAAGCGGATAGTGATTTTTACTTCGTGGTGGACGATATTGTGGCCTTCACCATGTCCTTTAAAGGTGACGGTGCTGTTAGGCCAGGCTTTCTTGAAGTCACTGTAGCTCGTTCTGAAGTGGTCGTGCAAAGGACCTTTCTTCCAGATACGGTGTTTCTTGCCGCGTTTGACGAATAGTTTCACATCAAGGTCGGAGAGGATTTCGAAAAGGAACACGCCGCAGAGTAGGGGTAGCAGCAACTCTTTGTGCATGATGATGGCCGATACGGCGATGATGCCGCCAATCGTAAGACTGCCTGTGTCACCCATGAAGATTTGGGCAGGGAAGGAGTTGAACCATAAGAAACCGATGAGGGCACCTACGAAGGCGGCCATGAACACCACAATTTCTTCGCTGCCAGGTATATACATCAAGTTAAGGTGGCTCGCAGTGACAGCGTTACTGGAGATGTATGCTAGCAATAGCAAAGTCAAGCCAATGATGGCCGAGTTGCCCGATGCCATGCCATCCATGCCGTCGTTGAGGTTAGAGCCGTTGCTGACAGCCGCCACGATGAAGACGGTGAGCAGCACGAGAAACACCCATGCTAGGTTATACATCCATTTTGGACCCGCCCAACGGAACAAGTCTGCATAGTTGAGGTCATGGCTCTTTAAGAAGGGAATGGTGGTTCTCGTTGATTTCACGTTGGGACTCTTCACCACCACTTCCTTGTTGTCTTCGATCTTCAATTGAACCTTTTCGTTGATTTGTACTGCTGGACTGAAACGTAAGGTCAGACCAACGATGAGACCTAGCAAAATTTGTCCAGCGAGTTTTGTCTTTGGCTTCAAACCGTCTTTCTTGTGCTTGAAGGTCTTGATGTAGTCGTCAGCGAAGCCCAAGAGGCCAAGTATCAAGGTGGTGACAATCATCAACAGGGTGTAAACGCTGTGCAGTTTGCTGACAAGCAGCACGGGCACCAAAATAGAAACGATAATGATGACACCTCCCATTGTAGGAACACCAACTTTGTTTGTGTTATAGGGGTCAATCGAGGCGTCACGTTGTGACTCGGTGATTTTCTTGCGTTTCAGCATCTGGATAAAATAGTAGCCGAACCACACCGAAACGATGAGGGCGATAATGATGGCCACGGCTGCTCGGAAAGTGACATAATTGAACACTCCCGTGCCAGGAAAGTTGTGTTGGTGTAAATAATTGAACAGATAGTATAACATCAGTTGGTCTCCTTAAAAGCTTCCGACAATACTTCCTTGTCGTCAAAATGGTTCTTTACTCCATTGATTTCTTGATAGTTTTCGTGTCCTTTGCCTGCCAAAAGGATGATGTCGTCTTTCTTGGCGAGGGCGACTGCAGTACGGATGGCTTCGCGTCGGTTGACAATACTCAATACTTTGTGTTTGTCTTCTTCCGCAACTCCTGCCTTCATCTGACGGATGATTTCGTCAGGGTCTTCATTACGAGGATTGTCGCTGGTGAGGATGACCTTGTCGCTCAACTTCACGGCGACGGCAGCCATCTCAGGTCGTTTGGTAGTGTCGCGGTTGCCACCACACCCTACCACTGTAATCAACGTTTCTTTGTGGCAACGCACTTCGTTGATGGTTATCAGCACATTCTCCAAGGCATCAGGTGTGTGTGCATAGTCGACGATGCCGACGATGCCACTTTCGGAATGCACCATGTCGAAACGGCCGTTGGCTCCATGCAACTTGCTGATTTCGACCAAGAGTTCTTCTTTGTTGAAACCCAACGACAACGCAGCTCCATAAATGGCCAAAAGATTGCTTGCATTGAAACCTCCGACGAGATGGGTAAACATCTCCGTGCCATTCACTTTGAGCATCATGCCATCGAAGTGGCTTTCCAAGATGATGCCCTTGAAGTCAGCATCATGTTTCAAGGCGTAACTCAGCTTCTTTGCCTTTGTGTTTTGTAGCATGAAAGCGCCGTTTTTGTCATCGAGGTTGGTCAAGGCGAAAGCTGTCTGTGGGAGCCCGTCAAAGAATTTTTTCTTGGCATTGCGGTAGTTGGCCATCGTCTTGTGGTAGTCCAAGTGGTCGTGGGTAAGGTTGGTGAAGATACCACCGGCAAAATGAAGTCCTGCAATGCGGTCTTGTGCCACACTGTGTGAGCTCACTTCCATGAAAGCGTATTCACAACCTCTTTCCACCATTTTCTGAAGCAATGCATTCAATTCGATGGGGTCGGGGGTGGTGTGTGTTGAGGGAATCACCTCCCGTTTGATGATGTTTTCGATGGTGGAGAGCAGACCACAATTGTAGCCGGCATCGGTGAAAAGTCTATATAATAATGTGGCGATGGTGGTTTTTCCATTGGTGCCCGTCACACCTACTAGCTTTAAGCTTTTCGAAGGATTCCCAAAGAAATTGGAAGCACCAACGCCCAAAACGTAGGCCGAATTTTCCACTTTGACATAGGTGACATTTTCGACTCTCTTTTGAGGGATGCTTTCGCAAACAATGGCGATAGCCCCTTGCTCAATGGCTTTGTCGATATAGTCGTGACCGTCAACTTGTGTGCCTTTTACGGCGAAAAACAGTGTTCCCGGCTTGACTTTCCGTGAATCAAAGGTGATGTCAATGATGTCTAACTCTTTGTCGCCTAAGATGTCCAATAGGTTGCTGTTGACCAATATGTCTTTGAGTTTCATTTCTTTTCCAGTTTTAAGTGAATGACGGAATTGGATTTGAGGGTGTCGCCAGCGTGTAACGATTGTTCCTTGACAGTTCCTTGACCACTGAATTCGGTTCTGACGCCCATGTTCTCAAGGAGGTAGACAGCGTCGGTGATATCCATACCGACTACGTTGGGGACAATGTTGTCGGCCAGTTGGGCTTCGTGGAGGCTGATTTGGCCGCTTTCAGCGCTTTCAACGGTAACCCATTCTCCATTGATGGCAAAGTCGTTGAAGTTTTTGGATATGCTGTTGAGGTATTTGCTTTCTTTTTCATGGCGTGCTAAAATGGGACCCCATTGGTAATCACTTTGTGTCGTGAGGGTGTCGTCTTCTTGTGTGCCAATGCGCGTGGCATATACCTTTTCGGCGATTTCCCTGAATCCTGGAGCCGACACACCACCGGCAGCCCATTTTGCACCACGAGCACGGCTCACCATGATAATGCAGCTGTAGCGTGGTTTGTCGGTGGGAAAGTAGCCGACAAAGGTTGTGTTATAGAGCTTCCGGCCAATACCAGGTTCATGGTAGGCATAGCCCTGCACCTTGTCGTAGTATTGTGCCGTGCCGGTCTTGCCTGCCACGCTAACCACGCATCCGGTAAACTGGCGCTTGGCAGTACCTCTGATGGTCACGCCTTCCAACATGGTCTGGAGTTTCCTAATGGATTCGGGCGAGGCAATATGCTCATTGAGGACGATGGGATCGTATTTCTCGATGGTTTGGTTGCCACGACGGATTTCGGTGACGAATTGAGGCTTCATCATTCGGCCACCGTTGGCGATGGCGTTGTAAAGCATGAGGAGCTGCATGGGTGTGACATTCACCTCGTACCCGATCGACATCCAGGGTAAAGACACGTTGGACCACAATTTTCTTCCGTCCTTGGTCTTGTCGTTGGGATGCTTGATGACAGGTTGGGCTTCACCCGTGATGCCCGTACCGATTTTTTTGTTCAGACCCAAAGCATATAGGCCATCGACATATTTTTCAGGATGTGCCGCAAAAGCCTTGGTGATGAGCACTGCTGTGCCTTTGTTCGACGACTGTTCGATGACTTCTTGCACAGTGCAAATGCCGCCTTTGGCAAAACTGTGGTCGTCTTTCATCGTGCGGTTCGAGAACTTGATGGGACCTGTGCCGATATTCACCAAGTCGGTGAGCTTCGTGTTCTCGTTGTGGTTGAGTAAGACGACCATCGAGGCGATTTTGAACACTGATCCGGGCTCATAACGCTCGGTAAGGGCGACATTGTAGGATTCCTCGTATTTTCCAGTCTCATGGTTGAGTCTTAAGTTGGCTAAAGCCTTCACATAGCCTGTCTCTACATCCATAAGGATGGCACAACCTTGTTCAGCCTTGTTGGTGATTAAGGTGTTGTTGAGGGCGCTTTCTACGATGTCCTGCAATTTGATGTCGAATGTGGTGATGAGGTCGTCTCCGTTTTTCGCATCGGTGTCTTCGTCGGAATTGACGGGTATCCAATCTCCGTGGTGAATCCTTCTAACTAGTTGACGACCATTTTGCCCTTTGAGGTAGTCGTTGTATGCGCCTTCGATTCCGAAGTAGTACCCTTTCTCTTCGTTGGCCATGCCGAGCATGAGACTGGCGAGTTCTTTGTAGGGGTGCTCTCGGCGGATTTTTTTGTCAAAGATGATGCCGCCTTTGTAGATGCCACGGTTGAAGATAACGAAACTTTGCATCTGACGTAGTTCGGCTTGCGTGATGTTCAGCGCGATTTTATAATGTCTGTTCTTTTTGGCCTTGCCTTCGGCGAAGAAAGCTTTCCACTGGGCCGCATTTCTCTTCGGGAAGAGGTCGGCCATCTGGCGACAAAGAGAGTCGATGTTCTCTGCGAGGTAGACTGAATCGACTGCCTTATAGTCGAAGAAAACATCATAGAGAGGTATGGAAGTGGCCATGAGCTGTCCATCGCTTGAGAAAATATTTCCGCGAGAAGCTTCAAGTGTCTTGACACGATATTCGCGTTGCTCGGCGCGTTCAAGGAGCTCGGAGTTGTCCCTGGTCTGCATCAGGATGATTTTGACGATGATGGCGATACCGAAAGCAAGTACTAGGAGGTACACCAGATAGGTCTTCATCAGGGTGTCGGTTCTTGGGTCTATTTTCATGGCTCCTCCGTATGGTTAGGTTCTTTGTTCACATTGATGCGCTTTAACGGCTCGGTGGCTTCTTTCATACCCGTTCCCACCAGCCGTTTGGCCAAAATGGATTGCTTCGACGCGTCCATTATAGCTGATTTCAATTGGATGTATTCTACCTGAAGGTCGTTCAAACGTTTTGAAGTCTGTGTCAGTTCACGGTTCTTTTCTTCGGCAATATAGGTGTTGGTGATGATGGCCATGAGCAACAGAGTAACATAGACCATGAAGGGGAACTGCTTGCTGAATTTTTCTTTGACGAGGAACATGCCGCCTAAGACCGACATGACGTTTTTCCCGCCTTTCTTTTTCTTCTTTTCTGTGCCTTTCTGCTCTTCCATGTCTTATTTTCTTTCTGCGATTCTGAGTTTTGCACTACGAGCCCTACTGTTGCTTTCGTTCTCTTGGTCGGAAGGGACGATGGGCTTGCGCGTTATGATATGATAGGGGGTCAGCAGATTGCCGTAAAAATCCTTTTCTTCCTTGCCTTCTGCATTGCCGGTTTTCATGAAGTTTTTTACAAGACGGTCCTCAAGTGAATGGTACGACATCACCACAAGGCGTCCTCCTGGCTTCAATACGTCGGCGCATTGCATTAGAAAAGCAGCGAGCGCATCAAGCTCTTGGTTTACCTCGATACGAAGGGCTTGGAAGAGTTGGGCTAGCACCTTGTTTTCCTTGCCTCGTGGAAGGCGACGCTGTACGGCAGCTTTCAGTTGTTCCGTGGTCTCGATAGGTTCGGTTTCGCGTGCCATGATGATGTCGGAAGCAATGAGTTGGGGCTGCTGCATCTCGCCGTAGAGGCGAAGAATGCGTGTCAGAGCGGTGTGGTCGTAGGTGTTCACTACTGTTGCGGCATCGTTGGGCGTCAACTGGCTCATGCGCATGTCCAAAGGACCGTCAAATCGCGTGGAGAAGCCTTTCTCAGGTGTGTCGAACTGATGTGATGAAACACCTAGGTCAGCAATGACGCCATCGATTTTTCCACCGTGGTAAAGTTGAATGAAGTTCTTGAAATACTTGAAGTTCTGTGGGATAAAAGTGAAACGATCGTCATCGAATACATTAGTGGAAGCGTCTTCGTCTTGGTCGAAAGCATATAGGTGGCCTGTCGTGAGCCTTTCGAGTATGGCGCGTGAATGGCCGCCACCACCAAAGGTTACGTCGGCATATATACCCTGAGGGTTGATGTTCAGACCCTCCATGCATTCTTTCAACATGACCGGATTGTGATACATTTTCTCCCCTCCTTATTTGATGTTTTCGCTAAGTAACTTGAAAAAGACTTCGTCGTCGAGTTCGTTGATGGATTGCTCGTAAAGGTCTTTGTCCCAAATCTCCATCTTGGTGGTGACAGCAGTGATGATGATGTCTTTGACCAAGGAACCCTTTTCGATCAAATCTTTTGGGATTTGCAATCGACCGCTGCCATCAAGTTTCACAAAACGAGCACCACTATTGTATTTTCTCATCACTGCTTCCTCGTTCACATTGAATTGGCTGAATTTGGCGCGCAGTTGGTCTTGCACCTCGTACCAGTCCTTCTTTGTGTAGAGCTCAAGGCAGTGGGCATGCAATCCGGGGCGAAGAATGAAGCCTTCGTCCGCTTCGCTGCCCAATTGCTCCTTGAATTCGCTGGGGACTAAAACGCGTCCTTTTGCGTCCAATTTGCAATTATGATGTCCTACCAGATAGCTCATTTTGTCTCAAAGTGTTTTTCAGCTGCAAAGATATACACTTTCTCCCATTTCTTGACACTTTTCTACATTTAAAATTTGATTAGTTTTCAACAGCAATTGTTCATATCTTTGTTCATAACTCTGTTTATATCCTGTTAATTGTTTATGTCGCAATGTAGTTTTATTGTTCATAAACGGACGTAAGTGAAAGGGTATAATTAGTTTGCATAAAAAAGACGAGACTACGGGACTATGACTTTTGACTATGACCATGACTGTTTCGGCCAAGGGCTGAAATTTCAGCGTTCCCGTGAAAGCGGTTATAACCATGGTCAATGGTCATGGTCAAAAAGTCCAGAAGTCCCGTGTCATAGGGTAAATAGATATCGCGGTTTATTTTTGAACAGTTACTTAACAGTCAGTTTTGTACCATTTGATGCGAAATTCGGGCAAAAATTGGGCTGACGTTTTTCTTTTTACTATTTTTGCCGTTCGTAGAGTGGTATCGATTATGGAAATGGAACAAGACAACTTGATAGACCTTAGGAAAATCTTTACGGCCAAAGTGCCCAAATTGATGAAACACATGCCTGATTGGCTGTTTCGCAAGATTCAGCGACTGCTGCATGAGGATGATATCAATGAGATTTTGACGAAGTATGCCGACAAAGAGGGACTCGACTTCATTAATGCGGTGGTGGCCGACTTCAACCTTGATGTTGTTTTGAAGGGCGTTGACAACCTGATGGCTAGTGACCGTATCTTGGTGGCTTCCAACCATCCTTTGGGTGGTCTTGACGGCATTGCACTCATTGGTGCCGTGGGTAATCATAGGGGAGAGACGCTGACTCCAGTCAACGATTTCCTAATGTTTGTAAAGAACCTCCAACCGATTTTCATTCCTGTCAGCAAGGTAGGCAGTGCCACTGCTAATCGTGAAGAGAGTTTGAAGCTCTTTAATGAGACCTTTGCGGGCGATGCTACTATCTGTTATTTTCCTTTTGGGCTCTGCTCGCGCAAGACCAAAGACGGAAGAATTATGGATTTGGACTGGAAAAAGACATTCGTTACGAAATCGAAGGCTTATCAGCGCGACATTGTTCCTGTTCATATCGAAGGTCGCAATTCGAAATTTTTCTATAATCTTGCCCGATTGCGCAAACGCTTGGGAATCAAAGTGAATATCGAGATGGCTTTTCTTGTCGATGAGTTCTTCAAGCAACGTAACAAGCAGCTGATTATCAGTTTTGGCAAACCTATTCCTTATCAAACTCTTGACCGTCGCTTCACTGATGCCCAATGGGCAGAGAGACTTCGTACTTTTTCTTACAATTTGGCACAAAACACCGATTTGGTTTTTGATCCTCAAAAAGAATACACGATATGAAAGATATTATTGCACCGGTGCCAGTTGAGGCCATTATGGAAGAACTGACCCAAGAGAAGTTTTTCCGCAAGACCAACAACGGAGGAAATGAAATCTATGTGTTGACGGCACATGAATCACCCAATATTATGCGCGAGATTGGTCGTCTGCGCGAAATAAGCTTCCGCGACTCGGGTGGCGGCACGGGCCTCGACTGCGATATCGACGTGTTCGATACTCGTGATGAGAATTTTTTCTATCAACTCATTGTGTGGAATCCCGTTGACCGTGCCATTGTAGGAGGCTATCGTTTTTTGCTTTGCGATCATCTGCCTACCGATGCCGACGGCCAGGTTGACACGCCCACCAGCGAACTCTTCTACTATTCCGAAAAGTTCGTAAATGACTATCTGCCTTATACCATTGAGTTGGGACGCTCATTTGTGCAGCCCAACTACCAACCTTCGAAGAGTCTGTCGAAAGGCTTGTATTCCTTGGATAACCTTTGGGACGGCCTTGGCTCTTTGGTTGACATTTATCCAGAAGCGAGGTATTATTTTGGTAAGGTGACGATGTATCCCTCGTTGGAACGCACTTCGCGTGATTTGATTCTCTATTTTATCCAGAAACACTTTCCTGACAAGGATAATTTGGTCATGGTACGACCCGAATTGGACCTGCCCATCCTAACCGACAAAGAATGGCTTGAAAGCATTTTCAATGCTGACAATTACCGCGACAATTACAAGATCCTGGTGAAGCAGGTGCGTGACCGTGGCGCCGCTGTGCCTCCGTTGGTGAATGCCTATATGAACCTTTCACCAACATTGCGCTCGTTTGGCACAGCACTCAATCCAGGTTTCGGCGAAGTGGAAGAGACAGGCATCTTGATGACAATCAGCGATATGTTTGAGGAGAAGGTCAAGCGTCATCTGATTTATGACCAGAATGAGATCCCAGAACACTTAAAAATGCCTTTCTATGCAAATTAACAAAGCCGAATTTCTGATGAGCAACACTCGTTTCGAGTTTTTGCCGAACGATAATATTCCAGAATACGCTTTTATCGGTCGCTCTAATGTAGGTAAATCCTCTTTGATTAATATGTTGGTGCAAAGGAGAGGCTTGGCTAAGACTTCGTCGGTGCCAGGCAAGACGGTGGCCATCAACCATTTCATCGTCAACGATGCTTGGTATCTTGTTGACCTGCCGGGTTATGGCTATGCCCAGCACTCGAAGAAAACTCGTGAACAGTGGCGTGTGATGATCAACAACTACATCCAGCGTCGGCGCAACTTGGTGACGACGTTTGTCTTGGTTGACGCACGTCTTGAGCCTCAGAACAACGACTTGGGCTTCATGGAATGGTTGGGCGAGAACCAAGTGCCTTTCTGCATCGTTTTCACGAAGGCTGACAAGGTGTCGAAAGCGGAGCTTGACCGTAACGTGACGGCAATGAAAACCCGTCTGTTGGAGAATTGGGAGGAATTGCCGCCCCTCTTCATCACTTCGGCAGAGAAGAAGCAAGGGAGAGACGAAGTGCTGGATTACATTGAGCAGCAGAACGCTGAAATAGCCAACCTAATGAATAGAACTTGAAATTCTGAATGCGGAATGCGGAATGATGAATTTTAAATCTTTAAATTTTGAATCTTTAAATCTTTAAATATTAAATCTTTAAATCTAAAATCACTACGTTATGGGAATGTTAGTATCAATTCTGATCGGCGCTCTGGCAGGTATCATCGCCGGTAAAATCATGAACTATGGTCTCGGATTAATTTGGGCCATCATCGTCGGTGTTGTCGGCGGTTTTTTGGGTAGCTGGATCTTTAGCATTATCGGTCTTCCCGTTAGTGCCTCTTTTTGGGGCCAGCTTTTGGTCGGTACAGTCGGTGCCGTGGTGTTGCTGTGGCTTGTTTCTAAGATTAAGAAGAAATAAGCAGTTTTCAATGAAATAAAAAAAACGGAGGCAGGTTTGTCTCCGTTTTTTGTTATCTGAAATACACCCTCGTAATTCCCGTTCCACCAGTCTCTAGCGAGGCATCGCAAAAATGTTCCACGTCATGGTTGCGGCTGAGTTTCTCGCGGATGAGCTTGCGCAGGATGCCGTTGCCTTTGCCGTGAAGAATACTCACTTCCTTGATGCTGAGGAGCTTGGCTTCGTCCAAATACTTGTCAACAATGTCTAAGGCTTCCTCGGCGCGTTTGCCGCGCACGTCGAGCGTAAGGTCGAAATGCTCAGCTTTCTCGCTGAGGTCGGCGGCAATGCCTCTTTGCCAATTGCGCTGGGTCTTGCGGGCTTCGGCACGGCTCACCTTGCGGAGTTTGTCGGGGCTGGTGCGTAGACGGATGCTGTCGAAGAGGATGGTGGCATCGGTGTCGCTAATGGCAATGATTTCACCAACCACTTGCATCTCCTCGATGCAGACGGTATCACCTACCTTCAACACGACTTCAGCCTCTTCTTTTTTCTTGGCTTCAGCCACCTCTTTGGCTTTTTGTGCTATTTCTTCTTTGGTCTTCTCCAAATTTTGGCGGATTTCCTTGGTCTTGGTCTTCTCAGCCTGGGCCTCCTTGATTTCCTTTATGGTGCGCTCGATTTGGCTGTTGGCCTTTTGGATGAGTTCTTGCGCCTCGGCGGCAGCGTCACGGAGGTATTGTTTCTTTTTGCTTTCAAGTTCGGCAAGCAGGCCTTTGTATTTCTCCACGACCTCGGTCAGTAGCTGGTCGGCGATGCGCAGGTCTTGTTCCTTCTTGCGGATGGCTTTCTTGTCGACTTCGAGTTGTTGTAGTTGTTTCTCGAATTTGAGGTGCTGGTCTCCAGTGATGTTGGCTGCATCGTCGAGAATCTGTTTCGGGAAACCAATTTTCTTGGCAATCTCGAAGGCAAAGGATGAGCCAGGTTTGCCAGTCATCATGATGTACATGGGCTGCATGAAGCGTGTGTCGAACAGCATGGCACCGTTAACGATGCCTTCATGGTTGTCAGCCAAAAGTTTCAAGTTAGCATAGTGTGTCGTTACCATGCCGAAGGCTTGCTTCTTGTTGAGTTCCAATAGGATGGCTTCGGCAATAGCACCGCCAAGTTGGGGTTCTGTGCCTGTACCGAACTCATCGATAAGGAACAAGGTTTTTTTGTCGGCTTGTTCCAACAGGGCCTTTATATTAATAAGGTGTGAGCTGTAGGTGGAGAGGTCATCCAAAATCGACTGCTCGTCGCCGATGTCGATAAAGAGGTTATCGAACAAACCGCATTGTGAGTCGACACGCATGGGTGGCATAAGGCCGCATTGCAGCATGTACTGAAGTAGTCCAGTGGTTTTCAAACAGACAGATTTTCCGCCTGCATTGGGGCCACTGATGACGAGGATGCGATCTGTTTCGTCAAGCGCCAAATCCAAAGGAACGATGCTTTTTCCTTGGGCTTTCAACTTCTTTTCCAACAGCGGATGACGCGCCTGTTGCCAATTGATATAAGGAATGTCTTTGATTTCGGGTTTCACGCCACCGATTTCGTTGGCCATCAAAGCCTTGGCACGGATAAAGTCGAGCTCCCCGAGCATAAACCAGACTTTGCGAAGCTCGGAGAGATAAGGCCTCAACAGTCGGGTAAATGCCATCAGAATGCGGTGAATCTCACGGCGTTCGGCATATTCCAGCTCCTTTATTTCGTTGGAGGTGTCGAAGATTTCGGCGGGCTCGATGTAAACGGTCTGTCCCGTGGCCGACTCGTCATGGATGAAGCCACGAATGGCGCGTTTGTCACTTGCTTTGACAGGGATGACTAATCGGCCGTCACGTACGGTGAGCTCTGCTTTCTGGTCAACCCAACCTGCGGTCTTGGCATCGCCCATGATTTGGCGAATTCGTTTCTCGATGCCGCCCTGCTTACGTCGTATGCTCTGTCGGATCTCCAGCAGTTCAGTGGATGCGTTGTCAGGAATCTCACCTTTGTCGTCAACGAGTCGGTTGACTTCAGTAAAGATGCTACGTTCGATGAAGATGCTCTCAATCAGTGACTTGATTCTGGGTGTGGTGTTGGAACTATCTGAGTGGCCGTAACGCAGGATGGCTTCAACGACATTCAGTGAGGGCTTCAATGCAAAGAGGTCTTCTACATTGAGACAAGTACCGTCGATTTGGATGCGATGGAATGCCTCGCGCAGGTCATGAAAGTCGCGCATAGGAAAAGGCACCCCCGACTGTAGAAGACCGATGAATTCCTCGGTCTGTTCTAGACTTTTGAGGATGAGGGCTTTGTCAGTCGAAAAGGCCATAGTTTCTGCTTGTTCCAACCCCATTTGGCTGATACAGAGGTCGGAGAGCATCTGGCGGATACTGGCAAATCCGATTTTTTGTTCAAAGTTGTTCGGATAAATCACGGATTGAGCGTTTTGGGGCGCAAAGGTACATATTTTTAAGAGATTCCCTACGGGAATGGAGAAATTCACTATTTAATAAGCGGCGGTATGTAAAGCTTGCAAAATGTAAGCTGCCACAAGCCGCCGCTGTTAAGATAATAACGGTGTCCATTCCCGCAGGGAATCCCATCGCCTTACAGGCTCAATTCATACATATAACCGTGATATTGCAAGGAGCCGGTGATGTCGGGGAAGAAGATGCTGTTGGGGTGTTCCACATTCGACAGGACGAGGTTCTCCATGGTAACGGTCTTGGTGCCGTCAGGGTTGTTGACAACCTTCAAGGTTCCGCTCTTTGCGACATAGCCCGTTTGGGGCTGGAAGGTCCAGAAGTCACCGTCAAGGGCCACGTGGACACAGGGCAGGATGGGTAAGTAAGGTGTGCCAATGTAGCCGAGGTTGTACTCGCCCTCAACATTTTGTCCGCCCAGATAACTGACGATGAAGAAACGCTTGCGGTCGGACGACATGAAGAGCATTGACTTGACGTCGAGCCCCAAGCCGCTCAAACCGTTCAAAGCGGTGATGCCTGCCAGTCCGATGGGGCTTTCGATGTTCTTGATCTTGAACTTGTTATCCGCATCAAAGGTGTAGGGCGGCAGCGTACCGCTAAAGTTCAAAGCCAACTGGACGGTTTGGCCGTTGTGGTTGGTACCTGTGCTTTGTGACAGAATGACAGAGTATACGCCGTTGTTTTCGGTGACGGATAACAGGCCGTTCATCCAATAATAGGTGTCGCCATAAA
>JAEEGL011602862.1_pt1 | contig 16234 bp, 9 predicted proteins | sample 9134231 | NCBI WGS metagenome assembly JAEEGL01 (sample SAMN16246548, study PRJNA631951) | gut metagenome | biome: gut microbiome; feature: rumen; material: fiber-attached | host: Bos | place: Iran: Karaj | collected 2018-10
AATGATCGCTATAATGTTACGCTCAAAAGATCTTTTTTTTCTGCTCTTTTCTGCCATTTTTGCATTGTTATATTTTGATGAAAAAACGCTTAACACTCAAATACAGAATGTAACTTCTGCATGATTCCCAGATTTAGAATTTATCCTGATTTATTAAATATTTAGTTGCCGGAGCAATAAAACTGACTATTGCACTGGCTGGTTTTAAAGTGTTTTTGTTGTCTTTTTTCCAAATGAATATTGCAAAACCCAAAAATATTGGTATAATTCTAATAATTAATTATCGGAGAGGACAATGGATTATTGCAAGGAAATCCATCTGGACCGGAAACGGCCGGATCAGATTTATTACCAACTGGCGGAGGCGTTGGTCGACTTGATTAACTGCGGTCGGCTGCCGGCAGGAACCATCCTTCCATCCGTGCAGAAACTCTCTGATGAAATCGGAATCAGCCGGACAACTGTCCGGAAAGCCTACCGAGAATTATTGAATCGCGGACTGATCCTGAGAAAATCCCCTTACCGCTGTCAGGTGGGCACGATGGAATATTTCGCCGGGAAGGAACCGTTCACCTGTATCGGTATTATTCAGCCTTGTCGTTTTTCCGATTTGATCGGAGCGTTCGGCGGTTTCCCGCTCCACTATATCAAAGGAATCATCGACGCTGCCACGGAGAAGAAAATTTCCGTAATCATGCTGGAACTGCCAGGCTTTTCGGCATCCGTGCAGGAGATTTCACAATTCAATGCGACCCTGATGAAACGCCTGATCGGAGTAGTCCATCTCGGCGGACGGGATCGGTTCCCCGATCATCCTCTTGAAGCCGTCATGAAAAATGAACATCTGCCCCAGGTCATGATCGCAGCATATCCCGAAATGTCCAACGTGGGTGCAGTCCTTTTCGATACCCGTTCCGGGACACGTGCTTTGGCGGAACAGCTTCTTGCCATGAACCATAAGAAAATCGGCATGATCCTTTATTCTCCCGATTTCGAATACCGCGGACGCAGTGGATATTATTCATATGCGTCTCACTATCGTCCCGGCGAAATCCGCGATGTTCTACATGAATACGGAATGGAATGCCGCGACCAACACTGCTGCTTCTCCTGTTCAACGTATTTTGCAACTCTTTCCGCATTGAGAAAAAAGAAAGCTGCCGGAAAACTGCCAACCGTTTTCTGCTGCCAGAACGATGAACTTGCCCTCTGGTGCATCCAGGCGCTCAGGGAACTCGGGATCTCTGTCCCGAACGATATTTCCGTGGTCGGATTTGACGGGATCACAACCGATGAAGAGTTGACCACCATCTGTCAACCGTTCTATGCTGCCGGATGCCGGGCTGTCCGACAGTTGCTGGATTATCAGAAACACGGCATTTCTGAATCGAACCGTCTGGCATATCTGCAGACGTCCCTGATATTGAAAAAAACGCTTTTCTGCGCACAAAACCGGATTATTGCACCGTAAAAACCAAGGAGAAAATGCAAATGAAAACATCAACAACCATCCTCACCGCAATCCTGACCGCCGGACTTTTTTCGCTGACCGCAGACATGGAAACCGAAACCGCCGCAAAAATCGTTGCAGAACAAAAACTTCCGAATCAAGTCCGGAACGGCAGTTTTGATTCCGCGCAGAACAATACTTCAGCACCCGGCTGGGCATTTTGGAAAAAAGACAGAGCACAGGGGAAAGTCCGGTATGAAAAAAATATCGGTGTCGGTCAATCCCCCGCTGCGGTAATTTCCGGTGGCGACGGTACTTTATTCGGTTCCGCCAAAATTCAGGGAGGGGAAACCATCTATGTCCGGATCAAAGCAAAAAAAATAGGCACAGGCGATGCGCGACTTGCCGTACGTTTTCAGAAAGCTGACCGCAAGTGGCTTCCGGGAGAGAAGTTTTCCGCGAACAAAAGTATTGTCTTTTCAACGGACAAAGAATGGACCGAGGTTGAACTCGTTGTCAAAGCCCCTCCGCATGCAAAAATCGCAGTTCCCATTTTCGGAGTAAAGAATGTCGGATCCCCCGAAAGCCAGTTCATCGTGGATGATGTCGAACTCTACATTCTCCCGAATCCGGAAAAATAACCCGGCAGATAAACTCAAATGATTGGAAACTGACACTGTAGGTAAAGCGTATGTTGTCCTGGTATAACTGGCTGATCGTGGTCTTGCCGCTGGCAGGCGTTTTATACATGGCGTTCCATACACGGAAGTATGTTCGTGGCATACCCGATTTCCTAGTCGGGGGACGGATCTGCGGACGCTATTTGCTGGCTGTAGGCGACATGGAAGCCAACCTGAGCGTGATGAGTCTGATCATGTATATCGAGATCCATTACCGGACCGGTTTTTCAACCGGATTCTGGACCGGTTTTATGGGGCCGATCACACTGATCCTGTCGCTGACGGGATTCGTCACCTACCGGCTGCGGGAAACCAAAGCCATGAGCCTGGGGCAGTTCCTAGAGATGCGTTACAGCCGGTCGTTCCGGATGTTCTGCGCGATTCTGCGAACTTCGGTGGAAATCCTTTCCAATGCCATTCTGCCGGCGATCTCGGCACGGTTCTTCATCTATCTGCTCGGGATCCCGCACTATACCGACATTTTCGGTTTCAAGGTGCAGACCCTGGGACTGGTAATCAGTCTCGTGCTGGTGCTGGCCTTGTTCATCATTCTTGCTGGCGGTCAGCTGGCATTGCTGGTCACCGATACGATTCAAGGTTTAATGACGTATCCGATCATGTTCATCTTCACCCTGTATATCATGCTGAGTTTTTCGTGGTGGGATGAGATCGTGCCGGTGATGGCGGACCGGATTTCAGGTGAAAGTTTCATCAATCCGTATGATATCCAGTCCCTGCGCGATTTCAATCTGTTTGCGGTATTCGTTATGATCTTTTCCCGCATTGTAAACAGGGGAAACTGGTTCGGTGGCGGCAACTCCAGCTCAGCACGGTCACCGCACGAGCAGAAAATGGCGGGCATTCTGGGGGCATGGCGGACCGGTTTCCATCCGTTGTTTTATTTGCTACTGGCGGGCGTGATCCTGACTTTCATGAATCATGTCAACTTTGCGCCGAAGGCGAAAGAGATCCGAACCGAAATGTGCAGCAGGATCGCCAACGAGATCATCCCGGATCCGAAAACGCGTCAGGCGGTAGTAAAGAATACCGCGGCGATCCCGGAACAGCGCCATATCATCGGCAAGGACAAACCGCTTTCGGAAAAACGGAATCCGGATACGATCTATCTGGAAACCGCGCATGAGACGCTGGGCAAGACTCCGGAAGGGAATGCGAAATTCCAGGAGTTCCGCACCTTGTACAACCAGCTGCGTCTGCCGGTGGCACTCCGGTATATTTTCCCTGGCGCTTTGATCGGGATATTCATCTTGCTGATGCTGATGCTGATGGTGTCAACCGACGACACACGGATATTCAGTTCCGCGCTGACCATCGTGCAGGACATCATTCTGCCGCTGCGTAAGACGCCGATGACCCCGTCGACGCATATCCGGGTGGTCAAACTGCTGAGCATCCTAGTCTGTATTTTCTTTTTCTTCGCTTCGCTCTATATGACTCAACTGGATTACCTGAATCTGTATTTCACCGTGGTGGGGGCTATCTGGAGCGGCGGGGCCGGTGCGGTAATGCTCGGCGGTCTCTATTCCCGTTTCGGGACTACTGCCGGAGCATACGCTTCGATCCTGACGGGGGGTATTATTTCCGGAGGCGGAATGCTGGTGCAGCGGAACTGGCCCGACCATGTTTACCCGTTCCTCGACCGGATGGGGCTGATTCCTGGGCTTTCCAAAGTGCTGGAAACAGCAAGCGGTCCGTTCGAGCCGTGGATCCTCTGGCGGATGAGCGCGGTCAAGTTCCCGATCAATTCAATCGAAATCATGTTCATTGCAATGATCCTGAGCATCAGCATGTATTGTCTGGTTTCGTGGCTGACCTGCCGAAAGCCGTTCAATCTCGAACGGATGCTGCATCGCGGGAAATATGCCGAGCCTGGCGAAGGAAAACGCTTTGAAAAGCTGACTGTCCGGAATGCATTCAAAAAGATTATCGGCATCACGCCCGAATACACGCTCGGGGACAAATGTATTGCCTGGGTTACATTCATCTGGAGTTTCGGTATTTCTTTTGGCATCTTCTACATCGGAACAATTGTTTGGAATTCTTTTTACCGCTGGCCAATCGAATGGTGGGGATGGCGGCTGTTTATCATCTCTGTGGTGGTCGGCTGCGTGGTGGCGATGATTTCGATGGTATGGTTCATGATCGGGGGATTCGTCGATATGCGGCGGATGTTCCGCGATTTGGCGGCAAGAACCCAGGTCGACGAACTGGACAACGGCATGGTCGAAGGAAATATGTCCCTTGCGGACAAGGCTCGTCTGGAAGCCATTGACCAAGGGAAAAAATAACCGGAACATTTTGAAACATGACATGATACCAAGCAGAAATATAAATAACCTAAAAAGGAGATCAAAATGAAAAATCCCAAGAACATTTGGCCGCTGGCGAACAGGAACAGATGGTGTGTCGTTCTGCTCCTGTCCCTATCGTTCCTTCCGTTTCTCTTGTTCTCACAGGGGATCGAAAGTTCCCGCAGCCTTGAAATCAAGGATCGCTGTCTTGTGCCAGACAAGACACCGGTCCCGGTGTTCTCCCTCGATTTTGCCAAAGGTGCGAAATGGGATAAAATCACCAATCATGAGGAAATGATCGATACAGGATATGGCGAAAAACTTGGACAGAGAGGGTTCTTCCTGACTGGACCCGATTCCCAAAAACCTCTTGATACTGCCTGGCAGCTGCAGTCGAAAAAATTCCCCGTCCGGGGAATGGCGAGTCTGTCCGGGACCATCGACATCTATTCCAGCCGCCCATTCAAGGAGGTTTTCACACCCTATCGGAACAGTTACGTCAATTCCATCCACTGGTTTTCCGCGGACGGCAAATCCATCGGGCGGACGGCGTTCCCGGTCGCCATCAAAAAGCAGGGACACAACCCGGTGACTTTCCGTATGCCCGTGCCTGAACAGGCTGCCGTGGCGTCAATTTCTCTGGGAGCGGACAGCCCGAACCTGAAAAAATCCGATACACTGCTGATCTCCCGAATCTTACTGGAAGGCACCCCGGTTCATGGAGGAGGCTGTGTCACCGAAGCGGAAGCCGTCCTGCCCCCTGTCCGCTTCGCACCAGGCAAACCGGTCTGTTCCTTCATTGCGGACACCCCGGCAGGAACTTCCATTGTTGCGGAGACTGCTTTTGCCGCAGACAAAAACGGCGCCCCTGCGAAGTTCTCCGCGTTCGGTCCCGCCGACCGTTCCGCTCCTAAAGACACTGCATGGGTAAAATGCCGGATAAAATTCCTTACCGATGGGAAAGCCGGTCCCTCGCTCCGTTCCGTGACGGTTTGCGGAAAAACCATCGCCAACTGGAAAACCCTGACAGCCGAAAAAGCCGTGGTCATCCGCCGCAACGCAGATAAGTCTAAGACCGCTTCCTCCAAACCGGAACAGAATACCAGGATAAAGCCGGTCTTCCGCCGGCTTTCCAAATCCCCCTCGGCGGATCCGACTCAGCCATTCGTCTTTTCCGTCTCGCATGACATGCCCCTCAATTGGCGGTCGCTGCGCGTCGTTTTGAATGGGAAAGACATCTCGGCTGAACTCAAACAGGCAGAGTTGCCGGTCGAACCGCCAATACTAGATGCAGCTTCGTTTGTCTACACACCGAACAAGCCGTTTGCAATGAGGAAAATCTATAAAGCCGTTGTCACGCTCTCCGATATTTACGGTGTCTCTTTCTCGCGAGTCCTGTATTTCTTCTTCGACGAACCGTTGACCAAGAACGTCGTCACCCTGCGGGATGATGGGGTCATCCTGGTGGACGGAAAGCCGTTCTTCCCTCTCGGAGCAGCTTACGTCAATTCTCTCCCCGTGAACGGCAATAATCTGGACAATGCCTATGCTTGGCTCCGGAAAGCGGGATTCAACCTTATCGTTGCCAACCCGATGGCGGTAATAAGAACTCAAGGCCGCCAAAATTTTCAGCAAAATTTCAAGGCATATCTTGATAAGATAGCGAGTCATGGGATCAAAACCTATTTTCCGCCCGGCAATACCGGCGGCGCCAACTGCCGGGATATCGACGCTATCCTACGAACAGTGGTTCAGTATTACCGGCATCCAGCCCTGCTGGCATGGTATATCGGCGACGACACCCTTTCCCATAACACTCCGGAAGAGATGGAATTGAAGATCGAAGCCATCCAAGCGGTCGACCCTTACCATCCCACCTGTCAGGCTGATGCTGTCTACTCGTTTTATCCATCGGTATTTTCCCCTGTCGCCACAGCCGACGATCCGTCCCGCTTCCGTCCGGTAGTCAACTTCACCGACATCTTCCGCGCAGAACTTTATCCAGTCCGCAACTCCTCTAAAAAGAACGCCCAGGACTGTGTTCCGAGTCTTATCGCCGACATGAGAACTATCCAGCGGGACATCCGCGACAAGGCGACTGCCCCGAAAAGCATCTGGGGGATCGTCCAGTATTTCGAGGGTTGGGGAAAATCCGCTGAAAAGGCTGAATGGAAGCGTTACCCCACCTGGCAGGAACTCCGTGCCATGACTTGGGCAACCGTCATTTACAACGCAAAAGCCGTTAACTGGTACAGCTATACTTACCGTCTCGACAAGTTTGCCCACGGGTTTATGTATAAAGAAGAAACCCGGAAAAATATCATGCGAATCTTGAGGGAAATCGTCCCGCTTGTGGATGTACTGCTCGAACGCGCCAACGGATTAGCCCCGGATGTCTCCATCATTGACGGACCGGAGAAAGATGTGCTCGGAAACGATTCCATCTGCGCCATGATCCGTAAACATGATGGATACATCTATCTGTTCGCGCTCAATTCGGCATTCAAACCGGTCAAAGCGCGGATTTCCGCACCCGGAACGTCCGCCGGCACTGTTCTCTATGAGAATGATCGCAGCGTGAAAGTCAAAGATGGCGCGGTCATCGACGATTTCCAGCCCAATGAAGTTCACATCTACAAACTGAAATAGCAGGAAAAAAGAATGAGCATAATCAACAACCCCAAGGAGGCAAAAATGCGTAAGTCATTCACATTAATAGAGTTGCTTGTTGTCGTCGCGATCATCGCCATTCTCGCGGCACTATTGCTGCCGGCACTGAACGCCGCAAGAGCTAAGGCGCATGGCTCATCCTGTGCCAACAATCTCAAACAGGTCGGATTGGCGTTTCAGAACTATATGAATGACTTTAGTGACAGACTGATTTACGATGTCAACGGAGAGGCAAGCTGGGTAGTTGCCATCAATCAAAGGTACGGCAACACCTACCTTTCTTCCGATAAACCCAAGGAAGTGCGCTGTCCTGCCCGGTCGCCATCAAAATGGGTGGATCACATGTATAGCTATATACACAGAAGGCATAGGAATGTCAGCTCCAGCTCACTTGTCAATATTACTTCCGGATTTGGCAATAAAACTGGTCAGGATCGATTCTACAACGCCCATAGGATCAAGTCCCCGAGTTCGTTCTTCGTTGCCGGTGACGGATTCTCTTTGAATAGTAATGTCCAATATGCTCCGATAAGCAGTAATTTTACCACAACCAACGGACCGAATTTTGCAACAACCGGTGAGGGATCCAGCCTGCCGTTTATCAATGCGCATGGTTCCACGGGCAACTTCAATTTCATTGATGGCCACGTTTCGCCAATTGGCTCTGCTTTGGAATTTGCAAGATACTGCAAGGCGGAAATGCTCGATTCAACGGTCAAATGCAGTGTTTGGAAACGGTCAAGACAGTGGGAAGCCGCCACCATCGAATAAGCTCAAACTTTCGAAAGACAAGAAGCAAAAAATGAAAATCGAACTTACTGACGGCAGAGGGTGTCAGCTCTCTGCTGCCGAGCCGGACAATTCTCCGACGCTGAAAACCTTCACGATCACAGAGGATATGATCCGCAGGGCAGGAGACAGCCTGAAAATCCATTTTCGGCAGCCGATTCTGGATATCCAGGGATTCTGGAACAGCGATCATTACAGACCTCAGATGCTTGTCCCGTGGAATATTCGGCTGGATTCAGCCGCCCAGCGGCAGATGCCGTTCCTGGGATTCTTCAATCTGGAAGGGATCAACCGCGCGGCATTTTCGCTGTCCAATGTAACGGATGATGCGGAATTGGTTTCCAAACTCAGCCAGTCCGATTCGGAATTCGAACTGGTCTGGTCGATCCATCTCTCCCCCGAAACACAGGCATTCGATTTTATTGCCGATTGCCGTCCGGTTCCGTTCCCGGAAGCCGTTGCAGCATTCCGGCAACGTCAGATTCCGGAGACTCCGGTATTCCCCGATGCGGCATGGTCTCCGGTCTATTGCAGCTGGTATGCCTATCATGCTGCCTTTACCATCCCGGAACTGGAACGAAACGCCCAGTTGGCGAAGAAGCTTGGGTTCGGAACCTTCATTCTGGATGATGGCTGGTGTTATGATACATCCAAGCGCCAGAATGTCAGCACTGTGCCTGACTGGTTTTCCGACGTCGGAGACTGGATCCTATCCGAGAAAAAACTTCCGGATTTCAAAAGCCACGTAAAACGGGTGCAGTCCATGGGGCTGCGTTATCTGCTCTGGACCGCCCCGTATTTAGTCGGGAACCGGTCAAAACTTTACGAACGGTTGAAAAAAGAGAATGCGATACTGTGGGAAAGCGATGACGGCTCGGCAGCAGCCGATCCCGCCCATCCGCTGATTTTGAATTATGTGGTCCGGAGCATTCTGGACATATTCGAAAAATACGGTTTGGACGGACTCAAAGTGGACTTTCTGGATTATGTTCGCCCTTCGTTGGATACCCCGCGGGGACGTGAATGCCTGAAAACGATCCGGACCCTTGTGCATGAGATCCGTCGGATCCGTCCGGATGCGCTGATCGAGTTCCGGCAGCGTTATACGGCACCAGTCATGCTGCCGTATGCCACCAATTTTCGTGCCAATGACGTGCCTTTCGATTATCTGGAAAATCTTCACCGCTGCTGCCAAATCCGCATGGTTCTGGGTGATGGTGTGCCGGTTCATTCCGATCCGATTTGTTTCCATCCGGAAGAAAGTTGCGTTAATGTCGCCCGCCATTTGATCGCAGCACTGGCGGGTGTGCCGATGATCTCCGCCGATTTGACAAAAATCCAGCCCCAGCATCTTGCCATTATCCGGCGTTTTCTTCGTTTCTATCTGGCCCATGCCGAAACATTCCGGAATGGACATTGGACGATCCGGTATTCATTCGGGCATGTTGCCTCGCTCTCAGTGGAAACGGAACGGGAGATGATAGCCACTGCGGTTTCGGAAATCCCGCCGCTTTCCGAAGGAAAAAACATCATCCTGATGAGCCTTGCTACCCATGCTTTTCCAGTCAAAACGGGAAAATCTGTCGATTGTGAAGGCAATCCATCAAAAGATTTGCCACCTGGAGGCATGTCTTCCATTGAACCTTGAACCTGGTATCCTCATTGGACAGATTTGCAAATCGAAATGGAAGAAAATCATGAGACAATCAAATATAGAATCGTCCGGAAAGCGGAAGTCAAAAACCATGCTGGTCTGGATGATACCACGTCACGAATAAAGAAAAAAAGGAAAAAACGTGAAATCTGGGGTCATTCCTTTGAGTTTTACATGGTAGGAGGTTTATGCTCTGAAAAATGTTTTTTCGTGACTTAAAAAAAATAAACACAGTCGATGTATCAAAAAAAGGTTTGACGCTGAGAAAATCAACATTTTTAATAAGATGAGCCAAAACGTTTTGAAATTGGCTCGGTGAGAGGTGCAAAATGAATCCGCTTTACGGCAATGAACTGAATGAATATTACGTCCGCAAGGTCCGGCGCAATTTTGCGGAACGCTCCGCCCGCCTCGCGGCGATCCGGACGAAAGAAGAGGCTCGCGACTACGTGGCGGAACTGAAGGTGAAGATGCGTTCCGTCTTTCAGTTTCCGGAGCGGACTCCGCTGAATTCACGTACTGTGGTCCGCCGGGAAATGCCGGGATACACACTGGAAAACATCGTTTTCGAAAGCCGTCCAAGGTATCCTGTCACCGCCAATCTGTATCTTCCGGAGAACGGCTGTACAAAGCATCCCGGCATATTGCTTCTGTGCGGACACAACCTCTTGGGCAAATGCGGTCCCAACTACCGTGCCGCATCAGTGGGACTTGTGCGCAAAGGGTTTGCCGTCTTAGTTCCAGACCCAGTGGAACAGGGCGAACGCAAACAATATCTGGATTATCCGGAGATCTGCGACCGCCTCTGCGGCAATCACAACATGGAGGGAAAACAGCTGGCACTGGTCGGCGAGTGGTTCGGTGCATGGAGGACCTGGGATGCGATCCGGGCGCTGGATTATATGGAGAGCCGCAGCGAGATCGACTCTGCAAAACTGAGCGTCACCGGAAATTCCGGTGGAGGAACGCTGGCGACACTCTTGGCAGCTGTAGATTCCCGTCTGGTCGCAGTTGCCCCCAATTGCTATGTCACCAGCTGGAAGCACAATGTGGAAAACGAACTTCCTGCTGACATTGAACAAATGCCTCCCATGTCGCTCTCATTGGGGATGGAGATGGGCGACTTCCTGCTGGCGCAGGCTCCCCGGAAACTGTTGATACTCGGTCAGAAAAATGACTATTTCGATCCGCGAGGCGTTAAGGAAACAGCGGAAGAAATCGGTCGGATCAACGCTCTTCTGGGCGGCGAAACGGATTATTTCATCGGTCCGCGCGGTCATGGTTTTCACGAGGAAAACAGGAAAGCCCTCTACCGCTTTTTCACTCGGAACTTTTTCGGTGCGGAAAGAGATGACGAACCTGCCGAAGAACAGCTGCCGGATGAAAAACTTTACGCGGCTGGCGGTGACGTGCGTAACATCCCAGGAAACATCTCGCTTCATGCACTGATCCAGCGTAAAGCTGAAAAACTTGCAGCTGCCCGGAAATCTCATACGCGTTCTGAACTCCGGGAGATCCTGACTCGGCTCCTCAAACTGGATAAAACGTTTCTGCCTTACTACCGTGTTCTGCGCTGGCGGCAGACCGGAAACGGGACTGTGGTCTCTCGTTTTGCGCTGGAAACGGAAGAGGGGGCGCTGATCTCTGTGCTTTCGCGTTTTTCCGCGGACGACTGGTTCCATATTGCGCCGGAACCCCGGAAAGTTACGCTGTATGTGCCGCATCAGGACTGCTTCGACGAGCTGAAAGCTCGACCTGTACAAGAGGGTATCCCACTGTATGCGCTTGATGTGCGAGGAATCGGCCAGATGACCCCCTCCGGCACGGATCAGCCGGAACCGCGAGACTTCTTCCATCCGTATCAGTTCGACTACCACTACGCCGCGCTGGCGACGATGTTCGGCAAAACGGAACTGGGGGGTCGGGTCCATGATATTCTCTGTGCGGTGGAACTGCTGACCGCCGAAGGCGCGGAAATCGCGCTCGAAGGGTGTGGCCTCGGCGCTATTCCCGCATTGATGGCGGCGGTGCTTTCCGACAAAATCACCTCGCTCAAGTTGACCAATGCGCTGGACTCCTTTGATTCGGTCGTCCGCGTCGAGGTGACGGATTTGCCGTTTTCGTGCATCCTGCCCGGAATACTCGCGGAAACCGATCTGCCGGAACTACGCAGCGCCATCCAGGAAAAACTGCGGTGACGTCAATGGCTTCCGCATTCCGCATTTGTTGCTTCAATCTCTGCGAATTGCAGCCCCGGCACTATCCGGAGCAACTACGGCGCTTCATACGATGCATGAAGATGTTGGGGATCGGGATCATGTTGACGGTCTTCAGACCGCGGAACTACCTGCCTTTATTGGGGAACTGCCGGATCTTTCCTGATTTGAGGATAAAATAAGAACAGTGATCCGATCGAAAGGATTTGATTATGAAAGAAGCCATTGTCTCCGCCGATTTCAGTCACCGTCTGAAACAGAAGATAAAACCGCTGCATGGAGTCAACAATAGCCCGCTCAGTCTGTATCAGCCGCCGCTGGGCTTCAAAGAGGCGGGGATCCCGTTCTGTCGTTTGCACGACACCGCGGGCGCTTACGGCGGAGCGCATTACGTGGACATCCCGAACGTGTTTCCCGATTTCGAGGCGGACCCGAAGAAGCCGGAATCCTACGATTTCGCATTCACCGATGCCTATCTGAAACAGATCCGCGCCGCGGGGACGGAAATCTTCTACCGACTGGGCGTGACCATCGAAAACAACTACCGGATCAAGGGCTACCACAACCATCCGCCTAAGGATTACAGAAAATGGGCGGATATCTGCGCGGGGATCGTGCGGCATTACAACCACGGCTGGGCAAACGGCTTCCAGTTCGGCATCCGGTATTGGGAGATTTGGAATGAGCCGGAAAATCCGCCGATGTGGAGTGGCACGAGGGAACAGTATTTCGAGCTCTACCGGATTGCTTCCCGCCGCCTGAAAAAAGAATTTCCGGACATCAGAGTCGGCGGCTATGCTTCCTGCGGCTTTTATGCAGTTAACCGTCCTGGATGTACGGATTTCTATAAGAGTTTTGTCTCCTGGTTTGAAGATTTCCTGAAATTCGTGACCGCCAAAAAAACTGCCTGTCCGCTGGATTTCTTTTCCTGGCATCTTTACACCGGAAACCCAGCCGAAATTATAATCCATGGAGAATATGTCGACCGCAAACTCAAAGAATACGGCTTGCGCAAAGTGGAAAATATTTTCGATGAATGGAACTATGCCTCCGGGAATCCCAATCGGCGCTTCATCGAAATGAGAGATCATGAAGGCGCATCGTTTGTAACTTCGGCATTCTGTCGGATGCAGAATTCTCCGATCGACAAGGCGCTTTATTACGATGCCTATCCGCAGCGAGCCTACTCCGGGCTGTATCATTTCCCAGGACCGCGTACGACGGAAACTTACAGCGCATTTTTCATGTGGAACATCCTCTATCGGCTGAAAAAACAATGCAAAGCCGTTTCGGACGACTCTTCGGTTCAGGTCTGTGCGGCATCTGATGGGAAAGACTGCGCCCTGCTGATCACCAATTTCAGTCCGAAAGGTCGTCAGGCGAATCTTAAGTTGATTGGCGTTCCTTTGAAAAAATTCCGGGGAGAGATCATCGACAGCCGGAGAAACCGCAAAGCGGTCGTTCCCGCGGAAACCATGACCTTGCCGCCTTATTCGACCGTGCTTCTGACCACCATTTCTCCCGAAGAGAAAACCGTCCGGCAAGCGGAAATCAAAAACCATGCTGGTCTGGATGACACCACGTCACGAACAAGAAAAAGGTAATGCAAAAGCAGCTTCGGAGAAAAAAAAAATGAACCAAACCCAAACAGCTCGTAGTTACAGTAAAGTGTTCCCACATTCGTTTTGGCTGAAACTGCCATCACCAAACCACGATCCTCGCGATCGGCGTTTCCAATTGCGCAAGACTTTCGAGCTTGAAGCCGTTCCCACTAAGGCAGATATCTGCGTCACTGCCGATGCAAAATATTCTCTCTACATTAACGGCAAATTTGTCAACTTCGGACCAGCCCGCGGTTTTCAACATTCTTGGCCGTTCGACCGTATTGACATCGCACCATATCTTCGGTCTGGTAAAAATGTAATCGCCGCGCTGCTTTACTCTTTCGGTCTCGGCAACTTCACATATTCTTACGAAGGAGAATATGGCTTTCTGCTTTCCGGACAGATCGGTAAATCAGATATCTCCACTAATGAGACTTGGAAAATTCGTATTGCGCCAGGTTACCTCTGCGCTGTGGCTCAAGGATCGTTTCAATACGGATTTCAGGAATTTTATGATTTTCAGTCTGCCGAGGATAACTGGTTCGAACCGGATTATGATGACAGCAACTGGACTGAAAATACCGAAGAGTACATGCGGATCGCCGGTTGCATGCCATGGCATGAATTTGAGGAACGTGCTATCCCCCTGTTGACGCATGATCTGATTCCTGCTGCAAGTAGAATTGCCATTTCTCGTCACACCCCCGCATCCCAAGGCTGGCAAGAAATCAGCAACATCCGCGAAAAATTTTTTTCTGAACAATTCCAATGGGAAACAAACCTCATAACCGGAGATACCATATCGTTTGAAGATGGGATATCTGCACAACTGATCGACTTTGGTGAGGAAATGGTCGGAATGTTGCATTTTGAGGTCGACGATGCCGTTGCGAACCATATGCTTGATTACATGGTCTGTGAATGTATTCGGAATTCCGCACCGGCATTGCTTGCAAATCCGATAACTGTCTATGGCGGACGATTTCTGCTACGGAGCGGACACAATGAACATGAGCTGACACTGCCTTGGGGATTTCGCTATGTCGTTCTCTGGACCCATCAACTAACGGACATGAAAGTGAAACTTTCCTGTCGCAGGACCTGGTATCCATTGGATGTACAGGGAAAGTTCATGGCATCCGACAAAATTCTGGACAAAATTTGGAAAATGTGTGAACACACACAGCGGTGTTGCACTGTGGACTCATATATCGATTGTCCGTGGCGAGAAAATGCACAGTGGTGGGGGGATGCGTTGGTCCAAGCACAAAACACATTTCGCCTGACTGCTGATCCCCGAATTCTTGCACGCGGTCTGCGTCAAATCAGCACTCAGCGGACACCTAACGGCTTGACATATGCTATGGCTCCCACTATTGGACATACCTGCATCCTGCCGGATTACTCTGCCATGTGGCTTGTCACGCTCTGGGCATATTATTATGAGACCGGAAGTACAAAACTCTATGAGGAGCTTACTGGGACAGTTGATGCAATTTGCAGTTATTTCCGTGAGGAAATCCGGCTCAATCGGAACGGACTAATCTCATATGATCGGCGCTACTGGCTCTTCTTGGACTGGTGTCCCGGACTATTCAAAGAGGGAACCCCGACCTTGCTGAATTTGATCTGGCTATGGGCACTCAGCAAGATTAAAGTTGTAGCCGAAGCGGCAGACGACACATTGCGGGTTGCACAATTTGCTGATTGGATTAAAGAAGGGACGTGTGCTATTATTGAAAACCTTTACAATCCCGAAACAAAATTGCTTTATGATGGACTGGACTGGGAAGACAATCCAGTCGACACCCATGCGCCCCATACTGCTGCTTTTGCAATTTTGCTGGACCTGCTGCCGGAAGCGCAAGATGCTTGGCTGAACAGAATTCTGTTGCCGCTGGTTAAGGGCAATCGCGGTGGAAAACTCCAGCCGAGTGCCTATTTCATGTTCTATATCTTTCAGGCTCTTAAAAAGAAAGGATATCGGGAGGAAGTTATCGACTGCATCTACCGCTGGTGGGGAGAATTTTCTGCCGCGGATTGCTCTACCACACCAGAAGGTTTTCTCGAACAAAGCACGCCTGGTGTATGGAGCTATTGCCACGCATGGAGCGCTCATCCACTTGTTCATTTTTCCGATATTTTGCTTGGGGTGACTCAGACTGCTCCTGGTTGGAAACGGATTAAATTTGATCCAATGGAACTGACTGGAACGAACATTTCCGGTAATGTCCCGACACCACAGGGGAAGATTCAGGTTACCGTCACTTGGCGTAATGGAAAACCAGAAAAAGAAATTATTCTGCCTTCAGGTGTTGTTTGCGAGGAATAGACTGTTTCTTAACAGCCATCATTGAATTTTTGATTGTAGAATTCTATTTTATTTGCATTATATTATGCAATCATGCAAGTTGCAAATGAAAAACGAAGTGAATCTGAGCATTCCGCCGTCAACACCTTTCAGGAGGCGTAGAGCAAAGTCGCGTCCACAGAACATTTTTTTTAATCCATCGCGGGTTTAATTCCCCGCTGCTTGCCTGCTTGCGGCGAGTCCGCATAGAGCATTTTTTGCGTCCGGTTCGCATCGCGAACCGTGTGAGGTCGAGCGTAATACCCCGTCGCTTGCGGCGGGGATAGCTTGACCGGAAGCAAAAATTTTATTTTTTCTTTTTCTCTTTGAACCACTCTTTTTGCAGTTCCGGCAAGGATTTTGAGGTCAGTTCATCCAGCAGCGATTTTGCATTATCCGGTGTTTCTGTTTTTGGTGGAATATGTATTGTTTTTTCCGGGATGTGCGGATCGGTTGAACGTTTCCGGCAGCGGATGAAACTGGAGATCGCCGATAGGGATATCGTGATC
>JAEEGL014353320.1_pt1 | contig 16234 bp, 11 predicted proteins | sample 9134231 | NCBI WGS metagenome assembly JAEEGL01 (sample SAMN16246548, study PRJNA631951) | gut metagenome | biome: gut microbiome; feature: rumen; material: fiber-attached | host: Bos | place: Iran: Karaj | collected 2018-10
CATTCTGATATTAACATTTGTTTGTGCCATTTTGTAAGCCTCCTTTTTGTTTCTGTTTATATTATACGCAAATTATAAATAATTGTCAATAAATTTTAAGATATTGTATATTAAAATAATATATAAATGACATAATTAATATTTTATCGAGAATGATTATGAAGCGCACAGTGCTTTACTGCCACTGCTGCTTTACAGATTAAAAGCTTATAATCTCTATACCGCAATTTTTCGTGAAGATTCATAATTAATACAGTAATTAAAAACGCTTTCGATTATTATATCGAAGGCGTTATTTTTATATAAGTATTATTCGTTTTTGTATTTATCCATTTCCAATAGCATCATATACAAATGTTCTTGATCGGATTTGCTTTTTGAAGCGATAAACTCATAGCATTTTGCGGGAATACTGTCAGTGTTATCATCACCTATCTTTTCAAAAAGCTTTGAAAGCGGAACGCACATCGCCGAAGCAATTTTTTCTATGCTTTCAAGAGTGGCGTTCTTTTCTCCTCTTTCAATTTGACCGATATAAGTTGGGTGACAGCCTGCCGCCTCGGCAAGCTTTTCTTGGCTCAAGCCCTTTTGAGTTCTGTAATTACGTATGCGAAGTCCAATTATTTTAGCTATCTCACTCATAATCTCAACCTCCGCTTTTAGTCTATAAATATAATTTGTATTGTTCTATAGACTATTGATATTCATTTGTGGTTTTGATATACTATAAATATTGAATTTTAAAATTTTATATTTTTAGTATAAAACGGAGTTGATAGTTTAGTGTTTAAAATGGCAACCGCTTGCTTTACAGGGCATAGAAAATTACCACCGGAAGAAATTCCGGTGATAAAGAAAAGATTAAAAAATGTTTTAATTGATTTCATAGAAAACGGATATCAATATTTTGGCGCGGGCGGGGCATTGGGCTTTGATACTCTCGCCGCTCAAACGGTTTTAGAATTGAAAAATGAATATCCGCATATAAGGTTGATACTTGTATTTCCTTGTCATAATCAAACCGGAGGGTGGAGGGAGTCAGATATTGCGGAATATGAGAGAATTAAATCAAAAGCAGACAAAGTTGTTTATACCGCGGAACAATATTATAAAGGATGTATGCATACAAGAAACCGTCATTTAACAGATCACAGCAGCTTGTGCATTTGCTATTTAACGGGGCAAAAGGGTGGTACGGCGTACACAGTTGAATATGCTGAAAAACGAGGATTGAAAATAATTAATATCGCGAAATAAAAATAAAAAAATTTACGAAATCTTGTCTAAAATCATGCTGCTTACGTGTTTATATAATAGAAGGCAAAATATACCCAATTACATAAAGTATTGCAATCATATTTGCCCTGAATCACAAATTTATTAATTTGTCAAGCCCTATTTCAAGGTTTTTCAGACAATATATGCCAAAAAACGCACATATTATGCCAAAGTATTGAAATGCCCGAAAAAGTAATGTACTATAATGACCGGATACAGACCTTATTAAAACAGCCGAAGACATTAGCGTTTCTTAGAAGGGGAGGATACTTATGAAAAAGCTAATTTCATTATTAATCGTTTTTTGTATGGTGCTGTCTTGCGCCGCGGTGGCAGCCTCGGCAGATGAAAAGAATGATTATTCCAAATTATTCTTTGATCTTATGAGTAATTATATAGAAGAAAATGAACTTATAAAATCATCGTATAAGCTTTTGGGAACCATATCAAACGGAATTCACGTTGCATATTGTGAGTATAACATAGGGCACGACGTAGACGCTGATTTATCGTATGATAAATACTTTAAACTGGGAAATTATCTGTTGTCAAGCAACGTATGGGATTATGATCGCTCATCATTTAGGATATATTGCTTTGACAGTAGTAATTGCTGTGGTATAATGGAGGCGTTCCACACTCAGGTAGATCCTTCCGACTCTATTCCTTATTGGCTAAAATCTGTTCCTTTGAATGAAATAGCGGAAATTGTAAACAAATCAGAAATAACTCATATCTATCATAAAAACGACTTATCGGAAAATGATGAATTGAATGCATATTTCAAAGATGAAATGATACTGCCATATTTTAAAGAATATGCCGGATACAGTGAAAACGATTACAGCTATTGCCGTGTTTACGGGAAATACGATAAATATTACATCTTTTTCGGGCTCGGAAACGGCGGATCAGATATGTTTATTTCAAGGGTTATAGACAATTATGTCGTTACAGCCTCAAATATTTATGAGCCGTACGATCTGGGCATATATGCCTTTGACGGAGAGAAAGTCTACACCCTTGAAGAAGCAATAAATGCAAAGTATTTTAAAATGTCGGATATTGCCGATATGATAGAAGCCAAACCGCTTATAATGGGAGAAGTAACAGGCGACGGCAAAGTTGATATGAACGATGTTGTTTTTCTGCAAAAGATAATTGCAAGGCTGTTTCCGTTTCAAACAGCCAATCAATCGCAATACAATAATTTTTCCGCGGATATAGACAATAACAGACATATTGATATGTACGACGTGGTACTCATTCAGCGTATTATCGCAAAGCTATAATTGCCCATTCCCCCAATTATCTTGCCCGGCGGTTGTTCTACCCAAAGAGGGGCGCCGCCGGGCGAGAATAAAAAATTGGTTACAATAACAAGTGCCCATGACGGTGAATTTACTTCCGTCACGGGCTAATTTTCTATTATTTGGTTATGTATTATAACACGTTTTGCCCTCATGTCGGGCAGGCACTTACTTTGTCTCGCAACAAAGTAAGCAAAATGCGCCAAAGGGACAACCTGTCGACGGTTTTCCCTTTGGAATCCCTTTCGCGACCACCCGGGTGGCTGCGCCCCCCAGCGGGTGGACGGCATCCCCCTGCTTTGTTCTCGGCAGGCTGAATGTATCATTTGGCGGCTTCATAAGAGGGAAAGCAAACACAGCCTTCTCCTATAAGGAGAAGGCTGTGTTTATGTTCTGATGTTTTATATTTCGTAAATAAAACTTACATATAATTTTACAGCAGATAGGAATAATCTTTATAAACCGCTTTTATAACGTCTGCAACTCCTGTCGGAACGCCTGACATATCATTGATATCGGCATTTATGATATTGCCGAACAGGCGAACGGTAACCTTGTCGCCGTCAGCATAGAAGCCGTTGTTTTTGCTGTTTTCCATGCCGTCTTTGTCCGCAAACAGTGTAAGCTTATCAAGATAAGGCGAGCCTGCATACGGGCAGAATGTGGCGCAGTTTCCGCACTCGTTGCACATAATGTCTATGTGGAGTATCTGAGGCATTTTGTCAGAAGCTGTGCGAATCTCTATGTTTGCTCTGTTGGGGCAAACCGTTACGCAGTTTTCACAATAAGACGAGCACTCTAAGCAGCGTGAATGGCAGCTGTCATCACAATCCTCACGCAGGGTGAGCTTTTTCTCCTCTAAACGCTTGATATTCTCTTTTGAATAATCGGCGGTGAAATATGAGAAATCATATCCTACAAGAGCTTTTACAGCTTCTTTAGCGTCTCTTATAGCTTCAACTACCGTTGCGGGTCCGCCGAGGAAATCACCGATAACTTTTATGCTGTCATCGCTTGTCGCAATGCCCTCTGTGCGTGTTATGCCGTTGTTTTCAAGTATCGTATCGTCTACCTTTTCGCCGATAGCGGTAACAAGCATATCACAGTTTAATTCAAATGTTTTGTCGGTAGCAACAGGTGAACGTCTGCCGCTTTCATCAGGTGTGCCGAGCTCCATTTTTCTTAAAACGAGCTTTTTGCCGTCGTAGCTTTCGGGATTTGCAAGCTCTAAAAGCTTAACGCCGTCATCAAGCGCCATAATGAGCTCTTCACTGTCGGCAGGCATATACTCGGTTGTGCGGCGATAAACGAGATAAGACTCTTTGTTTCCGCTTATTCTCTTTGCGGCGCGTGCGCAGTCCATAGCGGTGTTTCCGCCGCCGACCGTAACAACATATTCCTTATTTGAAATATTGCCGCTTTTGCACATCTCCAAAAATTCAAGAGAGTTGACCGCAGGTTCGCCCTCTATGCGCATTGCGCTCTTTTTGTATGCGCCTGTTGCCAATATGATATATTTATAGCCTTCAGCTTTGAGTTGTTTTATGTCTTTTATCTCACAGCCAGTTTTTATCTCAACGCCCATTGCTTTAAGCAGGCTTGCGTCTTTGTCTATCGCCTCGTGAGAGATACGAAATTCGGGTATCACATAGCGAACGATACCGCCCAATTTTTCACGCTTTTCAAATAATGTAACGGCTACACCTGCGCGCGCAAGGAAATATGCCGCCGCCATACCTGCAGGACCGCCGCCTACAACAGCCGCCTTTTCGCCTGTTGATGCGGAAGCCTTGAGTGATTTAATTACGCTGTCATATCCGTGTGTGGCGGCTATGAGCTTCTTATTTCTTATATTGACTGAGCTTTCAAAGAACTGTCTTGTGCATTTGCCCATACATCTGTGTGAGCATATTGTTCCCGTGATAAAAGGCAACGGATTTTGCTCAAGTATAACCTCTAAAGCTTTGTCAAACTTGCCTTCATCGCAAAGACGTATATATTCGGGGATATTCTGGTGAATGGGGCAGGCGTCGCTGCACGGTGCCGTAAAGCAGTCGAGCATGGGGAGAGGCTCTTTCATTTTGCGTGAGTTTTCGGGCTTTATCATACCGCGATAAAGCTTGTTATTTTCGCCGCTTTCATTTGGTTTGTATTCTTTTATGTGGCGCGGGTCGTTTATTGCCTGCTCTCTTAACTTGATGACCTTTTCAACATCTACTCCGCCGAATTGCGTGTTGCTGCCGTGACCGAGCTTTTCTGCGCTCTTTTCAAGGTTTTCGGCAATTTGAACCATACGTCCGTAGCCGCCGGGCTTTAAGAACGTGGTAGCCATTGTTATAGGCCAGATACCGCACTCAAAGAGATTTTGTATGTTGAGCGCGTCTATGCCGCCGCTGAATGAAATTCTGAGTTTGCCGTCAAAATCCTTTGTTAGCTTTTCGGCAACCGAAATGGTAAGGGGATAGAGTGAACGTCCCGACATATACATCTCGTTGCCGGGAAGCTCTTTTCTTGTGATGGTAACGGGGAATGTATTTGTAAGCTTAACGCCGAATGAAAGGTCTCTTTCATCTGCAAGCTTTAACAAACGGTGAATCATCGGAACGGCGTCGCTGTATTGGAGATCGTCACGGAAATGGAAATCGTCAAATACAACATAGTCGTAACCCATATCGTCCATTGTTTTGCGTGCATATTCGTAGCCGAGCAATGTCGGATTGCATTTAATAAATGTGTTAAGGTGCTTTTCCGTTATAAGATATGTTGCTATTCTCTCTATTTCATCGGGCGGACAGCCGTGAAGTGTAGAAAGTGTTACACTGCGGCAAACGTTAGGGGAGATAGAGTTGATAAACGCTTCGTCAATATGCTTGAATTCGGGCAGCATTTCTTTAAGAACAGCCTTGCACTCTGCAAATATCGGCTCGTTTGCGGCATTTTTCATACCTTCTATAAATTTGTCAATTTTCGGTGTTTTAATGCCTTCAAGGTCGTAGCCTACGCTCATGTTGAATATAAAGCCGTCGGGATCGCCGAGTTCAAATTCCTTTGCGATTACTTTAAGCGCAAACCATGCTTTTACATATTCTTCATAAGCCTGAGGAATATAAAGCTCTGTTGACCACTCTGTATTATAGCACTCGTCGTTTGCTCTTATACAGGGCTTCGGAACGGGAAGATCCTCACCGTCTAATTTTTGAACGGTTTTGAGTTCAAAAAAGCGGCTGCCGGCAAAATAAGACGCGACTATATTTTGTGTAAGCTGTGTGTGCGGACCGGCGGCAGGACCGAAAACTGTCTCCATTTTCTCGCCGAATAGATTGTATTCGGCTTTGTTTGACTTTATATATGCCTTGGGCACACCAAAAACCTTGCCCTCGCGCTTACACTCACACATAATGTGATTCATAAGCTTTTTAAAGGAAATAGGTGTCATTCTGTCACTCATTTAAATTTATCCTCCCTTTAATTATCCGTTTATATCTTTCGCGAGCTTTGCCGCCATTTCTCTTGCGTGAGCCATTACAGCGGCTTCGTCTATGCCGATAAGCTCTCTGTCTTTCATCAAAAGTTTACCTGCGGCTACTGTTGTTACAACGCTTCTGCCGTTCATACCGAACAAAATGTGACTGTTGCAGTTTGAGCCGTTCATAGGAGTAAGCGGGTTGTAATCTGTAACTATAACATCGGCGGAATATCCCTCTTTTATCATACCGAGAGGTGTTTTGAAATATCTGTTCGCGATTTTTGCGTTATTTTCAAAGAGCATTGCAGGAATTTCTCCCCACGCAACGTTAGGCATACATTTGTTGTGCTTGTGGAGAATATTAGCTACTTTGTAAGACTCTAACATATCATTTGTGTAACCATCGGTTCCGAGTCCCGTAAGCACACCTGCGCCGAATATGTCAAGTGTGGGCGGGCAGCCTACCGCATTGCCCATATTGCTTTCGGGGTTGTGAACCACCATTGTGTCCGTCTCTTTGAGCATTTCTATTTCTGCATTGTTTATATGAACGCAGTGAACGGCTATTGATTTGCTGCCGAGAACGCCGTTGTCCATGAGGCGCTCAACAACACGCTTGCCGTGGTCTTTAAGGCACATATGCAAATCTGCGATACCCTCCGCAACGTGAACGTGGAAGCCTACATCATCGGGCATTTCTTTTCTGCAAAGCGCAAATGTTTCATCTGATACTGTGAATGAAGCGTGAATACCCATCATTGCCTTGAGCATATCTGAGTCGTCTTTTTGACAATATTTGATGAAATCTGCGTTTTCTTTCACAGATGCGAGAGTTTTTTCCTTGCCGTCACGGTCGCTTACTTCGTAACACAAGTTACTGCGTATACCGTATTTCTTCGCGGCTTCCGCTATCTCAAACAAGCTGCCTTCTATGCTGCCGAAGCTTGCGTGGTGGTCAAATATTGTTGTAACACCGTTTTTAATGCAATCTATATATGTAGCTTCCGCGCTTACTCTTGTTTCTTCAAGTGTGAGCTTACGGTCGAGAGTCCACCACATACCGTCGAGTATATCTATAAAGTTATGAGGGTTGTAACCGTTTATACTCATACCTCTTGCAAGGGCAGAGTAGATATGATTGTGTGTGTTTATCATACCGGGCATAATAACGCCGCCGTGAGCGTCTATGAATTCCTCACCGGGATGATCTTTTCTGAGCTGTTCGGTAGTGCCTACTGCCTTTATAAGCTTGCCCTCTATAAGCACTGCGCCGTTTTCAATAAAAGTATTGTTTTCGTCTCTTGTGATAAGTCTGCCGTTACCTATAATCAATTTAATACACTCCTTATGTTATATTTTTAAATATTTAACAAGTTCGTTCATATCCGGGGCTATGTTGAGCGGTTCGCCTGCCGCTTTAATGGCGTTTGCAACGTCTTTGAGTCCGTTGCCCGTAACAACAGTGCAAACCGTTGCGCTTGCCGGGATAAGCCCGTCTCTTACAGCCTTGCGTACGCCTGCTGTTCCTGCAGAGCCCGCAGGCTCGCCGAACACTCCGCAGGTTCTGCCTACAAGGCGCATTGTGTCGAGTATTTCTTCGTCTGTTACATTTACGGCTATACCGTTTGATTCTCTTATGGCGTTAAGCGCCTTATCTGCGTTTCTCGGAACGCCTACCGCTATGCTGTCGGCAATGGTGTTTTCTTCCATATGCTCCAATGGCTTATTCTCCGCAAAAGCTTTGTTTATGGGATAGCATCCCGTAGACTGAACGCTTATAAGACGGGGGAGTCTGTCTATCGCGCCGATAGCATACAGATCTTTAAAGCCTTTCCACGCGCCTGCGATAGTGCAACCGTCACCAACTGAAATAGCTACATATTCGGGCATTTTAAAATCAAACTGCTCGGCTATTTCAAGCGCAACTGTCTTTTTACCTTCCATAAGATACGGGTTTATCGCGGCGTTGCGGTTGTACCAGTGCCAGCGGTCTATTGCCTCTGCGGAAAGGCGGAATGTGTCTTCATAAGAGCCTTTAACAGTGATAACGTTCGCGCCGAATATCATAAGCTGGGCTACTTTACCCTTGGGAGCTCTGTCGGGAACAAATATGTAAGTTTTAAACCCTGCCGCTGCGCTGTTGCCGGCAAGAGATGAAGCCGCATTGCCTGTTGATGAACACGCTATGGTGTCAACGCCTGCCTCCGCCGCTTTTACAACAGCCATAGAGGACGCACGGTCTTTAAGGCTTGCGGTGGGGTTTATGCCGTCGTCTTTTACCCAAATGTTTTCAAGCCCTATCGCTTCTGCCAAGCGGTCAGCCTTATACATCGGCGACCAGCCAACTCTCAGTTTTTTGATTTTTGCTTCGCCCGTTACAGGCAAAAGCTCCTCATATCTCCACATGGATAGCTCACGGCTTGCAAGCTTTTCTTTGGTGAAATTTCTTTTGATATATGCATAGTCATACTTGATATCAAGAAGACCTCCGCATTTCGGGCAGGTGGTTATACCGGGTGTTGCCTCATGTTCCGCGCCGCATTTTATACATACGGCAGAAATTACGTTTTTCATCTGCATCTACTCCTCTTTGTCTGATATATATTAGGTGTTCTTGTTTAAATCGGCACAATAAAGCTTTGCAAACTTAAATAAAAACATCTGTTTACTAAAACTGTGGGCAGGGGGCAAAACCCCCGCCCACTGAATGTAAACGGTTGATTAAAGATTTTTGAGCAAACCTGTGCGCTCGTTAAATTCATTGATAAGAGCGTCAACCTCGGGAGCTTGTTTATGAACGCTGCCCCAAGTTTTATCAAAATCATACCACTGGTCGTTGAGTTCCTCAACATCTCTGCCTTGCTGCTCAACCCAAGTGTAATACTTAAGATTGTGTATTCTCTTGCGTGTTGCGTATGTAAGCTCTTCCATATTGTCGGTTCTGATGCCCTGGAGATGGAGGTTGAAGTCAACTGCTGCCATCTTGTCGGTGTATTCGCCGTCAGCTTCTCTGAGTTCTGCAACTCTTGAGGTGTACATTTCCGAGCTGTCAGTGAGAACTGTTGCAACAACATCGTTTTCTGTAAGCTCGAGATATTTTGCCATTTTGATGGAGCTCATCATATTTGCAATGCCCGAGATGCCGAACAATGCGAGATTCTCGATTGTCTGTAAATCTACGCCACACTCTTTCGCAAGGTACTCACGTCCCTTGGGCTCGTTGAACAGTCTGAGTATCTTTTGGCTGTCTTCATCGTCTATTGCGAATATCATATCCGTGTTCTTAACATTGTGTATCCACGGAATATGCTTGTCGCCGATACCCTCTATGCGGTGACCGCCGAAGCCGTTGTTAAGAAGTGTGGGACACTGCAAAGCCTCGCCAACGCCTATCTTGATGTGCGGGAATTTCTCTTTGAGGTAGTCTCCGCTTGCGGTTGTGCCTGCGCTGCCCGATGTGAAGCAAGCGCCTGCAAAATTGATTTTTTCATTTCCGTTTGCGAAGTCATTGAACGCTTCTTCTATAGCGTGACCTGTAACCTCATAGTGCCAGAGGTGGTTGCCCATTTCTTCAAACTGGTTAAATATCATACAGTCGTCGCGTGTTCTGCGGAGTTCCCAAGTTTTGTCGAATATCTCTTTAACATTGCTCTCACAGCCGGGAGTTGCGATAACCTCTCCTGCTATCTTAGAAAGCCAGTCAAAGCGCTCGCGGCTCATATCTGCGGGCAAAATAGCTATAGAGTGACATGAAAGCAGCTTAGAGTTAAAAGCGCCGCCGCGGCAATAGTTACCTGTTGAAGGCCATACTGCTTTGTGATAGTCAGAGTCAAACTGACCTGTTACAAGGCGCGGAACGAGGCATCCGAAAGACGCGCCAACCTTGTGGCAACCTGTGGGGAAGTATTTTCCTACCATGCAAATTATCTTCGCGTCTACGCCTGTTAATGATTTTGGTAAAACTATGTAATTCGGTTTGCCGAACAATCCGCCGGATTCTTTGGGCTCGTTTTTCCATGTAACACGGAACAGGTTGAGGGGGTTTATGTCCCACAAGCCAACATTTTTGAGCTTTTCACGGATCTTTTCGGGGATCTTGTTCGGGTCTTTCATTTGCTCGAAAGTGGGGATTATGATGTTGTGTTCTTTGGCTCTTCTTATGTTGTGTTCAAGAGCCTGTTCGTTTTTGTGCAAGTCTATCATTGCTATCTACTCCTTTAAGAATGTATTTATGAACAACTTTGATATTTGTGCAAAATTGCCCTAAAAAGATCAAGCACTTACATCAACTTCTATTCACACAATACAATACTATCAAAATTTTTGCTTTTTGTAAATAGTTGTAGAAAAAAATTAGAAAAAAATATTGAATTTCTATTGATTTGTAACTAAATTATGGTATTATATTATAGTGATATTGTGTCTGCAATATTTTAAATTATTTTTGGAGGTTTGAGATTATGGATTTTGAGGCTATAAGAAAAGCAGCCGAAGGTTACAGAGAAGATATGACAAAATTCTTGCGTGACCTTATTGCAATTCCGTCTGAGAGCTGTGAAGAAGGCGGAGTTATCAAAAGAACTATTGAAGAAATGAACAAATTGGGTTTTGACAAAGCAGAGATCGACCCCGAGGGCAACGCTCTGGGATATATGGGACACGGAGAAAGAATTATTGCTTTCGACGGTCATATAGATACCGTTGGTATCGGTAACATAAACAACTGGGAATTTGATCCTTATAAAGGTTATGAAACAGAAGACATAATTGCGGGACGCGGCGGCTCCGACCAAGAGGGCGGCGTTGTTTCAGCTGTTTACGGCGCAAAGATAATGAAAGACTTAAACCTTATCCCCGACGATATTACCGTTTTGGTAACGGCTACCGTTCAGGAAGAGGATTGTGACGGCCTTTGCTGGCAGTACATACATCTTGAAGACGGCATTACACCTGAGTTTGTTGTTTCCACAGAGCCGACAGACGGCGGCATTTATCGCGGTCACCGCGGACGTATGGAGATTCGTGTAGACGTAAGAGGAATCTCTTGCCACGGCTCTGCTCCCGAAAGAGGCGAAAACGCCATCTATAAAATGGCAGATATATTGAAGGATGTTCAGGCACTCAACGAAAACGACTGTGAAGACGGCACTGAGATAAAAGGTCTTGTTAAGATGCTCGACCCCAAATTCAATACTGAGTGGGAAGACGCGCGTTTCCTCGGCAGAGGTACCGTTACAACTTCTCAGATATTCTATACATCGCCTTCACGCTGCGCTGTTGCCGACAGCTGCGCTATTTCGCTTGACCGCCGTATGACAGCGGGCGAAACATGGGAAAGCTGCCTTGATGAAATAAGAGCATTACCTTCGGTTAAAAAATACGGCGCTGTTGTTTCTATGTATAAGTATGACCGTCCCGCATGGACAGGTCTTAAGTACGAGACAGAGTGCTATTTCCCCACTTGGATAAACAAAGAGAGCGCACCTCATGTTCAGGCTCTTTACGAAGCTCACAAAAACCTCTATGGCGAAAACAGACTTTGGGTTGACGATACCGCAAAAGCAAAGAGAGAGGGCAGACCGCTTATCGACAAGTGGACATTCTCAACAAACGGCGTTTCCATTCAGGGACGTTACGGCATACCCTGCGTAGGCTTCGGACCCGGTGCGGAGTCTCAGGCTCACGCTCCCAACGAGATAACATGGAAAGACGACCTTGTAAGATGTGCCGCTGTATATGCAGCAGTACCTATGCTCTACAAGGGAAATAAATAATAAGGATAAATAACGGAAAGGAAATGATAACAATGTGCTTACAGGATTTTATTGACAGACTTAACAAATTAAACTTTAAAGAAATGTACAACAACGACTTTTTCCTTACATGGGAAAAGACAGACGACGAGCTTGAAGCAGTGTTCACAGTTGCCGACGCACTCAGATATATGAGAGAGAACAATATCTCTACAAAGATATTTGAGAGCGGTTTGGGTATCTCTCTTTTCAGAGATAACTCAACACGCACACGCTTCAGCTTTGCCTCTGCCTGCAACCTCTTAGGCTTAGAGGTTCAGGACCTTGACGAGGGCAAATCTCAGATAGCTCACGGCGAAACCGTAAGAGAAACAGCCAATATGATAAGCTTTATGGCTGACGTTATAGGTATCCGCGACGATATGTATATCGGCAAGGGCAACAAATATATGCACGATGTTTCAGACGCTGTTACCCAGGGAAACAAAGACGGCGTTTTGGAGCAGCGCCCCACACTTGTTAACTTGCAGTGCGATATAGACCATCCCACACAATGTATGGCAGATATGCTTCATATGATACATTATTTCGGCGGCAAAGAGAACTTGAAGGGCAAAAAGGTTGCTATGACATGGGCTTATTCTCCGTCTTACGGCAAACCTCTTTCTGTTCCGCAAGGCGTTGTAGGTCTCTTTACACGTATGGGTATGGACGTTGTGCTTGCTCATCCGGACGGATACGACATTATGCCCGAGGTTGAAGAAGTGGGCAAAAAGAACGCTGAAATAGGCGGCGGCAGCTTTACAAAGGTAAACAGTATGGCAGAAGCATTCAAAGACGCTGATGTAGTTTATCCCAAGAGCTGGGCTCCCTTTGCGGCTATGGAAAAGCGTACCGACCTTTACGGCAAGGGCGACTTAGAGGGTATTAAGGCACTTGAAAAAGAGCTTCTCGCGCAAAACGCAGAGCATATGGATTGGGAATGCACAGAAGAGCTTATGGCAACAACTAAAGACGGCAAGGCACTTTATTTGCATTGCCTGCCTGCCGACATTACAGATGTTAGCTGTGAGCACGGCGAGGTTGCCGCAAGTGTATTTGACAGATACAGAGATCCGCTTTACAAGCAGGCAAGCTATAAGCCTTATATAATTGCGGCTATGATATTCCTCGCAAAATGCAAAAACCCGCAGGAGACGCTTAAAAAGCTTGAGCAAAGAGCAACTGAAAGACATTTTAATTTAGAGAAATAATTGCTTTTTTAATGTAAATCTCCTACAAGTCTTTGCCTGCCGTGTGACGTAACTTATCGCACCGGCAGGCAAAGGCAAGTATATCACTTAGTGAATAGTGAAAAGTGAATAGTGAATAGTTGCGGTGGCTCGCAAAGCGAGCATTAAAAGGCTGCGCTACAACAGATTTTTCAGTGAACGAAAGCCAAAATTAGTATGTATGTCCCATACACCGGAACGTTACTGTTATTTATTTCTTAAAGCGAAATGCACACGCGTTCGTTTCAAGAAGTAAATAATAATATTTTTATATGATAGGAGTAAGAAAAGATGTCAAAAAGAATTGTAATAGCTTTGGGCGGAAACGCTTTAGGTTCAACTCTTAATGAGCAAATGACAGCAGTAAAGGAAACTTCAAAGGCAATAGCAGACCTTATAGAAGCAGGTCACGAGGTAGTTGTCACACACGGTAACGGACCCCAGGTGGGTATGATCAACGAGGCAATGGGCGCACTGCACGATATAAAGCCGGAAAAATACGGCAATATGCCGCTGTCTGTTTGTGTTGCAATGAGCCAGGCTTATATAGGCTACGATCTGCAAAACGCGCTCAGAGAAGAGCTTGCAGGTAGAGGTATAAACAAGCCTGTTGCAACTGTTATAACACAGGTAGTTGTTGATGAAAATGACAAGGGTTTCAAAAACCCGACAAAACCCATAGGCAGATATTTGTCCGATAAAGAGATAGCCGAGTGTAAAGAAGCAGGAATACCCATTATGGAGGACGCAGGAAGAGGCGTCAGAAAAGTTGTTGCTTCTCCGCACCCCACAGATATTGTTGAGATAGACGCCGTTAAAGCGCTGATAAAGGAAAATAATGTTGTTATCACCTGCGGCGGAGGCGGAATCCCCGTTATAAAGCAGGATAAGCACTACAAGGGCGTTCCCGCCGTAATAGACAAGGATTTTGCAAGCGCAGTGCTCGCTCAAAAGCTTGACGCCGATTCGCTTATCATTCTTACGGCAGTGGAAAAGGCTGCGATAAACTTCGGAAAGCCGAACCAGCAAGACCTTGACAGTCTTACCATAGAACAAGCCGAGAAATACATAGACGAAGGGCATTTCGCAAAGGGAAGTATGCTTCCCAAAATTCAGGCGGCGCTTGAATTTGTTAAATCCGGCAGCGGAAAAACAGCTATAATCACCTTGCTTGAAAAGGCAAAGGCGGGCATAGAAGGAAAAACAGGAACAAGAATAATTAGCTGAACTTAACTTTATTTTATTGGGAAGGAAGACGGATGGGCGCATATCTCGCCCGTTCGCGGACTGTATATTATGATAAAATGCTTAAAGGGCAATGTTATTTTTGCCGAAGAAAAAAATAAGCTGAAAGTAATGCCCCACAGCTATCTTGTGATAAATAATGAAAGATCCGCCGGCGTTTATGAAAGCCTGCCGGAAGAATATAAAAATGCGCCTGTGGAGGATCTCGGCGATAAGCTCATCATTCCCGGGTTTATGGACGTGCACCTTCATGCGCCGCAGTGGCTCAACAAAGGCGTGGGGTACAGCGAGGAGCTGCTCCCGTGGCTTCAGAAATACACATTTCCGCTTGAGAGTAAATTTGCAGATATTAAATTTGCGGAGAAGTATTACAAATTGTTTGTAGATGAGCTTAAAAGTTCGGGTACAACGCGCGCCTGCATTTTCGCTTCACGCCATTATGAAGCAACCAAACTTCTTATTGAGCTTATGAAAGAAAGCGGTATCGGCGGCTATGTGGGCAAGGTTAATATGGACCGTAACTCCAGTGAGGAATTGCAGGAAACATATGAAGATTCGGTGAAAGAGACTACAATGCTTGCAAAGGAATATTCGGGCGACGATAACGCGCTTGTAAAGTTTATACTTACACCGCGTTTTGTACCCAGCACTACATCCGAGCTTATGACAAAGCTTGGTGAAATAGCGGAAAAGTATAATTTGCACGTTCAGTCTCACCTAGACGAAAATGTGGACGAAGTGGCTTGGGTAAAAGAGCTTCACTCGGATATACCTACGTTTACGGAGGTTTATGAGCATTTCGGGCTTTTGCCCGACAACCGTACAGTAATGGCGCACTGCATACACAATAACGACCGCGAGATAGAGGTTCTGAAAAAGCACAATACATTTATAGCACACTGTCCGCTTTCAAACTTTAATTTAGCGAGCGGTATTGCTCCCATAAAGAGATACATGGAGGAAGGGCTTGACGTCGGTCTGGGTTCGGATATAAGCGGCGGTCATACGCTTTATATGCCTGTTTCGTGTGTTGCGGCAGTCAGCGCATCAAAAATATATCACGTAAGCCATAAAGAGTATTCTCCGCTCACATTTGCAGAAGCTTTTTATTTGCTGACAAAGGGCGGCGGAAAATTCTTCGGTAAAGTTGGCAGCTTTGAAGAAGGGTATGAGTGCGACGCGCTGGTTATTGATGACAGCAATATAACATCAATTGACGGCATGACCCTTGAAGAAAGACTCGAAAAATTTATTTATACGGGTAACAGAGGCAATATTGTGAGAATATATTGTCGCGGAAAACAGATAAAATAATATTTACCACCCAAGGCGTAAGTTATTAACGCTTTGGGTGGTATTTTTAAAAAGTAATGTAAACAAAATAACACAAGGCTCGACATTTTAATGGACATACTGTACAAAAAAGTATAAATATTTTCGTTAAAATGTCTGATTTTATTCTTTTGGCAAAATTTATATTGAAATTACCATCACATTTATATATAATAAACAGGTCAGTTGTTTAACAAGTAATATTGTGGCAAAGTTGATATTTATTTTAATTTGGAAGGGGATAATTGAATTGAAAAATTATTCTGCAGAGCATATCAGAAACGTCGTTTTGGCAGGTCACTCAGGCGCAGGCAAAACATCTGTTGCTGAGGCTATGCTCTATATGACAAAAGCTACCGACCGTTTTGGTAAAGTTAACGAGGGCAACACCGTATGTGACTTTGACCCCGAAGAAATAAAGAGAAAGGCGTCTATTTTAACAGCGGTTGCACCTATTGAATATAAAGACACGAAGATAAATCTTATAGACACTCCCGGACTTTTCGATTTTGAAGGAGGAGTTTCCGAGGGTATGCGCGCCGCGGAGACAGCTTTGATAGTTGTATCGGGCAAAGACGG
>JAEEGL015979397.1_pt1 | contig 16234 bp, 31 predicted proteins | sample 9134231 | NCBI WGS metagenome assembly JAEEGL01 (sample SAMN16246548, study PRJNA631951) | gut metagenome | biome: gut microbiome; feature: rumen; material: fiber-attached | host: Bos | place: Iran: Karaj | collected 2018-10
ATTCTGTCATTTCGAGGAACGGAGTGACGAGAAATCTTTCCGATTATGCCGCTTTAGTGGAAAAGATTCCTCGCTTACGCTCGGAATGACAGCGGGGCTGCTTTCGTGAAAAAGATTCCTCGCTTACGCTCGGAATGACAGCGTGGGGTGGCTTTTTAGCTGACGACTTCAAACTTAAAACTTCCAACTATCAAAAAAGAAAGGATGAAAATTATGTCAAAGAAAATCTATTTAAGCCCGTCAAATCAGAGCGGGAATATGTACGCTTACGGTAACACAACAGAAATGGAGCAGTGTAACAGAATAGCAGATGCCGCCAAAACTGCGCTTGAACGCTGCGGCTTCACCGTCAAAAAAGCCCCGAAGGGACAGGATATGTACAAGTCCATTAGCGAGTCCAATGCATGGGGTTCAGACCTTCATATGCCTATACATACAAACGCCGCCAACGGTAAATGCGGCGGTACAATGTGCATGGTTTATTCAAAGGCAAGCGAGAATATGAAGTTTGCAAATCCGATATACAAGGCTGTACAGGCGGTAACACCGGGCAAAACAGAATATGGTATCCGTGAGTATCCGGAGCTTGCAGAATTAAAAAATACAAACATGGTTGCTGTATATACGGAAGTTGATTTTCATGACAATTCAACCATTGCAAAATGGATTATTAATAATGTTAAAACAATTGGTGAAGCTTTTGCAAAGGGCGTGTGTGAAGCTTTTGGAATAGCTTACAAATCAGAAAATACAATCGGCACTAATTCAAACACCGCTAAAGTTGCAACTGTCAATGATAGAGACAAATTTCTTAGTATGGCACGTACCTACGCCGAAAGAAAAGTGAATGGGTGCTTTGTGTGTAAAACAAAGCTCGGTCTTCCAGCGGTAGTTGATTGGTGCGCTTATGCTGTTTCGGCGATAATGAAGGATTGTGGATTTATCGGCAAATATCAGGGTGATATATATGGCTACGCAAGTGATAACGCCCGTGAAGATAATGGAAAGTATGGTACATGGTTCCTTAAAGGCTCACAAGCACCGCAACCCGGCGATCTAATTATGTTCCGGTATTCAAACTTTATCAATCCGCTTGATAAGTATTCGGCTTCTCATGTCGGTATTGTAGAGGCTGTTGCAGGAAATACAATAACCACTCTTGAAGGAAATGTAGATGGAAATGCAGACTGGGCTAAAACATCATTATTTAAGCGTAAAACACGCTACCTTACTGACAGCTCAGTATACAGCTTCTACCGTTTTAACTGGAAAACACCAACCACATCCACAACAACACCAACAAACGCAAATCTCTACCGTGTTCAGGTTGGAGCATTTTCGGACAGAAAAAACGCGCAGGCTTATCTTGAAAAAGTCAAAAAGGCAGGCTTTGACGGAATTATTGCAGAAGTGAAAAAGTAAAAAATTATCCCCCTGCACGAGCTTCTCAGGCTCATGCGGGGGGGATTTTGCTTATCATATTTACACACAATATTACACACAAAGTGCAGACTTTTACAGGTGTTTACAGGGGTTAAAAGCCTTTGTTTATGCGGATTTCGGCTTTATTGCTTGTTTATAGTTTTGCTGTGGGAGCAAAGTGTACATAGCTTAAAATGCGGATTTTACATGCAATTACACACAATATACACACAATAATTTACCTTTTTAATTTGGACATTTCATCTATCAGTTCTGAAACGTCCTTATGAATATAAATATCCGCTGTGGTCGAATAGTCTGCATGTCCGATGATCTTCTGCAAGTTCTCCGGGCGCATTCCGGCACTTGCTGACAGGCTTGCAAATGTGTGTCTTGTGCTGTGAGGCGTCAGATGGTTCTTTTCATTGAACTTCCAATGTTTTTTTACACACTTACCGTTTACCATGCCTAACTCATTCAGAACAGGATAAAACCATTTGTCACGAAAATTCTTTTCATTTACGGGAATGATTGCAGGTGTGCTGCATTCCGAAATCCATTGTCTGAAAAATTCCTTAATCTCCGGAATGCAGGGCGGGAACGGTACTACTCTGTTAATGCCCGCTTCCGTCTTTATGCCGCCGACAACATAACCCTCTTCAAGGTGAACATTATCCGCTGTCAGGCTTACTATTTCACCGACACGAAAGCCCATGTAAATCATCGCAAGAATAACCTGCACCCGCTTATCGTCCGTATGCTCCCAAAGAGTACCTATCTGCTCCGCTTTGAATATGACCTTCTCTTTTTTCTCAAACTTGGGTATCTTGATGAATTCGGCATAGTTTTTATTGATGATATCATTTTCAAGGGCATATCTGCAAAGCATAATAGCAAGGGATTTCAGTTTATCGGCTGTGGACTTTGTTCCCGCCTTGTTCACGATATCCTGAAAGTGAGCGGTACGCAGCTCCGACATTTTTATATCATACAGCGGCTGATACCATTTCCACATCGAACGAAGGACAGCGGGATTCTGTATTTCACGGTAATGAATATCTGACCACAGATCATAAACATCCGCAAGGCTTGCGCCGTAAAGCTGAGGTCTGCCGTTTTTGATGTATTCTTCAAGTGCTGCCTGAGCTGTTTTCATATCGGGGTATGCACCGATGTAGGTACGTCCTGCTCCGTTGCGTGTGGACGGTGCGATTGCAATATACGGGTTCTTATAGCGGGTGTCCTTCCTGATCGTGCCTGAGCCGTGCGCACGTTTGCGGTGCTTTGCCGCTGTAATGGTCTGTTTTCTTCCGCAGAAATTGCAGAACACGGATCCGTCCGGTATTTCTTTTTTACATTTTTTGCATAACACAGCATTTCACTCCTTGCAATCTGTACGGAGCTATGCTATAATAAAGCTGTCACATGTTATAGCATAGTTTTTTCTTTTATCCCCCGTCGGTGTTACCAGTACCGGCGGGGGCTTTTCTTATTCTTCGTTTTCGTTTGTAATACAAAGCTCGTCAAGGGTCACATTAAGGGCTTTGGCAAGCTTTATTGCAGTGGAAACATTGCAGTCATCGTTTTTTTCGATATTCTGAATTGTCCGGCGGGGAACACCGGACAATTCAACTAATTTCGGGACTGAAAGGTTCTGACTTAATCTAATCATACGCAAATTCATTTTCTTTTCTCCTTAAGCAGAATAGCGATTATTGCAATGTTACAGATTATCATTGCAACATCAAGGGCAATGCTGACAACTTCAAAAACGTTCATAATAAAAACTTCCTTTCGTATTTGAATTATATATTGACAATGGCATTGCAACTCTGATATAATCCTACTCAGGGGAGTTCCTGCTCCCCCTTTCGGATATCCTTTACAGCAGCTTTTCAATAAGCTCGATCACTGCTGCAAAGAGATTCAGTATTGCAGTTACAAGAAGTATTTTTTCAAGCTTTGAGAGTTTTTGCTTGTTCTTCTTGTGACTGCGTTTCTTTTGCCTTGCCACTGTTTTCACCTCCTTATGTATATATTATAGCACATTAAAAGGTGCTTGTCAATACTTTTTTAAAAATATGTTGAAAAAAATCCCGTTCTTTTATTCAAAGGAGCGGGATTTTTTTATAGTTTGTTACAATTTATGGCTTGTTACAATCAGATTGTAAATATTATAATAGTTATAAAAAGTAAAGGAGAAATAAAAAATGCAAACACTGATCTTTTTTGATATAAGAGTATTTTGGGGAGTATGTATATTTGCTTTTATTCTTTTGGTATCGGTAATTGTACTGTTTATCAGAATAAACAAATATAAAGACATGCACAAGAAAATCATTCATGCTTACAATCTTTACATAAAAGAAAACAAGCTTGAAATACCTGACGACAAAATTATCAAAGAGTACGTTGTCGATATTGTTTTAAGTGAGAAAAAACAGGATATAAAGAACAAAGTTGATGAACTGAGGTATTAGTTTAGCTCTGCTTGAAGAGAAAGCTGAAATAAGTTAGCTACACTAAAACTAATTCCTGCACCCTTTATTTTACTAAGCATTTTTTTAAAAATGGAATTATCACGTATTTTATCAAGAAATTTTCTTCCGTCCGGTGTAATACCGGAAATACTAAAATCCTGTATTGCACCGTCACCGTACAGCGGTTCACCGCTTATCAGTTTTTCATCACAAAGACATTTTAAGCAATAAACAACATCTTTACTTTTGTATTTTGAGCATAAATCACAACTCAATATATCTTCAAGATCGGGATATACCTCGATAAATGACGAATCATCTTCTTGTATTTCACTCAAACTTTCAATTGACAATAGAACGGCTCTGAGACATTCAGGGTTTAACGTCATGATTAACATCCTTTCATTCCTCGCCGCTGTACAGCGGTTACTTTAATGATATTTCTTCTACAATACCATTTAATGTATCGCTGATATTTTTTAATTCCACATAAAGACATTCTTTTTCAGAAAGAATATCTTTAGCGTGAGTGTGTCCGATTATGTTTTCAGTTTCAGCTTTAGTATTTACAATAAACTTATTATTTGAATACGTTTTTATTCCCTTATAGCTTATAGTAAAAGAAAAACCGGATATGTTTTTTGTATTTAAAGATTTAAGACTTAATTCACAAAAAATGCTTTGTCCGGGAACTAAAGTCGTTCCTATAATATGTTCAAAAGGGTTGTAATCTTTAATTAATGCATAATCTTTTAGGTTTTTATCACATTTAAAATCTGTGATTGTTCCACTGCTTGAGCCAAAATTCTTTACTATAAGAATATACTTAGTTATACCAATATAAATTTTTTTACCATATACAGCTATATTCGGTCTTGATGATTCTTCAATCATTTTTGAGTTTTGATTCAAGGTTAGTACAGATATAACAATAGAAGCAATTCCTAATAATAAAGATACTAATACACCAATCAATTCAATTATCGCAATACAGTCCATAATTAATTCCTTTCATAAAGTTGGTTTAGGCTTGACTTTATGTATTTGATGAAATATACTATAATCAGATAATAACAAGGGGGTATAACGGTGTTCTATGTACAGCTGCATGAAGATTGCGAAAGGATAAAGAAAGAGATACGCAATTTGTTGGTTGATGGAAGATACAAAAGCAAAGATGTTTATATGGCTTTAGATGAGCTTGCACAGGAATATTTTTTGCAGGACAATTCCGCAAATCGAAAAACACCGTTTTCTGAAATTCCTGTAGTAAATGAAGATGGTCTATGTATATACGGAGACGGAAAACTATTGACAGTAGAAGATTTTATAGAAAAGAATTCTTAGCTATCCTCATCGGGTAGCTTTTTTTAATATTTATCCGCTATTCCTCGCCGCTGTACAGCGGTTTATTCTTGTTCGATCATTTCGTAAAAGACGTTTTCCGGTATTACTTCAATGTCCTGACCTTTGAGCTTATATTCTTCGGCTTTCTTTTGCTTTGAGCTTTTTCCGTCCTTTATAGATGAGCAATAATCATTATTTCCCAAAATTAAGAAATTTGTCTTTTTTGTAACACTGTTTCCGCAAGAACCCCCAAGATTTACAATTATCTGGGCGGCTTCCTGTCTTGAGTATTTTTCAAGTGTTCCTGTGAATACACAAACTTTATTATACAGCGGATGGGTATTGTCCAATGCTTCTGTGTTGGGTTTGAGAACTGTAAGGTCAAGCTTTTCGTAATAATTATTTCTGAATTGCTTCTTGAATTTGTCTTGACCGCCGAAATCAACCTCTATCAAAGCTTTCATCGTTTCGTAACATTTGTATGTATAATCGCAATCATTTAATGCTCTATGAAATTCTGAGCCATCAATGCCTAATTCAAATACAATGTCATTAAGCCTGTGATGAGGAAGATCAGGTAATACTTTTCTTGAAATACGCATAGTATCAATGAATCCATTGGTAAATGGTTTATTCATGTAATATTCAAAATTATCATATAGGAAATTGATATCAAAATTAACATTATGCCCGACAATAATACTATTTTCCACAAAACTTTCAATGTCAGGTAATACTTCGGAAATCGAGGGTTGGGAAGAAAGCATTTCATTTGTTATTCCTGTTAGATTTTGTATAAAATCACTTATTTCAAAACCTGGGTTAATTAATTGATCAAATGTTTCAACTATTATGTCATTCTCAACTCTAATAGCTCCGATTTCAATTATACTGTCCCATTCGGGCGAGAGACCTGTTGTCTCAAGATCAAGAACAACATACTTTTTCGGAAAATCAACAATACTTGAGCCTTTAAAAGGTCTTTTCTTTTTAGGTTCACTCAAATTTACCAGTCCTTTTCATTAATTTCTGATATTGGCAGGCTGTAGCGTACAGCTGGTCAGCATGCAGACACTTATCAGCTTTTCTACATTCGTTCATCTTCGAGCAGCACCCGAAAGCAGGGAAAGATATGCTGTCAAGGTATATTTGATTGATTATTTTTTTAAATTGTTCTGAGGGGGTGTTCAAAAGCTGAAAAAAATCCGTAAGAGTGATTCGTATAAAGTCGTTATCAGATTCCGACTTCGTAGAAGTATAAGCAAGTCCTACATCAGCGATGATCGAACTGTATTTCTTTTTTAAATTTATGTATTTTGTTTTTGAGCCTATTTTTATTCGACAAAAAAGCAAATCGCCCTTGATACTGCCATTGCGCCACGGGTTACAATCATTGATCCTGATCCTGACTGTATCGAAGTCCCCCTTATTCTCGTTCAGAATCAGATCCGATTCATATAGATATGCCGGGTCAATGAGTTGTTTTAACTTCGCCACCATTTCTTGTTCTTGTTGAATTTTTAACATTTTTTCATCTTCATTCCTTTCTATATTCCGATAAAACTATTATACTGCCCTTTTATTTTCATCGGAGCTGCGCAAATTATCGGGTTTAGTGGTCATGTATTCTGCGTAGCTTAGCATTTCTTTTTGTGCTTCTTCGGTAAGTTGATTGTAAAAACCAATAAGCTTGTTAATGTCGCTGCTCTCAACCGGGAGAACAGCGGCTTTTTTTGTTTCCTCTCGTCCTAAAAGGTAGTCAACGGAACAGTTAAAATAGTCCGAAAGAGCTATAAGCGTTTCTCCGTTTGGAATATTTCCCTTTGTTTCCCAGTACTTAAACTGATTCTTTCCAATTTGGAGTATTTCGGCTAATTGTTTTTTAGAAACAGTTTTCCTATCCATTAGCTCAGACAGAGTTTCATAAAATGTCATAAAATCACTCCTTTTTTAAAAGTCACTAAAATAGGGATAAAATAATTGTGCATTGTTACAAAATCCCCAAAATAGAGAATACGCTATTGACATTTCCCTAAAATAGGGATTATAATACAATCAGGTTGTAACGAACAACCAATAATCGGAACGAAAAATATACTTAATTTTAGTATATTATATTTTGTTCACAAAGTCAACAACCGGGTTGTAATTATTAAAAAAGTGGGGTGAGAGAATGTCGTTGGCAGAAAACATCAGGATTTACAGAGAGAAGGCAAACCAAAACCAGAAGGAACTTGCCGAAAAAGTCGGAGTGACACAGCAGGCAATCAGCCTGTATGAACAGGGCATTAAAGCTCCGAGTCTGGCTGTAGCTGTAAAGATCGCTCAGGCACTGGGTACGACCTGCGAAAAGCTTGCTGGAATGTCTTTAAAGACGTGTTCAATCATGAAAAGTGATTACATGATTGAACACGTCTTTAAAGACGGCAGAGTGCAGTACGGTGTGTACAGGCTGAAAGACATAAGCAAGCCGGACGCCGCAGACAACAGAGAATACACGGGAGTGTATGAGGACTACGGTACAGCCTGCTTCACAGCGGCTGAACAGAACATTCAGAAAGAACTTAATGAGGGGTGATACAGCATGAAATATTCTCTCTACGATACATATGAAACGGAAATTGAACCCGGGGAGCTTATCTGCACTTCCGATGATTATGCGGAAATCATAAAGGCGGCAAAGCTCAGAAATGCAGAGACGGACGGCGAGTGCAGACTGTCAGTTATGGAAAGGATTGACGATCATGAGCAGAGAGCCTGAAAACATTCAGAAACAAATCGATAAGGCACATCAGGACTGTCGCCGCAAATACTCATTTAATTGCGATATGCCCGAAGTGAATAATCCGATAGAATGTGTACTGCTGCTCGGCAGGCTTAACGAGGCAATAAGTCTGCTGCTTAGTTTGCAGGACAGCTACTACACAGAATACATATGGAACGCTTCATCACTGCATAATGAACAGCTTAAAAAAGCAGGACTTGACGATGACTTTTTCGGTGACGTTGAAGACAAGCTGAGAACGCTCAGAAGTATCCTTATGGGTGACAGCCTTGACTTTGATAAACTCTACAGACGGATTTATGATGAAGCTTTAGGGCATGAAGTGTACTGGCGGGAGTTTTACGAAAATCGGAATAATGAACTGGAAAGGAAACTCAACAGAATTGAAACCGAGAAAAAAACCTGATGCAGTGTACAAAACCTGCATATACTGTCAGACAGAGTGGAACGTCAGCAGGTTTGACAAGTACGAATATTACATATGTCCGAAATGCCGCCGGGATGTATGCAGGGAAAAACAGCGGCATAAAAATTGATGAAAGGGGCTGATGTCATGGCAGAAATTCCGAAAATAAATGTCATTACCACAAAGAGGGCATGCGAGATACTCGCAGAACACGGCATGAAAACAGACCCGAATAAGCTCGGGTTGGGGCTACAGCAGAGGGTTTATCCGTTTGGTGTGGCTATTCAGTGCGGGCGGTGGGTTTACGAGATATACGAAAATCTGCTCATGGACTGGATCAGGGAAAGGGCAGGATGAAAGCGCATGAACGGAAAAGGCAGGCACTCTTGCTTGCGGTGTGGATTATAGCTCAAAGCTCAGAGCTTCAAGCTCAAAGCATGGGAAATGACAAGACCGGAAGTCTTCCGGCGAAAGGAGAAAACAATGGGATTTATAAAAATCAAAACAAACAGCGGAATGACGCTGACAGCACAGCTCGACACCAAAACAGATTATGACAAGATAATCAAGTTCTTGCAGTCTGAGCGGGATTCTATGTCCTCGAAGCCTAAGAAGTCGTTCAAGGACGAGCTTGTAACCGACATAAGCACCGGCTTCTATGAAGCTCAGAGACGTGCAAAGGGGTGAGAGCATGAAGGCAATAATACCAAGACCGGTGTGCAGCGGGTGCGGGTACAAGTATGACCCGAAAGGCAGGATCAGAGTGCTTGTGTTTCAGTGTGAGGACGGCGATTATACAGCCTGTGAAAGGTGTCTTGAAAAGGTCGGACAGCTGAAAGATCGCGGCGCACCCGATGAGGAAATAACCGCTCTGATACGTTCGTTTAAAGATAAGGAGTGAGAGCATGGAACTGATAATAGGAATGGCAGGCGGGGTTGTTATCGGCGTGTGCCTGATGTCCCTTTTCGGGCTGAACGACAGGAAGTGAGAGCATGGAAATCAAGGAGCTTACAAAAGAGCAGGAACAGAAAATCAGGGCGGCATATCTTGAACCGGCAAACAAAATCAGCGTTATCATTGACCGCATAAAGGCAGCGGGTGTGCCTGTAGAGACAGCGACGGGATGGCTTGTGCTGCACGGCTACATCGGTTACAACGGCAAGCTTTTGCTTGACAGGATGGCGTGAGGTGGCTTATGAAAGTGCTTGAAGATGAAACGGACAGATACGGGCGGAGTATGTTCGTATTTTCCGGAGTGAAAAACATTGATGAAGTTTATACGTGGCTTCAGCAAAGATATTCGGGGTATAAATTCGGAATGGTATTCGACTGTACACGTGATGAACTTCAGGAGCCGGACAGGAAGTTTTATGTTTACTTCCTTGATGAGCTTACAGAGGAAGTTATGGCATACAGTGACTTCGTAAAAGTTGACAACAAAACATGGAAGAGCAAGTATTGAGGTGGCTTACAAATGAACAGCAAAAAAGAAAAATCCGCTGTCGGTACGGCAATACCGGCAACGGAAAAGGATATAAATATTATCACTGAGAATATTATATCCGCTGATGAAGAAAAAATCAAGAGCTATTCCGAAAACATGACAGCAATTCTTGACAGCCTGAGTAAAACTCTCAGGCTGACCCGAGAGGGCAGGAAAATCGTAAGCATTGTTTCGGTGACGGTGCCGATGCAGAACGAAGCTTATACAGGCGTAGCCGCAAGAATTACATACATGGACGGACACATAAAAGACGTTGATATCGGTGCAGACAGCGGGATTGCTGTTGTCTATGATATTGCCCGGTCTCTGGTCTACAGCTGAGGTGGAACATGAAAGCAAGATTCAAAAGACCTATCCCTCCCGATATCCGTGAGGCTGTTGAACAGGCTGTCGCAAAGGAAACGGAAGACCGCAGACTTGAGCAGAACAGGGCTATTTCAAGGACTGTTAAAATGGCTTGTGTTATCCTGAATCAGGACTTCGGTTTCGGCGGGAAAAGGCTTAAAAAATTCATTGAGGAGCTTTTCACTGCAAGCAATACAGTTTTTGAAAGGCCCGAAACATGGTATCACGTTGATGAAAAGCTGAAAGCTTTAGGGCTTGACTTCGAGGAGGAAGACATTGACGAACGTGAACAGCATACAAGAGATATCTACCACGAAAATAAACGGAAATTCAGAGAATATGGAAGGTGATGCAAATATGCAGAATGGCAAGGATTTAGCAAAAATAGACCAGTTCAGGGATATACTGAACTCCCAGACCATAAGAGCGCAGATTTACAACAGCCTGAAAGAAAAGGCAGGTGCATTTGCGTCCTCTATGATAGACCTTTATTCCGGTGATACGTCTCTTCAAGCCTGTGATCCGGAAAAGGTTGCGCTTGAATGTGTTAAAGCCGCTGTGCTTGATCTGCCTATAATCAAGTCGCTCGGTTATGCTTATGTAATAGCTTACAAGGGTGTTCCGACCTTCGTTATAGGCTACAAGGGGCTTATTCAGCTTGCTCAGCGCAGCGGTCTGTATCAGTTTATCAATGCAGACATTGTATATGACGGCGAGCTGACCGGCAAAGACAAGAGGTCGGGAGAAATAAGGCTTGACGGTGAGAAAAAGTCCGACAAGGTTATAGGCTATTTTGCTTATTTCAAGCTTCTTAACGGCTTTGAGAAAACGCTGTACATGACAAAGGAAGAAGTTTACGATCATATGAAAAAGCACAGTCCGGCCGGCATCTGCAAGCCGTTATTCTCCTTGGAATACGGAATTTGACAAGATGGCTTGCAAGACGGTACTGCGTCAGCTTTTGGGTAAATACGGTCCGACTTCCACTGTTATGAGGAAAGCGGCTAGCCAATTTGCGGACATCCGCAAATTGGTAACCGACTTCCACTGTTATGAGGAAAGCGGAGGAAGCTGATGAAAGAGTAAAGCCCGAAAATACTGTCGTAAACGAAAAGCAGATGATAGATGTTACTGTCGATGAGGAAACCGGTGAAGTTATTGAGCCTGCCGCTGAGGCTGAATAAGCTCAAAGCTCAGAGCTCAGAGCTGTATACTGTCATTCTGAGGAGCACAGCGACGAAGAATCTTTTCGGTAATGCAGCTTATTTGATAAAGATCCTTCGCTTACGCTCAGGATGACAAGGAGGACAACTCAAAGTTCAAAGTTCAGAGCTATAAAAAACGCATGGCGCAAGCAACGAGGTATAGAAATAACGATTCAGAAGAAAGCAGAGTAAGACAGGTGCGGTTCCGGCGGCTCGCCGGTGACCTTTTGAGGTCAAATAATTACGGTTTTAGGGGGACTTATGAAAGGGTACTCTTAAAATTAATAAGGAAGTGGTGATTATGGCGCGTCCGAAAAAGGCAGGGCTTGATTACTTTCCTAAAGATGTGGACTCATGGGACGATTTCAAGATTATGGACTTGGTTAATGAGTACGGTCCTCTCGGTTATTGTATCTATGATATTGTCCGTGATGAGGTCTACAAAAACGGTTATTATCTGGAGGTTTCTTTAGACAATCTTGCACGGCTCATTGTGCGGAAAATCGGAAACAGGTGGATAAAAGAAAAAGGACTTGTGAGGCAAGTGATTCAGTACTGTGCGGATATAGGGCTTTTCGATAATGCCCTCCTGGCTCAGTCTGTTATCACCTCTGCCGGAATCCAGCGACGCTATTCCGAAGTGACTGTGAGGAACAAGGTCAATACAGATAAATACTGGCTGCTTGAAAAAAATAAACCTCAGGCAGTTTTAGAAAGTGCTGCAAAAATGGGAATAAATGCTGCAAAAACCCCTGTTTCTGTTACAAAAACCCCCGTTTCTGCAACATTTATTCCACAAAAGGAAAGTAAATTAAATGAAAGTAAAGTAAATAAAACTACTCCGGCAAAAGCCGGGAAGAAGTCCGCTTCTGACGAAGCGGGAAGAGGCGGTCATTCCGCACAAAGTGTAATTGATATTTTTCATTCCGTATGCGTTTCATATCCGAAAGTAAGAAGCTTATCCGATGCAAGGAAAAAAGCAATACAGGCACGGCTGAGAGCACACGAAATTGAAATTATCAAAGAAGTTTTTCAAAAGGCTGAAAGCAGCGACTTTCTCAAAGGAAAAAATGACAGGAACTGGAGTGCGGATTTTGACTGGATACTGGCTGACCGCAATTTTGCAAAAATACTTGACGGAAAATATGACAACAGAAAGCAAAACAAAAAAGATAAACCGTCATACGATCTTGCACTTTATGAAAATTACAATTCTATTATTGAGGAGGATTGTTGAATGGTGTTTCAGATTATCGGCAAGCCTAAGGGCAAGGCAAGACCACGCTTTGACGGCAGACACCGACGTACTTTTACACCCGCCGATACAGCGGATTATGAAAGGCAGATCCGGCAGGCTTACATATCATCAGGCGGGTATCTGCTGAGTGAAACGAAACCGATAAAAATTCTGATAATCGCACAGTTCAAAAAGGCTGTCAGCAGTAAAAAAGAAGCTCCGACAATAAAGCCTGACTGGGACAATATCGGCAAGGCTGTTTGTGATGCGCTCAACGGGATCGCTTACAGGGACGATTCTCAGATAGTCAGCGCAGAGGTTTACAAGGTCTGGGCAAAGGACGGCATACCGAAAGTTACGGTAAAAATTGAGGTGGCGGATGAACAATGTCTTTGATATGCACAGGTACGAACAGCGGATAAAAGAGCTTACGGACAGGGCGAAGGCGGGCAATGAGTATGAGGACGACTGCGATTTAGGAGAGCAGTTTTATCTTGAATTGCTGACGCTTTTTGTTGAGAAATATGAACAGCGGATAATAACCCGTGATGATCTGATAAGAAAGCAGAAGGCACTCAGAATAAGGCTTGAAAAATACTATCAGTGGGGAGAAATATTCGACAGGCATGTACAGATCAGAAACGGATACAGCAACGTCCTCACCGAAGCGGAAAAGGGCGGGTGTCCGGTTTGCAGGAAATTGGTGCGGATATTTGACGGGCGTGATTAAGCTCAGAGTGATAAAGCTCAAAGTTATAAGCTCAAAGCAGTTGCTTACCTGTCATTCTGAGGAGCGGCAGCGACGAAGAATCTTTCCGATTATGCTGCTTAGTGGAAAAGGTCCTTCGCTTACGCTCAGGATGACAGCGAGTACAGGGCAGACTTTACAAACAGTGACTTTGTATGTGACAGATGGGAGAGAAGAAAATGAATGTGAATGAAAAATTGAAGCCGTGTCCGTTTTGCGGAAGGACTAATAAATTGATTATTCACGAAGTGAGCCAGCGACTTGACGATACAGATATCAAGCAATACACAGTAGTTTGCAATGCATCCGGCGATAATACTGGATGCGGAGCAAACTGCGGTTATGGGCATTTCACTAAACAAGAAGCTATCGAAGCATGGAACAGGAGGGCTGAAAATGCGTGATATACTATTTAGAGGGAAACGAGTTGATAATGGCGAATGGGTTTATGGCTCATTTATCCCTGACCTCTGTGAGCTACTTTACGGTGACAAACTTGACGGTTTTATTAAACCTTTCGGAAAAATAAGAAAAGAACGGCTTATGGTTGAAGTTGACAGAAAAACAGTCGGACAGTATACAGGTCTGACCGACAAGAACGGCAAAAAGATCTTTGAGGGAGATATTCTCGAAGGTGATCTTGAAGATAGCCTTGACCCCGGTGCAAAATGGAGAAGTGAAGTTATATGGGGGAAGTTCGGGTGGAATTGCAAAGGCAACAAGATATCTTTACCAATGGACGAATGTGATATTCGTGAAGGTGAGGTCATCGGCAACATACACGACAATCCGGAGCTGTTGAAAGGAAGTGCAAAAAATGAGTGATGATTTGATAAGCAGGCAGGCGGCGTTATATGAATTACATTTGTTGTCGATAGAAGCGTTAAAAAAACACAGATTTGACTATGACGCACTAATAACAATCTGCTCAAAAAAATTAAAGAATTTGCCCTCTGTTCAGTCAGAGCAGAAGACCGGGCGGTGGATAATCTGTTCGGATGGGTACTATCCATATTGTTCAACATGCAAAAACGAGCCGAAAAGCAGAACAATGACAGACTATTGCCCGAACTGCGGGGCGTTTATGAAAGGATGATAGAAAATGGTAAAATTTAACCCTTACAAATACGAAAATTATTTTGGTGGCTGATGCACAAGTAGAGATGAGTATGGAAACGCAAATGTAAATGGTGTTGATATGTCATTTATGCTTAATTTGCCTTATGAAGAAATGGTGCTTGTAATTCAGGCATTAAACAGACTTGCAGACTTTGAGGATGCTGAAATGGAGAGTGATAAAAATGACAACTGAAGAAATAAAAAGTCAGCTTGAAGATCTGATACGAGACCGTGAAAGTTTTATGGTCGGAGATTATGATAAAGATATTTACGACCGTGACAAAGAGGCTTTGAGAGCTGCAAGGGCAATTGTAACAAAAGAAATTCCAAGAAGAATAACGTGTTGGACAGGCGGCAGTTATATATCTACAAAGGCACACTGTCCTTACTGCAATAGAGGTATAAAAACGAAGCATAGAAAGCATTGGAAATATTGTCCAAAATGCGGTCAGGCACTGGATTGGGGTGGTGAGGATGAATGAATTAAGAGCCTGCCGGTACTGTCACGGAAAAGCAAAACAGTATACCAAAGAGGGCAGGAATTACATAGGTGCATCAGGCTGGGTGTCAATATGCTACTGCGTTATGTGCGGCATGCAGGTTGATGCATTTGATGAAAGCCCCATAATCGCAGAAGAAAAGGCTGCCGGTTGGTGGAATCGGGGAATATATGACGTGAAACACTAACGAAAACGGAGGGATAATGCATTGAACTATCTTGACTGCAAAAGGCTTAAAAGGGATATACAAAAACAGCGTCTGAAAGTGGCTGATCTGAGAGACAGTGCGGTGCGCATCTCTCCTGTTCTCAGCGATATGCCCCACGCTCAGACTTCCGGAAGCAAAACAGAACGAGCTGTCGAAAGTCTGACAATGGAACAGCTCAGGCTTGAAAGTATGGAGCACAGGCTCAGAGCTATGATCGACAGCATACCCGATGAATTCATGAGGGAAATATACAGCCAGAGGATTCACAGGGGCAGGACGTGGCAGTGGATTGCTATGCATATCGAGGGGCATAACTCAGCTGATTCAATAAGAAAAATGTGTCACAGATATAGATGGTAAAGTTTTCAACATGTTTTCAACATAAGTTGTCCGTTTTGTCCGTTTTATATGTGCTAAAATGGTATCGTGAAAAAAGTACAAGAGAGCCTTTCTTTTATAAATAGAGTTCAACGCACTGGCGTGGTAACATTTCGTTACTCCGCCAGTGCGTTTGTTGTGGTGAGTAATATGTTAAAGATATGTTCAACATGCGGAAAATTCCATAAATTCAGCGAGATCTGTCCGGTCAGACTTGAACGGATAAAGCAGCGGCAGGCTCAATATGACCGCAGTAAATATGAATCTGAAAGAAGCAGCAAAGCCGATAAATTCAGAAATACAAAAGCATGGCAGCGCAAAAGAAATGAAATAAAGGATCGGGATCTCAATATCTGCCGCTGCTGCTTTTTATGTCGCCACAGGATAATAACAGAAGGTCTTAGTGTTCATCATATCATACCGCTTGAAAAAGATTTTTCTCTCAGGCTTTCGGATAAAAATCTCATAACCTTATGCAGACAGTGTCATGAGGAAGCGGAAAAAGGGCAGATAAGCGATAAAAAACTTAAAAAAATGATTAAAACACCG
>JAEEGL016160970.1_pt1 | contig 16234 bp, 12 predicted proteins | sample 9134231 | NCBI WGS metagenome assembly JAEEGL01 (sample SAMN16246548, study PRJNA631951) | gut metagenome | biome: gut microbiome; feature: rumen; material: fiber-attached | host: Bos | place: Iran: Karaj | collected 2018-10
GAGGCGGCAGACGAGATAACAGGCTATGGCAAGCAGTACCATCCAGAGTATCCAGCTTTGCTCAAGGATAAATGCCTGTCTTTCTTCTCTTTTGTGTATCAGTACTATCCCGGCACAGGCTGCCGCGAGCATGCCCGGGACTAGGTATTTCATCCTGTTGTCAAAGTATTTCAGGAAAAGACAGATGCCAAGAGCGAGGATCATGACGATACAGGCTGCAGCATCCGGCACGGGCTGCTTCAGTCCCCCGTTAAGCTGCAGAGAGGCCATGATCCCGACAGGAAGCATATAGATCAGATCGTAGAGTATCACTATCATCACAGCACCTCCCTCAGATCCGTCTCAGGAGAAATGTAGTGTATCTTGATCCCCTGACGCGTGCCGGAAGAAGTCTCGGGTTTATTTGCGATGATATAGGCTGTGACCGGGACGTTGTTCTCGTTCAAAAGTCCTGCCAGCCTCATCGCTTCGCCTGACCACTCGCCAAGTACCATAAAGACCATGCGCGAGCCGTACAGCCTGCTGTCGCCGGCGCTTCGCTGCATCAGTATGCTCTCTTCAGAGTCAGTACTGTATCTTACGGACGATATTGCTTCATAGTACGCATCAAACTGCTCCAGAGCCGTCACGGTCAGTTCTTTGATATCGTCTGCCATGTAGGTTGTCCTGGACTGGATCCCCTTACCCGCAAAGTACATCGTAAGCGCCAGGACAGTCTCCAGCATCTTGTTTTCTGTCGGCAGATACTCCATCTGGTCTTCACTGAAGCGTTTAGTGCCAAGAAGTATGCTTATGCCCTCCTGCTCCTCTCCGGTCTGTTTTCGCACCATCAGACGCCCGCTTCCGGCACTGGCCTTCCAGTTCATCCGCCTGATATCATCCCCTGACATATACTCCCTTACCAGCACATCGGGCTGCGAGGGATTCACAAGACTGTCTCTTGTCACGATGTTGGATACGTCCACGCTCTTCAGCTGGTCAAGCGCCACAAGGTCGGGGCGCACCACCACCCGCATGGTCTCACGGTTGCGGTAGGATACCTGTATCAGCCTGAAAAAGTCCTGTATCTCCACCTGCTTGAGTCCGACTTCGTACTCGCCCCTGTAGCGGCAGATCAGCTCCGTTTCCTTCCTGATACCTGTCCCCGGCAGAAGCTCGTACTCTATACCGTCATCCAGTCCGCTGATGGTGGAAAAAGAAGAGAAGAACCTTATCCGGATACCGGAAAAGCCAAAATAACTCTCGTTTTTTAAGATAAAATAAAAGGGAACCGTACGATTGGCGACAAGCCATTTGGAGCCTGCCTCCTGATATATCCTGAAAAATCCTACCACAAAGAGCAGGTATATGACCGAGATCACGGGGATCAGGGATATCAATGCAAAGAGCCCGTAGCTTACGGGACCTCCGAAGAAGCTGATCCCGACAAGCGACAGCGTCCAGGCGATCGCGAGTATGATCCTGTTCCTCTTTATCTCTGATCGCGGGTGCATCCTATTCCATCGGGATCCTTGCTTTAAGGATCAGGCCGGAGAGAAGCCTGTCCGTCTCTTCTCCTCTTATCCTTGCTTCCGATGTCAGAGTGAGTCTGTGATGCAGCGTATTGACCGATACAGCCTTTACATCATCCGGCTTGACGAAATCCCTGCCGTTAAGATATGCCCTTCCCTGTGAGGCACAGACGAGGCTTATGAGAGCTCTCGGACTTGCTCCGAGCACGAAGGCTGTCTCATGTCTGGTCAGGTCTATGATATCTCTGGCATATTGCATCACTCCGTCGCTCACATGTATATCACGGACCTCTTTCTTCATCCTTACTATATCGTCTGCCGCAAGCAGCGGCTCTGTTTCCTGTTCCATCTTTCCCGACAGATGATTGCGGACCATGCAAAGCTCCGCATCATTGTCCGGATATCCCACGGAAAGCCGCATCATGAAGCGGTCCACCTGAGCTTCAGGCAGCGGGTATGTCCCCATGAATTCGACCGGGTTCTGGGTCGCAAGCACCATGAAAGGATCCGGCAGTTTGTATATCTTCCCGTCCACAGTGACCTGCCCCTCCGCCATGGCCTCGAGCAGGCTGGCCTGAGTCTTGGGTGATGTACGGTTTATCTCGTCCGCCAGCAGTATCTGGTGCATCACCGCACCCTCACGGTATGTGAACTCTCCTGTCTTCATGTTGTATACGGATGTGCCGACCACATCTCCCGGCAGTGTGTCCGGTGTAAACTGTATCCTTCCGAAATCACAGGCTACTGCCTTCGCAAGTGTCCTAGCAAGCGTGGTCTTACCTACTCCGGGTACATCCTCAAGCAGTACATGCCCTCCCGCCAACAGGCAGATAAGGACGTTCTCCACCACTTCCTCTTTGCCTACAAAGCTCTCTGATATGCGTTCTTTCAGCTTTTTTATCATATCGTACCTTCTGTTATTTATTATCTGTTGATCATACTGCAGACCGTACTGAAGAGTTCTCTGATATGCATCTCATCCACCTCGGGAAACTTCTCACGGCAGATATACGTATATTCGGCGACTTCCTTCCTCGCCTCTTCGGTATAAGGCAGATGGGAGAGTTTGTATTTCTCGGCTATCTTTGTGCCGTAAATGCTGCAAAAGTCATAGAATTCCTGCAGATAATCATCGACTTCTTTCACTTCTTCATCGGTGATATCCGGTATCTCACTTCTCATCTTCGCCCGGTTCTTCTCAACGCCGGATGAACTGAACAGATCATATGAGTTGAACAGCTTGTTCAGATTTTCCGCGATCCTTTTATCCATGGCAAAGATTATACCATGTTACCCCTCCCGGTGCACATATATGTACGTTCTGCATATTTCTTTTGTTCTTGATTTCCTTGTTGATTATCTCTAAAATAGATTTGTAAAAATCTATATCTGAGAGGGATTTTATTATGGCAATGAGACTTGTTACGCGTTCTGATTTTGACGGTCTTGCCTGCGGTGCTCTGCTGCTGGCAGCCGGTGTTGTGGACCACTGGACTTTCGCTCATCCGAAGGATCTGCAGGATGGTCTGGTAGAGATAAACGAAAATGATTGCCTGGCCAATGTTCCTTATGTGCCCGGCTGCGGTCTCTGGTTCGACCATCACTCAAGTGAGCATGAGAGACTGGCCCTCGCCGGACAGTACAAGGGAGAGAGCCGTATCACTCCCTCATGTGCACGTATCATATATGAGTACTACGGCGGCAAGAAGACCTTCCCCAATTTCGACGAGATGATGGTAGCGGTCGACAAGGTCGATTCCGGCAATCTCACGATCGATGAGATCATGGATCCCCAGGGCTGGATACTCGTAGGCTTCCTTATGGATCCGAGGACAGGACTCGGACGCTGGAGACAGTTCACGGTGTCCAATTATCAGCTGATGGAGAAGCTGATGGTAGCATGCAAGGACAAGTCTACCGAGGAGATCCTCGATATGCCTGACGTTAAAGAGCGTATAGAGGTATATATGGAGCAGACAGCGAAGTTCAAGGAGATGGTCAAGGCTCATACAAGGACTGAAGGCAATGTGATCATATCCGATCTTCGCGGAGTGGATCCGATCTACACCGGCAACCGCTTCATGATCTACAGCATGTATCCCGAGCAGAATATCTCTGCATGGATCGTAAACGGACGCGGCGGTCACGGCTGTTCGGCTGCTGTCGGATACAGCATTCTGAATAAGACCTGCAAGGTCAACGTCGGCAGCCTGATGCTTAAGTACAACGGCGGAGGACATGAGAAGGTCGGCACCTGCCAGTTCTCGGATGAGAACATGGAGACTGATCTTCCGAAGATGCTGAAGGAGCTGTGCGATCTGGCCAACGCCTGAAAACAGACATAACACGGAATAACAAAAAGCCCGTAACCTTGAGGTTACGGGCTTTCTTTTTTAATAAGTCGCTCTGATTACTTTTTCTTGTTTACAAGATCCTTAAGAGCCTTACCAGCCTTGAACTTAGGTGTCTTTGAAGCTGCGATCTTGATGGTTGCGCCGGTCTGAGGATTTCTTCCGGTCCTTGCAGCCCTCTTAGCTACCTCGAATGTACCGAAGCCTACGAGCTGGATCTTGTCACCCTTCTTCAGTGTCTTGCCGACTGTCTCTGTGAATGCATTGAGAGCAGCCTCTGAGGTCTTCTTTGAAAGGCCTGATTTCTTAGCGATTGCTTCTACTAATTCTGTCTTGTTCATTTTGTCCTCTCCTTTATCATGTCCTGCTACTCAGGGCAAATATCGTTACTCCAATAGTATACCACAACTCATGTATAATCAACAGCAGAAACGTCAGTTTTTCAAGCTGTTTTTACGTTTTCTTCAAAAGAGCATCGGCCTCTCTGTCCCTCATCTCATCCGACATATACTCCCTGTCCTCCGGATCGGATATCCTGCAAAGATCTTCCTGCTCCTTTACTGCGCCCGGATGGAACATCAGCTCTATGTTTTCTCTGAAGGCTTTCCTGTTGTTCTCGATGTTCTTCAGCATGATATCGAGATTCTTCCGGGTCATGCAGCCCGAGAACAGTATGCTCGCAAAGTCAGCTCTTCCGGCGCTATACAGCTCCCTGTGCTTTATCCTGTCTATTGCAGAGAAAAAGTCCAGCAGCAGGACCTTAATGATGTTTATGGGCCTGAAGCACTCAAATCCGCCCAGTCCCCTGTAAAAGGCAGGCTTTTCACGTATGATCCTGATATAGGATACGTTCAGATCCTTTTCCTTCACAATCTCCGATATCACGTCAAACACGAGCGGTACCATATGGAAATGACGGTGGCTGTCTATCCGCACACTGCCCTGCTCCTTAAAGTACGGCAGGCATCTGTCCATCTGTCTTCCAAGCTCGGCCTTTATCTGCTTTTTGTATCTTCTTCGCATACCGGGTAAGACGGATGCTTTGAGGAGCTTTCCGTAAGACATATTGAAGCAGCCGGAGCCGTCCACGAGGTCAGGTATCTCCTCTGTGGGACTCAGCGGCTTTTCTGTCATGATATTGAAGTGGATAGCGAGTCTGATCTCTTTGGTGCACTCCTTCTTCAGGATATCCATGCACTCGTCCAGATACAGTCCGTTCGGCATCAGACTGACGCCGTTCAGATAGCCCTCATTGGCGCATCTTATGATCCGCCTGGCTGCTCCCGGAAACATCCCATAGTCATCTGCATGAAACTCTATCATTTCTCATCATCCGTTTCATCGCTGATAAAGTATCTGGGCCTGTTCTTGGTCTCGATATAGGTCCTGCCCACATACTCGCCTATGACTCCGAGAGAAAGCAGCTGCACGCTGCCAAGAAACCATATACTGATCGTCAGCGTGGACCAGCCCGGCACGGTCACACCACGCACATGATCGAACAGGGTCACGACCATCATAACAACAGATATTATAAATACTATCATTCCGAGAAGTATTACGAGCCTGATCGGCTGTATGCTGAAGGATGTGATCCCGTTGAGGGCAAGTGACATCATCTTCTTTAAGGTATATTTGGAAGTGCCGGCCTCTCTCTCGCTAACGTGGAAGTACACGATATCGCTCTTGAAGCCCATCTCGGGCACCAGACCCCTGATGAAGAGATTGTTTTCCTTGTATGAAGCCAGAGCCTTCACCGCTCTGTTTGACAGCAGCCTGTAGTCCGCACTCTGCTCTATCAGGTTGCATCCAAGGAATCTCATGAATTTATAGTATACGGTCGCGGTTGCCTTCTTGAAGAATCCGTCGGTATCCCTTGAATCACGCACGCCGTATACTATATCGCATCCCTCCGAGTACTTCTCGAGGAAGCGCGGTACAGCCTCTATATCCTGCTGCAGGTCCGCATCTATGGTGATCACACAGTCGGCGCCCTGCTCTGCTGCATATACCATGCCGGAGTAGATGGCTATCTGGTGACCCTTGTTTCTTGACAGCTTTATCCCGCGGAATATGGGGTTCTTTTCATGCAGCTGCTCTATGATCTCCCAGGTCCTGTCTTTTGATCCGTCATCTACAAAGACTATGCGGCTGTCCTCTGTTATCATCTTTTCGGATACGAGCCTGTCGTAGAGCTTAGTCGCCTTTACAGAGCTCATCTCCAGTATCTCTTCTTCGTTGTAACAGGGCATTACCAGATACAGTTTTACCGCTTTGTCCATCTTGTTGTACTCTCCGTAGTTCTTTCTTTTCAGAACAGATGACCTCTCCGTTGCCGAAGAGGTCATCATTATGCATGCTCTTTATCTATGACACGATCATCCGACCATCGACGCTATCAGCGCATCTATCTCTGCCTGGCTGAGGAGCCTGTTGGAGTCTCCCCCTGCCGGTGCAGCTGCCGGTGTCGGTGCTGCAGGTGCTGCCGCTGCGGGAGCAGGAGCAGCTGCGGCCACATTAGGTGTCATGGCCTGTGCCTGCGATGAGTTACCCATTATACTCGCGAAGAGGGCTTGCTGTTCAGCGCTAAGTCCATCCATTCGAACACTGATCCTTTCAAAAATGACTTACAAATCTACACTCTCTACGAAATCATATCAGAGCGCAGTCGTATTTGTCAAATTATCACCTGCTTGCCAGTGTCTTCAGATCTGCTGCAGACTGCTGCTTGAGGAAGGCCTCGGGATCGCCGGTATAGTTCCAAAGACCAAGGAGCTTGTTCCATTCTGCAGCGGTAAATACTGCCGTGCCGCCTGATCCGTCCGTATATGTCACGTTACCCGAAGCATCCTTGGGGAAGCCGTACTTTGTCTTGAAAGGATCCGAAGCTGCTGCAGCGCCTGCTCCTCCGGCAGCTGTAGTGCCCTCTGCAAAGACCACGGGATCCGACTTGGGTACCACTCCTCCTACGGAGCTGATGTAATTTCCAATTCCTACTGCATCGGCATGTGCCAGAGCAGGCAGTCCCTTTGACTCCATGATGGCTCTGTCTATAGGATTATCCATGAAGCAGTGCTCTATGATGATCGTAGGTATACCGAAGCTGACTCCGTGTCTTATGATACCGTAATAATCTCCGGAGTTTCCAAGCTTGGTCTTCACGCCCTTGCTTGCAAATCCGAGTCCGGTCAGCTGGCTTAGCACGCTGTTGCCCAGAGCATATCCTGTAGTACGGTGTCCGCCAAACATCGATGTCCAGACCTCAGATCCGAACTTGTCATGTGCTCCCGATGAATTGAAATGTATGCTTATGAGAAGATCTGCATTAACTGACTTTGCATAAGCCGCTCTCTGATCCAGTCCAAGGCTTACATCTCCGTTACGGGTCATATATACCGTGTGGCCTGCAGCTTCAAGCTCCGACTTGACCTGACTTGCCACTGCATAGTTCAGCTGTTTCTCCATATAGGGCGGATATAGAGCTCCGGCACCTGATGTTCCCGCTCCGCCGTGTCCCGGATCGAGACAGATGATAGCAGCCTGCGCTCTTACCACCATGAAAAGTGACATCACTGCCACGGCAGCAAACATCCTGACTGCTCCCCATAGCACCTTCCTGTTCTTTAATGTGCTCATATCTATTCTGATTCCTCCCTTTATGTTCAGATACACTACACCTATATATATTAAAAATACGTTATTCTTTTACCATATACAGTAATTCTTGTCAACATAATATCGGAAAACGCGACCAAAAAAGGGACATCCATGAAGGATGTCCCTTTGTCATTCTGTCTTTCCTGTCCGGTATTACTTGAAGAATGCGAGCTTCTCGTCCAGCTTCTTTGAGATACCGTTCAGATCCTCTGCGGATTCTGCCAGAGTGCTGATCGTCTCGTTCAGCTCCTCCATAGAAGCAGATGTCTGCTCTGTGGATGCTGCATTCTGCTGTGATATTGCCGAGAGCGACTCCATAGCGTCTACCACTATGTCCTTCGCACCTACGCAGGACTCTGCATTCGAGCTGATGGAGGATATGCCGACCACCGTGCTCTCGACTCCGCCTATCAGGCTGTCGATACTTTCCACCGTAGCCCTGATGATCTCCTGCTGCTCTGTATTGGCATTCTGTACGTCCTTTGCCTTTGCCACAGCCTGCTGTGACTCGCCAAGCAGGGTCTGCATTGCTTCCCTGATCTCGTTTGCCGTATCCGAAGAGCTCGTTGCAAGATGTCCGATCTCCTCTGCGACCACTGCGAAGCCTCTTCCTGCCTCTCCTGCTCTTGCTGCCTCTATGGAAGCATTGAGAGCAAGCAGGTTTGTCTGTGAAGCGATGTTTGTGATCGAATCCACCTTCTCGTTGATCTCCTCGACAGCTGCCGAAGTGGAGTTGATACGCTCCGTGATCTCCTTGATATTTGCATCCATCTCCTCCGAGCTTCTTGAAAGCTTTGCAAGCTGATCGGATGAAGTCTGGCTGTCGTTGTGCATCGTATCTGCCGTGCCGGAAAGGTCGCCTGAATTGGTCTGTACGCTTCCGATAGCATCTGCTATGCTTCCTACATTTGAGTTTGCACTCTGGATCGCATCAGCCTGCTCTGTAGCGCCCTTTGCGATATCCATGATAGCTGTGGACACACCGTCTGTGGTACGTGAAATCTGATCTGCCGTTGAAGCAAGGTCGTTTGACTTCTCGTCCACTTCGAGTGACACTTCCTTGATACCTTCTACTATGCCTTGCAGTTCCTCAGAAAGCGAGTTGCTTGCTCTGAGTATGTCGCCCAGCTCATCCTTCCTGTCGAGGAAGCCCTCTGCCTTTACGAATTCACCGTTTGCGAGGTGCTCGATGATCCTCTGATTCTCCTTGATGACCTTAATGAAGGAAGATGCTACCTTGATCGCTATCAGTCCGATCACCACAAAGACAACCACTGTAAGCACTATGATAAGTGAGATACTCTTCTTTATCTGAGCCTCAACGTTTGCACGGGGCTTACCTGCAAATGCCATTCCGACTGTCTTGCCGTCCTTCTTCACAGGGATGTAAGCCACGCAGTAGTCCATGCCTGCCACATCGGTGCTGGTACTTGTAAATACCTGTCCTCCGTTCAGGCAGGCTGCTATGACCGCATCCGAAGCAGGCACTCCTATGGGCCTTGTTCCGTCCTTCTTGACCACGGACGTATTCGCGCGTACGGATCCATCAAAATATGTGAAGTCATATCCCGACATCTTCTTGAGATCGTCCTCGAAAGCGTTGTCGGCTACTTCACGCTCCATGTCCTTGACCTGATCGCAGTATACCTCTGCGATGCCCTCCAGTCCTTCAAGCATCTCCTTTTCCATACCACTCTTTATGGATGTGTTAGCCACTATAGCCATTACGATAGCTATGATAGCCATGGGAAGAAGTGCCAGACCGAGGAGCTGTACCCGCACGCTCAGCTTAGTTTTCTTCATAAACAATATCTCCTCCTTTATTTGATCACTTTCATTAACACGATATGTTGTGTCGTATACATAAGACTATACTCCACCACGCACGTCAGTGTCAAATACAGAAAACATCGGAAATTGGCGCATTATCACTTTGCATCATTGAGGCGTTTTTTACCTCGGTTTACTTACACGTTTTCGTCAATATCTTGTATACCGGTTTTTCTTCCCCTACAAGTATTTTATTATCTCGTCGAATACCGGCGACATATGCTCGTCGATCATACCGAAATCCATCTCTTTATATGACCACGCAGCTCTTCCGATCCCATATTTTTCAAAGCTTTCTCCGATGTACCGATACCATTTCAGAGTGTCTTCGGCCGTTGCCAGATTGATGACGCCGTATTCACCGCAGTACAGCGCTACATTTCTTTCCTCGGCTATCCTTACGGCTTCGGCAAAGAGTTTTTCAAAATACTCCGGTCCGAGCTTATCTTCTTCATTAAATCCATCGAATCCTACCGTGACCTGTGTCAGCATCCTTCCCGATTCAACCTTCATCCTGCCGTACGGCTCATCTATTGACATCCTGAACGCCGTATCCATGCCCGGGGCCCAGAACGCTCCCTGATGCGTGAATATGAGTGGCTCATAGCAATGAAAGTTGTATATGATGTTACTGTCATGCGGAGGAAGCAGATCCGGCAGAGCCTCAATGCTGTTATTGTAATATCCTCCTATAAGTATGCTGACATCCGGCGCTATGGCTCTTATCCGCTCTATGCAGGTGTTTGCTATCCTGTTCCAGCTGTCACGATACTCCTTTTCCGTCACCTCGTTAAGGAGCTCAAATGCGAGCCTCTCTCCGATATTGCCATATCGCTTCGCAAAGATCTCCCACAGTCCGTAGAACTTCTCCTGCAGTACCTCGTTGTCAAATAAACCCTTTTCCCCTTCTCCGTCATCAAAAGAAAAGCCGTAAGTCTTATGCAGATCGAGGATCATGTTAAGCCCGTGCCTTCCGCACCATTCCACAGCCCTGTCGATATAGGAAAGAGTGCGTTCTTCTTCAGCTATCTCATAGTCAACAGGTACTCTGACATGATCGAGCCCCCATGAGCTTATCCTCTTTATATCCTCCTCTGAAATAAAGTTCTCGTATCTTTCGATGCTGTGATCGCACTGCGACAGCCATCCGCCGAGATTGATACCGTGTTCATATCCTGTCCATTTCTTCATGATCATCAAGCCCCCTATATAAAAAAACAGCCTCTCTCCGTTGCAGGATGCTTATACATATTTATTATATGATATCAGGGTCAAAAGTCATCCACAAGACATGCCTGTCTGCAGGGATGCGATTTTTGCCCCGCCCCGGCATAAGCCCGTACATCATCATGTCTAAACTGGGAAAAGAAGCCTGTCTGTGCGATTGAGCTTTCATGTAGGTTATGATAGCATCTGATAGTGTCGGAAAAATGCCGCATAAGATCCACGGAGGTAGATCATGTCTTTACGATTAAAGGATTTTCTGCAATACGACAACATTGTGATACAGTGCCATGACAATCCGGATGCGGATGCCCTGGCCAGCGGTTATGCACTGTGGCGCTATCTGGATAAAGAAGGCAAGAAGCCGAGATTCGTCTACGGAGGACGCAGTGAGATCTGCAAGAGCAATCTGCTCCTGATGATCACCAATCTGGGCATAGATGTAGAGCATGTTGAGACTCTGGAAAAGCCCGACCTTCTCATTACGGTGGACTGCCAGTACGGCGAGAGCAATGTGACGGGCTTCGATGCCGCCACCATCGCCGTTATAGATCACCATCAGATATCAGGCACGCTGCCCGCCCTCTCCGATGTCCGCAGCAGCTACGGCTCCTGCTCCACAGTACTCTACGAGCTGCTGCAGCTCGAAGACATTGATATCAATTCGGACGAGAACCTGGCTACCGCTCTCTACTACGGTCTGATGACGGATACCGGAGGGTTTGCGGAGATCTCTCATCCATCCGACAAGGATCTGCGGGACCTCGCCAGACCCCGTAACGCGGACATCGTCCTTTTCAGAAATTCGAACCTGTCGAAAGAAGAACTGGTAATAGCGGGAGATGCGCTGAAGCATGCCCACTACTTCGAAGACAACGCCTATGCCGTCGTGGAGGCCCTGCCCTGTGATCCCAATATCCTGGGGATCATCAGTGATATGCTGCTTGAGGTGGATACCGTGGACGCCTGTCTGGTCTACAGCATGATGCCATTCGGGATCAAGATCTCTGTACGCAGCTGTGTCAGGGAGATAAAAGCCAGTGAGCTGGCCTCCTATATCACATCAGGCTACGGCGGTGGTGGCGGACATCTGGTCAAAGCAGGGGGACTTTTGAAAAAGGACCTGCTTGAAAGATCCGGGATCACCTATGACAGTGAACACATCAGGGCATTCCTTTTTGACAGGATGCAGGAATATTTCAAGGACACGGAGATCCTGTATGCCGGTGAACGTATGGAGGATGTCTCCGCCATGACACACTATACCAAAAAGGAAGTAAGGATCGGGTACGTGGAGAGTAAGGACCTCGCACCGATCGGTACCCGTATCATGGTCAGGACTCTGGAAGGGGATGTGGATGTAGAGGTCAGGGATGATCTGCTGATCCTGATCGGTATAGAAGGAGAGATCTATCCCACAAACAGACAGAAATTCAATGCCGGATACAGAGAGCTTCCCGATGAGGAATACGTCTGTCCCGCTGAATATGCTCCCAGAGTCACCGATATCGTTACCGGAAACAGGGTCAGTCTGCTCCCTCATGCCAGGTCCTGCATATCCTCCGGAGGAGCAGGTATCTATGCGAAGGAGCTGGATCACAGGGTCAAGGTATTTACGGTATGGGATCCTGACAAGTATTATCTGGGAGTTCCCGGAGATTATCTGGCGGTACGTTCGGACGACCACTCGGATATCTACGTAATAGCACGTGATATCTTTATGAAGACGTATACGAAAGGATGAGCGGCAGTATATGAAGTACGATGCATTTATCAGCTACAGACATTCCGAACTTGACATGGAGATCGCGAAAAAGGTGCACTCCGGTCTGGAGACCTACAAGATCCCCGGAGCTGTGCGCCAGAAGACCGGCAGGAAGAAAATGGGCCGCGTCTTCAGAGATCAGGAAGAGCTTCCTATAGGAAGCGATCTGGATGACAATATATCGGAGGCCCTTAAGGGATCCGATTACCTGATCGTGATCTGCTCTCCCCGTACACCGGACTCATACTGGGTATGCAAGGAGATAGAGACCTTCATAGAGCTCCACGACAGAAACCATATCCTGGCCGTGCTTATCGAGGGAGAGCCGGACGAGAGCTTCCCTCCGCAGCTTTTGACAGATGATAACGGTAATCCAGTAGAGCCTCTGGCTGCCGATGTCAGAGGAGCAGACAGAAAAGAGCGTAACAGGAAATTCAAAACCGAGATCCTGCGTCTTGCCGCACCCATCATCGGCTGCACCTATGACGATCTGAAGCAGCGTCACAGAGAGAGGATAATAAAAAGGACCATCGCTACTGTATCCGCTGCTGCGATCGTACTCACTCTGGCGGGAACTGCATTCGGACTGTACAACGCCAATGTGGCTGCGCAGATGAAGGCTCTCGCCGATGAGAAGGCTGCTCTGGCAGATGAGAAGACGAAGCTTGCCGATGAGATCTCGGTCCAGTACCGGGGCAAGCAGGAAAACCAGTCCAGATTCTATGCCCAGGAGGCCATGTCACTGCTCCGGTCCGGCAACAGAGAGGACGCAGTCCTTGTGGCTATGGAGGGTCTGCCCTCCGAGGGAAGCGACAGGCCCTATGTCCCCGATGCGGAATATGCCTTAAGCCAGGCTGTCTATGCCTATGACTGCGGCAGGTATATGACCTACGACAGGATCCTTCAGCACAAGCTGACTGTGAAGGATATGGAGACAACGGAAGATCGCAGCAAGATCGTCACCATAGATTCCGGCAGCAGGGTCTATGTATGGAATGTGGAGGACTGGACCCTTCTTGCAAGCATAGCCCCCTCCCTCAACGATTCCAATTATTTCGATATCGTAACCAGCGCCGATGCGGATGATACCGGAGTATATACAACTACTGATCATGAGCTGATCAAATATGATCTGCAGGGCAACCTGATATACAAAAAGGAGTTTGAAGACAACATCCGGAAGTGTGATCTGTGCGGAGACACAGGAAAGCTTGCCCTGGTTACAAAGGGTGCCTTTCTCATCCTCGACCCCTCCGACGGGACGATCCTTGAGACATATGAGGACCAGACGGGATATCCCTTTTCCAGTGAAGGCTATTACAATAGTGACCGCGGACTGTACATCACTGCACATTTCGATCTGGACAACGCCGGAAGCTATGTCTCTGTCTATGACATAAAGGCCGGTACTTTGAAGGATATCCGTCTGTCCGAGGATTTCTACCTGAAATCCTGTATTACGACGGATGGCAATATAGCTGTCGTAAGCTCCAATCCCATCGATGTAGGAGTGGAACTTGAGCATGCGGTAGTGGACTGCTTCTCCCCCGACGGCACCCGGATCTGGTCCAACGATCTGCCCGCAGATGTGAAGAGCAGCCTGACTTTCGTCACCATGATCAAGAGCCATCAGTACGAAAAGGACGGCAGTGAGCACAAGGAGCTGGTGGTAACGATCGAGGCGGAGGCCTTTACCTTCGATGAGAACGACGGACGGATCGTATCATCCCTCACCCTCCCCGGAGATGCCACTGCACTTGCAGTCACCGTGGGCAATCCTTACGGCAGAGTCGGATACAGGCAGGGTGATTTTGACCTTGTGGACTTTTCCGAGGGCAGGATCTATTCGGAGCATACCTTCCAGACAGAGGAGTCCATCAGATCCTGGGTAGTACTTAAGGATTCCATGGTCTATGCCTCCACATTATCCGCCGAGCTGCATGTGGTGTCCTGGCATGAGGCGCCGGACATCGAGGACTATGTGACCTTGGAGGAGAAGATAACTCCGACAGCCACTTCTCCCGACGGCACCCTTTTCGCCGTAAGACCCGACTCGGATTATAAAACCTATATCATCATGAATGCGGACGGCACGGAAGCCTGCAGATATACGGGCGAGGATTTCATAAAGGGTATGAAGCTTACAGACGATAAGGCATATTTCTGGGATTCAAAAAAACTGACTGTTATCGATCCAAAGAGCGGCTCTAAGGAACAGATCATGCCCTCCGATATCGGATTTTCGGATTTCTCCGTCGAATATACACTGAACCGCAGTGCGGATAAATGCGTATTCTGGGCCACCCGTTCGCTGATGGCCTATGATCTTACGAAGAAGGAAGTGATCTGCGAGTATCAGCCGGAGGAGATCATCGGCAACATGCTCCTCACCGAAGCCGGTGACAGGATATATATAGCTGATGGCACGGGTATACTCTACGCAATCGATACTGCGACTACGGAGCGGCATGAATTCAAGGACGACAAAATGAGGACAGTCGCGGAAGGGTATTACAAGGATTTCATGGCACTCAGTCCTGACGGGCGCTATCTGGCACTCTGCTGCGCCGACGGTATGCTGAGAGTGGCTGACACTTCTTCCTTTGAGACAGTATCCGAGGTCCCGCTTGAGTCATATCTGCGATCCTATGTTTCCTTCACTGATGATGGAAGCCATATCGTGGTCCAGGGAGATGATTACCGTATCAGGATATATGATATTGGGTTGGGAGCGTATGTAACTACACTTGACAGCAACGGGACCATCGATCATATCGTCTGCGATGACAAGAACGGGCTGATGGCAGCCTGTACCGGAGCCAGCACCTACCTTTTCGAGACCGACGGATACGGAAGCGTGGCATTTGCTGAAGACGGTCTCGTCTACCTGAAAAGCAACAGCTCCATACTTGTCAGCATCGACCGGACTGAGCTTCGCAGGACATATTACAAGGATTACAGGAAGCTTATGGAGGAAGCTAAAAAGCAGTTCCCCGGCGCATCGTTAAGTGACGAGCAAAAGACCAGATACAATGTGGATTGATGGGTATTGATACTCTCTTCAAAAAAAAGCTTGACAACGGTTTTTGATGGTAATATACTCCTTACATCCGCTTAAGCATATAATTCCTATATATTTAATAGGATTACAGTGGATAGTAAGTTTTAAGGAGGACATGAATCATGAAAAAGTTAACCGTATTGCTTCTCACAGGCATACTCTCCGTATCCTTCCTTTCAGGATGCGGCGCATCCGGTCAGGCCGGATCAGGCAAGGGAGAGAAGATAACGATCGCAGCAAGTGCGACCCCCCATGCAGAGATACTGGAGCAGGCAAAACCCATTCTTGCAAAGCAGGGCTATGACCTCGAGATCACGATCTTCGATGATTATGTACAGCCCAACAACGTAGTCGAGAGCGAGGAGTTCGATGCAAACTACTTCCAGCACATCCCCTATCTTGAGGAGTTTAACAGTGAGCAGGGCACACACCTTGTAAATGCCGGCGGCATCCACTATGAGCCCTTTGGTATCTATGCAGGTACAAAGTCTGATCTTTCCCAGCTCGCTGACGGAGACGAGATCGCAGTACCCAATGACACCACCAACGAGGCAAGAGCTCTTCTTCTTCTGGAGGCAAACGGAGTACTGAAGCTGAAGTCAGGCGCAGGTCTTACTGCTACGGTAAATGACATCGAGTCATACAACAAGCAGATAAAGATAGTCGAGCTTCAGGCAGAGAGCGTAAAGGAAGCAATTCCCGACGCAGCATTCGTAGTCCTTAACGGTAACTACGCTCTGGAGGCAGGCCTCTCAGTCGGCAAGGATTCCCTTGCATATGAGGCTCAGGATTCAGAAGCAGCTGCTACCTATGTGAACGTTATCGCCGTCAAGGA
>JAEEGL012672146.1_pt1 | contig 16233 bp, 20 predicted proteins | sample 9134231 | NCBI WGS metagenome assembly JAEEGL01 (sample SAMN16246548, study PRJNA631951) | gut metagenome | biome: gut microbiome; feature: rumen; material: fiber-attached | host: Bos | place: Iran: Karaj | collected 2018-10
GTTTGCTGATTATATACGATATGTTTTCTTTGCCGCTTTTTAAAAAACCAAATCTATTACAATCCATCATCAAAATATCATATGCCGATGAAGACAAACGAATATTAGTAGAACCGCCGTCCAATAAATTTGATTTCAACATATTTATATAATACATTTTATATTTCTGATTTTATATATTTTTCAATCTTTTGTTATATTTTACAAAGTAAACAATTTCTTTAATGTATTTCAATTTTTTCTTTTTTATGAATATATGAACAGAGTATTAAGTATGTAAAAATAACTGCGAAAGGAGAAAAATACATGAAATTATATTTTCCCAGAAGATCATATAGAGTCAGCGGATTCAGGGTAAGTAGTCACGCAGTCAAGCAAATGCGTTCTAGGGGTGTAACAAAATCTGCTTTACGATATAATTTAAGGCATAAGCCATTGCATACCACTGGTATAAAATATAACAAAAGAGGAAGGCCGTCTTACATTAGATATTCAAGAAACAAGGTCGCTTTGGCAATCAACCCAAAAACAAATAATATAAATACTACCTGGAGATATCACACCAAATTAATGAACAAATTTTTGAAAGGAAAAAAATAAAATGAAAATCAATTTAGAAAAAGAATATGAGTTATCAGAAGATGTTATCAATTTTATTGAAAACACGATTCTTCCTGCATTAGGACTTGACGAATTAAACGATGATAACATAGATGATATTGGAGAATACGCAGCCAATATCGAAAACGAATATGTTGGAGTAAAAGGACTAACCAAAGAAGAAAAAGAACTTTTCAAAATTGCTGTTAAAACTGTTACTGAATTAAGCTTATACGATAATTAATAATGATCAATTGCCGTGACTTGCCACACCAAGTGTGGCTTTTTTTATTAAATAAAAGCCGGAATCTATGTTCAATTCCGGCATACTGTACGTTTGTAAATAAACTCCAAGATTAATACAAATGTTACAGCTTATCCAGAAATGTGTTACAGAGGCACCGGAAAATGTTACAAGCAGAAAAATGTATGTTACAAACAATTTAAAAAAATAATTAAATTTTTAGTCGATTAAAAACTACCTGCTTTGAGAACTTCTTCTTCATTAAGCGCTCCTGAAGAGATTGATTTTATAATTAGATTAATGAATAAAAGAAACATTTCTGGGTCGTATGGATACCCATCAATATGTTTAACAAATTCTTCTCTAAGAAGCTTTCTCACTTCATAATTTGCAAACAAAGCGCGAGTTCCAGAAGCAATACGCTTAGCCTTCCTGAGAATAATAATCTTATCTATATCTGTTGTTTCTGAACTAATTGGCTTCATATCAAGCCATTCGCAAAGTAAAAAGTATTTAGCACCAGTAACAGCCTGCTTAACATCATGAGCGGTTGCCGATGCTTCTTGAAACATGGTCTTGTCTAAATTTGTTTTAATTTCAGCTGTAATATATCCTAAATTTGTTTCAACTTTCACTGTCAAATCTTCAGGAAAATCTTCATTATATGATGATTTGATAAAGAGTTTCCTGCAAATCGAAAAGTCCTGGTCCTTAGTTTTGATTTTTAATCCTCCGCCTATTCCGGCATCAGATACGTTGCTCTCAAAAAACAGCGAAGAAAAAATAGATGATTGTGAACCAACCAATATAGTATTGTCTTTGATTTTGGCATTTAAACATTTTGAAACATAAATCGGCAAAAACTCTTCAATAACAGTATTATCTAATTTAAGCTGACCTTTTTGTCTATACAAAAAGTCTTCTTTTGAATCAAATATCAAATCTAAATCAATGTATCTTTTGTACTCATTAAGCAATTTGACCATTTCGGTAGTTGTTTTTTCAAGACTATCACATTCAACATTATTTAACGAATCAATCCATTCGTGATATTTTTGAATGGCCTCTTCGACACTTTTTTTATCAGCCAAAGGCAATTTAGGTGACTCTAATAAAGCAACTAATTTTTCCCCATGAACACCATTTTTCATAATTCTTCCTCCGATTTTGTAACAAGGCATGCTTTTTCAATCGCTTCTACCAGTTTTGATTTATTATCATTATTTTCGAAAAGATGTTTTTTTAAAGAATTTACAGCAATAGTTTTTGCTTTATCAATAATAATATTCTCCTGCTGCCTCTCAAAGCATTCGCCTTTATGAAAATGAATAATATCTTCGTAAATTATCTGACCAAATCTATTCTTAAAGTGTCTTTCTTGTCTCAACAAACACGCACAACCGAATATCTTTGTAAAAATGTCGTAAATAATGGAACTATTGCAGAACGAATAACCAAGAACCTTTGATTCTCGTCCAACAACAAAAATTATTCTGCCTTGATTTGTCATATGTTTTAGAATCTCATTAATCGCAAGTGCCATGTCGATAGAATACTCTATAACTGTAAGAAGTCTGTTGCTTCTATTGCGCCTATTTGATCCAAATTCTTTCTTTGCGATTTCTAGAATTTTGTAACCAAGCAATTCTGTAGAACGCCTATAATTCTGATGGTAATTAAATACATTAATATAAGGAGGTGAAGTTAAAATAAAATCAAAAGAAGAATTTGATGGAATTGATGTTCTTATATCACCCAACACCGCTCTTACCTGGGAAGAAGTATGGGGAAGATTTATAATTATATTTCTTAATTTTTCATATTTTTTATTCACTAATGTTTTATCAAGTTCATTATTGAAAACATCTAGCAAAACAACTAAAGCCGAGGCTAAACAAGACAACGCGGCATCATCAGCAGTTGATAATTCTATTAACCTCTTCAAAACATTATTCTCATCAGAAAAATCAATCTCTTTCTTTAATAAATCTAAATAATCAATTCTCTTTTCTAAAGAAACATTACAAAATTCATAACATTTTGTCATGTGATATGCACTCGGATTCAATTCAATTCCCAAGACCGGAATTGACAATCTAGCAGCTTCAACTAAGACCGTACCAGAACCAGCAAAAGGATCGAAACAATGCAAGGATTCTGTTGCATATTTTTTCAAAATAGTTTCAACAAATTGTGGCGAAAATTGACCATTCCAAGCAAAAAGACTCTTCCTACTTCTAGTTTCAATGTTTAAAAGTGAATTATCAATCTCGTTTCTATCAATTTTTACATCTAAAAAATCCATAACTAACCTTATTTATTTTAATAAAAATAGAATCAAAACTCTATAAAAAGCGAACAAATATATCTTGGTTTAAGTGTTAATTCATTTTATAAAATATTAATTTACAAAGATTTATCAGAGATTAAAAAAAGATTGACACATTTGTATCAATCTTATTGTTTACATTTGGTTGCGGAGGGTGGATTTGAACACACCGACCTCCAGGTTATGGGCCTGACGAGCTACCACTGCTCTACTCCGCGATCACTGGTAGCCTATAGGCCACCATCATGGAGTTAACTCTCTTATTTGCGGTTTTTGCGACGAGCGTTTTCACTCTTCACTTTTCTCTTAAGGGATTTCTTAAGGAAGAATTCTCTCTTACGAGCTTCTTGGATAGTACCAGCTTTGTTAACTTGACGTTTGAATCTGCGTAAAGCATCATCTAAACTTTCGTTTTCACGAACTGTTGTCTTTGGCATTGCTGTCACCACCTTTCCGCTTAATAAAAGCGCCTTGTATATTAAAACACAGGGCGCATTTTTATGTCAACAACAAATTATTAAATAATTTTGGTGCCGTTAGAGGTGCCTATACGGTTAGCACCGGCCTCCACCATTGCAATTAGATCTTCGTGGGTACGTACACCGCCAGAGGCTTTAACACCCATATCGGGTCCGACTGTCTTTCTCATAAGAGCCACATCATGTGGAGTAGCACCACCGGTAGAAAATCCTGTACTGGTTTTTACGAAATCCGCACCAGCGTTTTTACTAGCAATACACGCTCTCACTTTTTCTTCATCGGTTAATAAGCATGTTTCAATAATAACTTTTAAGACGCGTTGACCGGCAACGGCTTTTAATTCTCTTATTTCTTCTTCGACATAGTCATCGTGTCCGGCTTTTAACATACCAACGTTGATAACCATATCAATTTCGTCAGCACCTTCTTTTATGGCTAATTGAGCTTCTTCCACTTTGGTTTTGGTTAAATTCATTCCCAAAGGGAATCCGATAACTGTGCATACTTTAACATCACTACCTTTTAAGCATTGGACTGCTAAAGGAACATAAGCGGGATTAACGCATACGGACATAAAATCAAATTCTTTGGCTTCTTCGCAAAGCTTCACAATTTGTTCAGGAGAAGCATCCTGTTTTAAAAGTGTGTGATCAATCAATTTATTGTATTTCATATAACTTCCTCGTCCTTAATATAGCAAAAAAGAAAAGGTCTTTCGACCTAATCTTTATTTTTCTTCTGCTTTTTTCGCGGCTTTTTTAGCAGGAGCTTTTTTAGCAGGAGCTTTTTTGGTTTCTTCTTCTTTAACGACTTTACCGTTTAAATAAACGGGTTTGCCATTATAATAACCACATTTTGGACACACTTGGTGAGATTTAATCATTTCACCACAGTGTGGGCATGTCACTAAACCAGTAACATTTAATTTAAAATGGGTTCTTCTTAATCTTTTTCTTGTTTTGCTAATTCGTCTTTGTGGGACTGCCATAGGGATATTCCTCCTTATTTACAACGTCACTAATTATATTAGTTATGGACATTTAAAGTCAATATTTTTTAGACAAGTTCTAAATAAATGAAAATTATTTCGATACAATCATACTTTTTTGCAATTTAATTACTATCTTTTTGCCAACTTTTTCATTTTTATCTAGTATTTTCACATCGATATAGTTAGTTGTGTGTCCAATGTTATATTGCCCATCAAATTTCTCTATGAGGACTTCTACTTCTTTGCCGACGAACTTTGTAGTGTAATTATCCCATAGTTCTTTGCTAAGTTCTAAAAGCGTTTTTACTCTCTCCGCTTTTATCTGTGGAGAGATTTGATTTTCCATGTAGTAAGCTTTGGTATTTTCTCTAGCGGAAAAAGGAAAAACATGGAGCATATGAAAACCGCATTGTTTAATAAAATTAACAGTTTCTTGAAATTCTTCTTCTGTTTCTCCTGGGAAACCGACAATAACGTCAGTGGACAAAGCAATATCAGGACTGGCTTCTTTAATCTTTTGAATTTTGGACAAGAATTGTTCTGGGTTATATTTTCTATTCATTCTTTCAAGAACTGTTTTAGATCCGCTTTGGATAGGAATATGAAGGTGCTTTGCTAAAACATTTTCGTTTTTGATAAGCTCTATTAATTTGTCATCTATTTCACTTTCTTCAATAGAAGATATTCTAATACCTTGCATATTTGGAATATGACATAGTTCTTCTACTAAATCAGAAAAAGAGGTATTTTCTAAATCCTGGCCATAACCACCGACATGGATACCGGTTAATACTATCTCAGGATAACCTTGAGATACCAAATAAGTAGCTTCTTCGATGACTTCTTCTTTGTTTCGACTCCTCATTTTGCCTCTTCTTAAAGGAATCAAACAATAAGAACAAAAATTGTCACAACCATCTTGTATTTTTAAGTACGCTCTTATGTTTTCGCAAAAAGAAGTTACACCTAATTCCTCGTATTTATAGGTCCTAGTATTGGCATCCACTTTGATGATTTGTCGATGGCTTTTTTGATACTCTTCAATGAGATCAATTATCTCGTTTCTATGTGATGTTCCAATGATGATTTGTGGTTTAATTTCTTCAGCGATATATTTGGCATTTCCTTGCGAATAACAGCCCATTACTACACAGATGGCATCGGGATATAATTTCATCATTTTACGAATATGCTGACGAGATTTTTGATCAGCGGTTGCGGTAACACTACAAGTGTTGATAACAACAACATCAGCATCATTCTCTTGACATTCAACAAAACCTCTTCTTTTAAAGGAAGAGGCTAAAGCGGAACATTCATAAGAATTGACCTTGCAACCAAGAGATATAATTTTATATTTCATATAATTATTTTTGTTTTTTGATTAAATCAAACATCTTTTTAGAGATGAATTTGTTGTCGAAAAGCATTTGCACAAAGCCATCTTTGTCGTTGGCAAAATACTTTTCGATAACTGGGGTAATTCTTTCTAACATATGGTTAGTGACGATACGACGTAAGTATTTATCAAATAAAACGATTCTTAAATCCAAACGGCCTTGATTGTTAACGATATATATCGTGTTTGTGTCGTAATGGAAATAAGCAATCTCTTTTCCATTGGTGCCAACTTTCACCAATTTGGTATAAAAAGAATTGAATAATTCCGCACCATAAAGATCAAATGGATCGATAGAGGAGTTCTGATAATTGGTTTCCAAATTATCATATGGATCTTGCAATAATTTAAGTGGCTCGTTGGTATAAATCTCATTTAATGCACGAGGGAAAAAAGGAATAAAAATCTTTAGTCCTTTTTCGGAAAAGTATGGTAAATCTAATAATCTTTGTTTTAAGGCGTCATTGAAAGCTTCGGGATTTTGATCTTGCCCATATTCTTTTAAAGATTTAACTTCCATCTCGATGGTTTGTTTATTTAATAGGCCATAGATGATGATGTTAGCACGCATAATGTCGAAATCATTACCTTCACTATCGTACAAGAAAGAAAACTTATTGAATTTACCTAACAAAAAGCGGTGTTCTAAAAAGAATTTAAATTCATCACCGGATTCAAAATCTCGTCTTTTCTTTTGTTTGGTATCTAATAATTCAAATAATTTCATGCTATTTCTCCAAATAAAACCCAATGACACTTAAAGCATAAATAGCGGCGGTTTCACTTCTCAATATTCTTTTTCCTAGGGAAACAGGGATAAAACCATATTTGGTTTCCACCATTTCTGCTTCTTTTTCACTGAAGCCACCTTCTGGACCCACTAAAATAGAAACAGAACCAGTAACTTTTTGCAAAAAATCATGCAAATCACCAGTATTTCCTGCTTTTTTCTCATATGCAAAAAGATTTAAATCACATAATAAAGCACCGGGAATATTATTAAGCGGATAGACTCCGATTATTTCCGGAACGATTAAACGATGGGATTGCTCGCTAGCTTCTTTTGATATCTTTTGATATCTTTCAAGTTTTTTATTTATTTCTTTTTCTTCCCATTTAACAACACATCTTTCCGAAGAAAGAAGGACCACTTTTTTTGCGCCTAATTCTGTCGCTTTTTGCACGACCAAATCAATCTTATCGCCTTTGGCGAGGGTATAAAAAAGAGTGACATCATTTTCGATTTCGCTATCACTAGGGATTTCATAATTAATGGTAATTTCTAAAGGATTGACATTATTTATGATGGCGGAATAAAGATGTTGATTTGCAACTACTTCTATTTCATCGCCTTTTCTCATACGCATCACATGTAAAACATGATGAATGTCATCTTCGTTTAATATAACAAGGTTATTATTAAGAGAAGCAAAATATCTTTGCATTAGCGCATGAATTCTCCGTTTCCATCTTTAAGATCTGGTCTCACTAAGAAATAAATTCCCACACCGATGTTGAATCCATACATGGCAAACAATGGAATAAGATATCCCCAAAGAGGTCCAACATTAGTTAACCAAGCTAAAATGCTGCCAACTCCACCGATGATTAAAAGATTGAGACCCAACCAAATAAAGGCAAACCTCTTTTGCTTGATATAGAAAAACGCTGCACCAAATACACCGACAAAAAGAGATAGTAAAAAAGCCACTATCCTTTTAGTGGGTTTATATTGTTTAAAAGAAGGATCTTTCATATTTAATTCAGTAGTGATTTCTACCGTTTCGCTAGTAACACCTTCTAATGGTTTTTTAGCGCCACAAATTGGACACATATCAGAATCAAATTTTGTTATTCTCGAACCGCAGTTTTTACAAATTGGCATAATCGTACCTCGTATAATAATCAAACCCGTTTACACGGTTATTTATATTTTAGTGAAATATCCTTTAAAAGGATAGAAAAAGAAAATAAAAAATGCCATTTTTATTATTTTGTGGCATTTTATTCTTTGTATTCACTATTTCGCATAGAAACAAAGTAGGTTATTATTTTTCTTCTGCTAAAAAAGTTTTCAATATATCAATATCTTCTTTATAAGTGACTTTAAAATTGCGATGCGAACCAGGGACAAAATGAATCGGAATACCCATATGATGTACCAATTTACAATCATCAGTTATTTCTAAATCTCCAAGTGTTTGTTCATGTGCTCTTAAGATAATGTCATATTTAAATGTCTGTGGCGTTTGTTCAACATATACCTTGCTGCGGTCAGGCATAGATTCGATAATATCGTTTTCGCCAAACACTGTTGTATCTACCGCTGGAATAGCGGTTACCACGGCGCCAAATTTTAAGCATTCTTCGATATTTTTGGTTATTATTTCATCGCTGACAAGAGGCCTGGCGGAATCATGTATGACAATAATGTCATCTTTTTCAACTTTAAGACTACGGAGGCCGTTATAAACAGATTCTTTTCTTGTTTCTCCTCCTGAAACGACGTTAATTAATTTATTAATTTTTTGCTCTTTACAGATTTTTTTAACTCTTTCAACTTCTTCTTTGTTGGTCACTATAACAATTTGATCAATTAAGGCATTATTTTCAAAAGTTTGGACAGAATAAAGAAATAATGGCAACCCATTAATTTCCATGAATTGTTTAGGACATGTTTTTTGGCCCATTCTAGAGCCTGTTCCGCTAGCTAAAATTAATGCAATATTCATACAATTAATTGACCTACATTTTGTGTTCTTTCATATATTCTTTATACCCTTGTGTTAAGGAGAAACCACTGTTATAGTGATGGCCCACTTGTTTCTCGACTGGAGGTAGTTTCATATAGTCTCCATATAGCAAAGTGAGATACTTATCACAGTCTGTGACAACATGCACTTTTAAACCTTCGAATTCGGCAATGGCGTAGCCATCAAATAGTTCTTTTGGCATGGCTTCTTTTTTGGGGTTTGTGCCGAAGAACAAGCCGACTAATTTTGCATCATCAAAACTGACTTTTTTCACTCTTCTATCCACTATTCTATTTTGATAATGTCCAATATTTAAAAACCAAAGAGGCCATGCGAAGAAAAGATTTATCAATAAATCTTTAAAGAATGTTTTTTTAGAAAATTTACGACGCATGCCAAATGGATATGATAAATAAACATGAGCCCATGTTGAAATGACTTTCGGAGCAAATTTCTTCGCTGGTTTAATGGTTTTAGAAAATCCATCTATGGGGAAAATATCAATCCATAACCCTTGATTGAATTGGAAGAATTTATAGAAGTTTTCAATGTATGTAGTATTAGAATTTCTTAATTTAGCATATCCATATAGGTATTTAGGATCGCTTTTCCAAGTTTGAATAAAGTATGGAGTATCTTTAAATTCGTCTTGTAGCTGAATGAATTTTTCATAATCTTCACGAGGAAGGCCGACATCGATATCATCATCCCAAGGGATGAAACCTTTGTGGCGAACAGCGCCCAAACATGTTCCACCGATAAGGTAATAACGTAGATGATGCTTTTCACAAACTGCCACAAAAGCTTTAAATATTTCTAATAATGCCTTTTGTAAATCGTTCATATTCTTAATTATACTTATTTTTCTTTTATAAGAAAATATTACTTATTTAAAGGGGTGGTCTCTCAATGAATAATTGAGTATTTCATTTAAAATAATAATCGTGTAAAATATTGCAAGTGTCGCAAGACGCGAAGGTGGACCATTAACTCAATTGGTTAGAGTGGACGGCCCATAACCGTTATGTTCCGGGTTCAAGTCCTGGATGGTCCACCAATCTTCAATTATCGCAGTTTGAGACCAACTAAGGAGAATTACCCAAGCGGTTGAAGGGGTCGGTCTTGAAAACCGATAGGGGATGCAAGTCCCGCTGGAGTTCGAATCTCCAATTCTCCGCCAAAAGTTAAAAATAGACTTGGATGGCCAAGTCTTTTATTTTTGTTTTTTTATAAGCATTCCTTCATTATTTCTAATGTTTCCACTATTCCTTGCTTTATATCGTAACGAGGAACAAAACCCAACTCTATAAGTTTAGTGGTATCTAGGATACAGTTTTGTGGTTTAGAGAAACCTTTCTTTTCTAATTCATCAGGTAGATCGTAGACCACTTTTGTTCCAACAAGTGAAGCAATTAATTGGGCGAGTTCTGCTATAGAAATCACCGAATTACCATTAGCGATGTTATAAGATTCACCGGTTTTACCATTGAATAAAACATAGAATAAAGCATCGACAGCATCCATCACATAAGTGTAAGTTCTTACCTGTTCGCCTTTGCTTTTTAAAACAATATCTTCATGTTTTAAGGCTTTAAATAAGAATTGAGCATGAGCTTTGGAATCATTCTTTAACATCGTGGGACCATAAATAGAAGAGAAGCGGATAATCAAGCCATCAACTTTATATTCATCGACATAACTCTTTAATAATATTTCCGCAGTTCTTTTGCTTTCTGGGTAACAAGATCTTAAGGAATTAAAATCCAATAAACCAAACTCATCTTCTCGATAAGAATCTTGTGGGAGTTTGCCATAAACTTCGAAGGTTGATGTTAATAAAACACGGCAATTCTCATGTTTTTTGGCATATTCTAAAACATTTTTAGCACCCACGACATTCACTAAAATTGTTTCCGTGGGATATAAAGCATAAGACTTAGGATCCGCAAAACTAGCAGCGTGAATGATGTAGTCAAAATGATAATTATCATCGAGAGGTTCACAAATATTTTGACCGATGAAATGGAGCTTTTCATTTTCTTCGCCAAATCTTTCTAAGAGCCTTTCTTTTCTTAAATCCAAAGCATATACTTCAAAACCACCTAAAAGGAGAGCTTCCACCATGCAGGAGCCGATAAGGCCAGAGGCACCGGTAATTAAAATAGAAGCATGCTTTTTAGGTAAACGATCCGCTAGGGATTGCAAGGCTTTTTTATAAGTTGAAGAATGATATATTTCCATAGGTTTATTTCTTCTTTTGACCATAATAAGCATTTTCGCCGTGCTTTCTACTATGGTGCTTTTTATATAATAAGGTTTCTGGTTTAATATCTTTTTCTGGTTTGAGATTCAAAGTGAAAAAGGCCATTTTAGCAATATTTTCTAAAATTATTGAGTTTTCATAGGCTTCCATAGCGGATTTGCCAAAGGTAAATGGACCATGATTTCTTACTAAAACAGCGGGAGTATCAAGAGGATTTAATTGAGAAAAAGCTTCGACGATAATTCTTCCGGTATTCTTTTCGTAACCAATGAAATCTTCTTCTTTAAATTCTCTAGTTAAAGGTACATCAGTAGCAAAGGTATCAGCATGTGTAGTACCTAATGTAGGAATGTGCAATTGCGCCTGCGCAAAAGCGACCGCGAAAGGACTATGTGTATGAACAATACCTTTGACTTCTGGGAAAGCTTTATAGATTTCTAAATGAGTTAATAAATCACTAGAGGGATTATATGATCCTTCCACTACTTTTCCTTGTAAATCAACAATAACGATATCGTTAGGTGTTAACTTTTCAAAAGGAACACCGCTTGGTTTAATGGCAATTAATCCGGTTTCTTTATCTCTTTGGGAGGCATTGCCCCAAGTTAAAATGACTAAGCCAGATTCGGCTAACATTTTGTTAACGCGACAAACTTCTTCTTTTAAATGATTAAGCATTTTCTCTTTCCTCCAATAATGATTTAAAGATATCTAAATCTTCGGGAGTGGTTAACTTGATATTCTTTTCACTTCCTAAACTGAAATGAATCGTTCTTCCTTCTTCGGCAAGCAAAGAAGCAGTAGCAATACTCTTTTTATTATCATGTGCGATAGCGTCTTCGTGAAGTTTAACAAAATCGCCATATAAAATTGCTTGGGGAGTTTGTGTTCTTTTTAAATTATCACGTGGAATGGAGCAGCAACTTGTCACACCATCATTAGTTTGTAACATGACTTCTTGGCAAGGAATGACGGAAATAGCGTTTCCATAGGCACGACATTTAGTAATACAATCGTTGATGATTTCTTGACTGACCATAGGTCTAATAGCGTCATGCACCATAACAACATCTTTTTCTTTAGCAATATCTCCAATGCATAATAATCCATTGTGGATGGAGTCAAATCCGAGTTCACCACCCGCACAAATGTGGTTGAGTTTGGTTATACCAAATTGTTTAGCATATGCTTTCACAACATCAATCCATGTAGGAAGAGTGACAACACATATTTCATCAACATTAGGATTCTTTTGGAAAGCTTCTAATGTATAAATGAGAATTGGCTTATCTTTAACAGAAAGGAATTGTTTAGGAATATCCATCAACATCCTTTTGCCAGAACCACCGGCGATAATAATAGCTATGTTCATAATAAAACCTCCGTTATATCGGTTTATTGTCGTTCTTATTTTAAAATAAGCAATCTAATATTGCAAAATAAGTTTATTTATTGTTTTGCCAAAAGATAGCGGCTTGTTGGAAATAGGCACTCCACGATGATTCGTGATGTCCCATTTTTTCATTGACAGCAAGTGCGACATGTTTCTCGTCGTATCCGAGAGATTTCATGTAATTAAACATCTTAATGGTCCCCGGATAAATTCTTGCATCAAGATCTTGTTTTCCAGTGAAGAAAAAGAATTTTTGTTCGTTGATTCTGAATTCTCGATTTTTAACCTCTTTTTTGTATTCTTTTGAGTTGAGCACAAAGAAGGCCGGGGAGAACGATAACGAGAAGGAAAAGACATCTGGGAAAAGGGAGACAATATCAAAAGAACATAACCCTCCCATCGAGCTTCCTCCGAAAGCGGTATTATCTTTATCGGGAAGTGTTTTGAAATATTTATCAACGAGTGGTTTGACTTTGTTGATTATAAAACGAGCATACATCATGCCATATCCATGTGCGCCCTTAGGTGTGAAATTAGGATGAGCGTCATCTAAGATATATTCCGCTGCGCGGTTATAAGGATCTTTAGGGCAGTCTAGACCAGCAATGATAAAGGATTTGTATCCTTTTTTAATTAATTCATGCATATGTTCATCGATGTCCCATTCTCCATAGGCGCTTAAATAGCGGTCAACAGCGTTTTGGGCATCTGTCATATACATCACGGGAAAAGGCTTTGTTCCATCGTAATCTTCTGGAACATAGACGCGTAGGATTCTCTTTTGTTCATTAGGAACTTCTACTTCTACTTCTAAGTCATATAGAGCCCCATATTTAATAGCGTTAGGTTTCTTTGTATGCCTTAAAAAAGGTCCTATTTTATTTGGATAAACCATCTTTTTCATATTTTCATTATATTCTTTTCCATTTCCCTTTACACCTTTATGGTGTTTTCATAGAATAATTACGTAGATATTAATATATCTTATTTTAGAAAGGCCAAAAGAAATGAAAAAATTAGTGTTATTACGTCACGGTGAATCCGAATGGAATTTGGAAAACCGTTTTACTGGTTGGACCGATGTTGATCTTTCCCCTAAAGGTGTGGAAGAAGCCAAAGCCGCTGGTATCTTGTTAAAACAAGAAGGTTATGATTTTGATTTATGCTATACCTCTTATTTAAAGAGAGCTATTCATACCTTAAACCTCACCTTACAAGGATTAGATAGAGAATGGTTACCAGTTATTAAAACCTGGAGATTAAATGAACGTCATTATGGTGCTCTTCAAGGTTTAAACAAAGCGGAAACCGCTGTCAAATTCGGTGAAGAGCAAGTGAAAATTTGGAGAAGAAGTTTTGACATTCAACCTCCTGCACTTGAACCCGCTGATGATAGAAATCCTGCCAAGCAAACACCTTATAGAGGTGTTGACAAAAAAGATTTACCATTAACCGAATCTTTAAAAGACACCATTGCTCGTGCTGTTCCATTTTATGAAAGCGAAATCTTACCAAATATCTTAGCTGGTAAGAGAGTCATTATTGCCGCTCATGGTAATTCCTTAAGAGCATTGGTTAAATATTTCGAAGGTTTAACCGATGAAGAAATCATTGGCGTCAATATTCCTACTGGTGTCCCATTAGTGTATGAATTAGATGATCAAGGCAAATTCTTGAGAAAATACTATTTAGGTGACCAAGAAGCCTTACAAGCCAAGATGAATGCTGTTGCCAATCAAGGCAAAGCCAAATAATCTATATCAATTAGATAAAAATAAAAGTCGAGATGAAAATCTCGATTTTTTTAACAACTAAGTTGTTATCATAGCGATTCGAATAATCCTAAAAATATTTTTGGTAAAAAGCATAAGAGGTTGCCTATTGGTTAAATAGGAGGACTTCATTATGAAATACAATAATGGTCGTTATTTAGAATCTAAAATTGTTTATTTGTTAGACAGAACCAAAATTAAGGATTTAACCAAAGAAATGCGTTCTTTTTTAAGGATGATTTACGGCGAGCTGGATGACGAAGAAATTGTCAGGTGTGAGATAGTCGATGGGTATCGTAAACCTGATTTTTATGTCGAATATCAAAAAATACGAAAATATGTTTCTTTGAAAACAGGTGACTCTCATAATTTGCATGAAGAATTCTTAGAAACGTTTGTCGATTTTTTAAAAAGTCTTGATGTAGTCGAAGAAGCAATAGAATTATTTGAATTCTTCTTTTGGGGAGATGGAACAATTGATGGAACTGGAGAAAAATGTTTTAAGGTTCCAGAAGCCAAAGAAAAATACCCCGAAAAAGTCAAAAAATTTAACGAGTTTTTTAATGGCGACACCAAGCTCATTAATGCCATAGTAAGACGCGTTGTTTTTGACGGAAGAGCTACGGATAATGTTAAAGCTGATTTTGTTTTTCATTTCAAAGAAAATGATCTGCCAACTGTCGTTAGTAAAGACCAAGTTTGGAATTATATAACTAGTAAAGAAAAAGAGTGGTTTTATATAAATAATCCACATATTGGACCATTACAGTTCTGTCAAAGGAATAGCAATAACAAATCCAAACGTTACGAATTTGAACGTCAAAGGATATGCTTTTGGTGGCCACATTTTATTGCCGACTTAAAATTTATACATAGATATTACGTTGATTGGCGTAGAAAAAAATAAAACCCCTTTTTAAAGGGGTGAATATTTAATTTGGCGCGCCTCACAAGAATCGAACTCGTAACCTCCAGATTCGTAGTCTGACACTCTATCCAGTTGAGCTAGAGGCGCGTGTTATTGAAGGCGTTGTTTCTTACCGACAGTAACCTTCAATGCAATTGGAGGTTCCAGTCGGATTCGAACCAACGGTCATTGAGTTGCAGTCAATTGCCTTACCGGCTTGGCTATGGAACCATCTCACAGCGCAAAGTATTATATCACTCACTATAAAATAGTATCAAGAGAAAAAACATTAATTTGGTTTTGCTATAACTATGTTATTTTTCTATATAATGTAATTATGTCAAAGAAGTCACGAGGAGATATTGGAGAACAAAAAGTGATAGCCTTATTAGAGAAAGAAAAAGGCTATTTTAAGCTTATCAATAATCTCACTTTAGAGGGCGAAAATGGTATTACACATCAAATTGATCATATTTTTATTAATGAAAATGGCGTTTTTGTCTTAGAAAGTAAATCCTTATATGGTGAAATTAAAGGAACTATAAATGATACAGTTTGGATAAAAATAGTCCGTGGACAAAAAATAAACATCCATAATCCCATCTTACAAAATAAATCACATGTGAAAATTGTCCGAAAATTATTAGGCCCAAAAGTGGATATTATCTCTGCAGTAATTTTCACATTAAATAACGCACCATACTTTCCTAATGACAATGTCATTAATTTATGTGATTTATCGATGTTCGTCAATGAATATCCATATGCAAGAAAGATGGATAATAAAGAGATTGACGCTATATATAATTTCCTATTATTTAAAGAAAGCGATTCTTCTATGGAAAAGCATCTAGATAATATCAAGAAGATTAAAAAAGAAAGAAACAAACACCATAAGGAGATTCGTTTTGCTTTAGAAAATAGAAAATGTCCAAGATGTGGAGCGGGTATAAAAGAATTAAAAAGCAATAATTTTATCTGCTCAAAATGCGATTTTCATTTCCATTTGTAAAACAACCTCTATTTTTTAATTGTAATTCATGATAAAAATGTGTATCCTTTTAATGCTGCATTTTTGAAAGGTAGTTGAAAACCGACAAAA
>JAEEGL016021435.1_pt1 | contig 16233 bp, 19 predicted proteins | sample 9134231 | NCBI WGS metagenome assembly JAEEGL01 (sample SAMN16246548, study PRJNA631951) | gut metagenome | biome: gut microbiome; feature: rumen; material: fiber-attached | host: Bos | place: Iran: Karaj | collected 2018-10
TCCTTGGATACGGTGTTGGTGAAAGCCTTGAGAGCCTTGTCAGCATCAACCTTGGTAAGTCCTGCTTCTTTTGCGATTGCATCAACTAATTCTACTCTGTTCATTTGAATCTCTCCTCTAAAAAACAGTTTTATTTGTTGCCTTACGCAACATAGATAAAATACCACAAAAGTCAGTATTTATCAATAGTTTAGCCAAATTAAAACCCTAAATTTCCGATATTTTAGCCTTTTCGAAGGCTTTCTCCCCTTTAAGTGCCCTGATTCTCTCGATTTCATCCTTAATTATGTCGCCCATAGCGCTGTCATCGAGCTCGATACTCTCTTCTCCTGCCACCGATTTATCGGCAAAAGCATCGAACTCTGCCTGCTTTCTGGTAAGGATTTCCAGGATTCTCTCGTCCACTGTGTCGTCGCTCATAAGCCTGTAGACCAGAACATTCCTGGCCTGTCCCATTCTGTAAGCTCTTGAGATAGCCTGATTTTCTGTAGACGGCTTATACTGCGGCTCACATATTACAACAACTGATGCAGACTGAATGTTAAGGCCCGTACCTCCCGACATGATCTGCGCCGGCAATACACTTCCCGCAGGCGCCGCATCAAACTCATCAATGATCTCCTGTCTTCTTGCGGGCGGCACCGAACCGTTAATAGGCTCTACACATGCATCTCCCAGAAGCTGGCAAACCTTACCCAGCGTATCCAGGAAAAAAGAAAACACTATAACCTTCCTGTCGTCTTCTCCGGCTTCCTCTACTATTTCCTTAAGTCTGTTTGCCTTGGAAGAATACTGCAAATCATCCACGTTCCAGGAAACACGCCTTACGGCCATGAGATTTCCCGACCACAAAGTCCTAATGTAAGCTTCTTCTTCCCGGTCATTCATGGAACACCACTCCATGTTTTCAATAAGATCCGGAAGTTCTGCGAGGACCTGATCACGCTTTCTTCTATAATAAACGGGAGATACTTTGTCTCTGAACTGAGGCGCATTGGACATAAACGCCATGGTCTGAAGCGACAGCGCAATATCGGGCTGAAGCACATCCACAAGTGAGATCATCTCATCAACCCGATTCTCCAGAGCAGTACCTGTCATAAAAAGAATACGCTCGGTGTGAGTACATATCTCTTTAACATTCTTCGTTCTTGCAGCGTTAGGATTCTTAATATAATGCGCTTCATCAACCACTATCATATCGAAGCGGTATTCGGGATCAAGCTTAATTCGTGAAGTTGTCTCATATGTCGTAACTGCAACTCCGCCTTCAGCGATCCACTGCTTTATCGCATCTTCACGGTCTGCGCCGTGTATCTTGATCACACTGAGTTCCGAATGCTTTACAACTTCCCTGCACCAGTTAGCCAAAACAGATGCGGGACAAACTACCATGAAATGTGTGGCTCCCGTGTTCATAAGTGCAACCATGGAGGCAATGGCCTGTACTGTTTTTCCAAGACCCATCTCATCTCCCAGAAGAACTCTTTTCTGATGGAGAATATATTTAACGCCCCACTCCTGATAACGCCTGAGAGTACACTTAAGACCCTTGTTTGAATAAGACTCATCGCCTATTTCTTTGGCCAGATCTTCCGTAAGGCCATAAACATCTTCGGAGTCACCCAGCACGCCGGGATACACCGCTTCAAGTGTGGTGAAATACAAAATGGAATTGGATTTAAAATCCGTCCAGGAAGTTATTTCATCCGAGTGCTCAAGGATGTACCGGTAACTCAGGCACAGATCCTTGCCTTTGATACCGTAATCTCCCTGCATCAGATCCCTGAGAAAAGAAAACGCTGCTTCCGCATTCTGCTTACTCTGTCCCGACGCAAAGAGCCATTTAAAAGTTCCCTTTGAAGGCTCAAGCTTATCAAGAGCTTCATAAACGGGATTCATGTAAATATCAAGCAAGCCAACGGTGTCATCACAGACAGGATTTATCTTGCTGTACTTATATAAGAGATTTACGAGCGCAGTTGTTCCATGAGTCTTGTTGTCTGCGCTCAGTTTGATACGCACACCGCCTCGAACCTGATTCGCATATCTTTCGGAAATGTTTTTGATTATGCCTGCGCCTTCGGGACTGATACCGTTTACATTGGTCAATCTGGTTCTGGTGGCACCATAGACTTCAGCAATGTTATTGAATCCGGCATCCTTCAGGCTTTTGATCCTGAGTCCCGCTCCGTCACGATTAAGTTCGTCAACGGGAATACCGGAAAGAATTCTATAAACTTCCGCATTCAGCAAATAATCCGTTGCCGAGACAATATCCATCTTAAGCTTCTCGCGAAGGTTTATGATCCCGCGCAGATCATTCATCAAAGCATTATGTTCATCGGACAATTGCCTTGCGTCTTGTTTTGTAAAAGATCTTGCCAACTTGTTACCTTCCTTATTTTTCGACCGTTTTTCCCATAAGTGCAGTTAAAGGATTTATCGCAGCTGCACGTTTCTTAAACTCAGTCAGATTCGCCCTGAGGTAATCCGTAAGCTGAGAAACTTCTTCTTCCGTAAATCCCTGCACCTTGGTAAATACACAGTCGGGAATATACCCTTCCGCAAAGTCCTCACCTCTGGTGAAGCGAATATGTGCTATTTTCTTTCCGTCCTTCTCCACTACACCGGAGATATCAAGATTCATCTCGTTCATAGCGTCCCCAATGTCATCAAGTAAATACTTCTTTAGCTCTTGCATACTCATCCGGACTGTATGCACACACCAGTACTTCTACATCATACTCAGGATAATTTTCAGTAAACTTCTTATAAGCTCCGATGCAGCTCTTTACAGATTCACCAACAGGATCTTTCGACTTGCCTGCGAAGATTCCGGAACTTATGAGTGGAAAAGAAATGCTATGGTATCCGTTATCTTTCATGGTTACGAGAGAGTTGTAATAAGCCTTGAACAGATCCTCGGCCTTGCCTCCGCATCTGAAATCCGGTCCCACAGCATGAATGATTGCCTTGAAGTTCTTCATGTTAAAAGAAGGAGTGATCACTGCATCTCCGTCATTGAGAGGAGTATTGAACTTACAGCATGCCATGGCAAGATCTTTATCCCCTGCCATGGAAAAGATGACTCCGCATATTCCGGAACCGCCAAGCAAATACTTGTTGGCTGCGTTTACAACAACATCTGCTGTCTGATCTGCACATGAACCATGGATCAATTCAATCTTGGACATGAGTTTTTCTCCTTTGATAGATGACACTGGGGACGCTACTGTTTTGTCATCGTATTCTGATGACAAAACAATAGCGTCCCCAGCGTCATCTTGTCTTTATTTATACTCTACCTGAATTCCGATAGATTTCTCCAGTTCCTCTAAAAGCGCATGAACATCATCCATGGTTGATTTGATTCCGTATTCCGACTCAAAAACGAATGTTGCACCTTTTGCTTCGTCATCGGAGATCTTCGCTTTAAGTTCCTCAATGTCAGCTACTTCAGCCTCTCCGTAGTAGATCTTATCCTCAACAACTTTGATGACGATTTCTTTTGATTCGGTGCTTTCTGCTTCACGAACTTCCTCGGCAGTATCCGTCTGTGTCACCGACTCTCCGAAGCCTAAGCCTCTTCCGGGGCCGAATCCGAATTGTCCTCCAAAAAGCAGTATCAAAAGTGCCGCAACCACCAGCACAATAAGTGCTACAAGTTTCTTGATTATCTTCTTCACGTTCAGTCCTCCTTTAAGTCGTTTTCACAGAAAAAGACCATATCGCGTAATGTTCTCTTAGCATTCAAAAGCTCGATCAGCTTATTACAGTCATCGTAATAAACATTGTCGGAATCATAGCTGAGTACGATAAAGACAGGCGTATCGGGATCAGAGTTATAAACCTGAGAGTAAATGAAATCCTCCATACGATTAATTTCCTGCTCGAAGGTAGTTTCATCATCTCTGGCAACAGGTCCGGAGCTGAGTCCCAAAACAGAACCCACACCATAAGAAAGTACTCTGTATTTATTATCGCTTTTATTTTCCAGGGTGACATTTACAATAATGATCATGTCATCCATGTATTCATACGCATTTTGCCTGCTGTTAGCAGCGGCCATATCACGGAGCATACTCTCTATATTCCCTTCGGCAAGTTCCGCTCTGGCAAGCTCAAGCTCAGCATTAACATTGTCGTATTCTTCCGTCAACGCCTGCAGTTCTTCACTTGCCTGCTTGTACTCTTCTTCAGTCTGTGCGGTAACATTGGAATAATTGATCATAACCGCAAAGATTAGGATCATGACCACATCAAGCAGGGAGGTTAATTCAATTACGATATTCCTGAGTCCTCTTGATTTCATTCTTTTTCCTCTGGCGCGTCGAAATTGCGGATCACAAAATCAATATCATCACAGATAGCTTCAATGGGGCCTGACAGAAGTGAATCAAGAACCTTATAAAGTACGGCACATACCGCACCGAGAAGTGTGGTATCAAGAGCAACCATAAGGTTCTCCATCATCTTCTCACCGCCATCCGGAGGAAGAAGGATCAGTGCGGCAACGGTACCCAGAATTCCGAGGAGAGGGAAAATTGCCGTGATATTTGCATAGGATGAATAAAGGAAAAGAAGGAGATTTTTCTTGGTCGCAAGATTCTGCGCCTCATCTCCCGAGATATTTGAATTAGCCTTGGTCTTATATACCACGCTTGACCTGGGATAAAGGATCTTCCTGGTTTCTTTTATCTGAAGCATGGCAACTATAAATACGCCCAGATTAACAAGAGCACACAGCACGATTATGGGAATATCAAAATTATAAAAAACTGCACTGAGACTTTTCATAAGATATCCTTCCTTAACAGCTTAGCCCAAACAAAAATATTATAACACTTTCCTCATCTCGGTCCAAACCACGCCATCCGCAGAGATTGCACCCCTGAGGAGCGCTCCGTTTTCATACTTAATGTATTCATTGGAAAACAGAACAGCATTTCCTTCAACCCACCATGTAAACTCAGGATTTGCAGCACCTAAGATAAGTCCGGTTCCATCATCACGGATGTCGATCTGCACATATGTATAGGGATCTTCCCATAATCCTATAAAGCTGGGGATTTCGGTAGGCTCATCATCAGCATCGCCCGTAGTCATTACGGCAACCTGAACCGGAATGAAATCAGGGCTGTTTATCGAAAGATTACTTGTATCGAAGGCATTGTCTTTGACAAGTATTCTATCATTGATCATGTCATAGAGCACAAGCTCTCCGTTATAGTAGAAATAGTCACACATCAGTCCCGAGGAATAGTGAACCGGATCCGTAAAGACCATATAATCCTGTGACACCTCATATGTCATGGTTATGGGAATAAGACTTCCCGCAGGAGATCCGAACATTCCGTCCGAAGGATAAAAGAGCGTGCCGTTTCCATCTCCGTTGATACTGATAAATTGCTGACCATCTCCGTACCATGTTCCGGTAAGTTCATTCAGATCAAATGTATTCCCCGGATCATCGGCATCGGATACCGCATTCGGATCCGCATCTTCATCATCTGAGGACAGACTCATTCTCAATAAATCTTCGTCCCATCCGGTTTCTGCCAATATGGATTCAAGGAGATCTTCATCGGACAAAAAAAAAGCAAGAAGTTCGTAAGGCAGATCCGCTTCCGTGATATCTTCAATGATAAGCTCGGCATCGTCATCAGAAATAACCGTAACCTTCTGTCCAGCTTTAAGCTTATCGGAATCAGATTCATTGCCTGAATCATTAAGCCCTGTTACTTCAACCTTGCCTGTTGTAAGATACAGCACGCTGTTTCCGTTTTCATCGGAATCGATATAGCCGGACGTTCCGCGGATTCCGATGATCATTGTAGAGGTTGCGATATTCAGATCTTCGTCATCTTCAAGAGATCTTTCGATATTGAAAAAGAGTCTGCCTTCCTCAAGGGACAGATACAGCTTCCTTCCGTTTTGGGTAAAAGATGCCGTACTCTTTTCCATAAGTGTTACAACGCGGTCCTCATCAAGAAGTATCCACGCCTGAGATTCTTTCTTCGTTTTCAGAAGATTGCCGTTTGTGAGTCTTCTGTCTTCCGATGCATCAAGCACCTTACCGCCTTCAGTCAGAAGTGAGATTTCACCATCGAACCTTAAGAGTCGCATTGTTGTTGCGCTCCTCATATTCTTAACAACTATCAAAATAGCAAAAATCGCAGACATGGTAATTACCACGCCTGCGATACAACCTATAAGTATCTTTTTATTGAGCGGTTTCTTATCACTCATACAGGTTCCTCCGGATGACAATGGAGACGCTGCTATTTTGTCATCTTACTGATTAAGTTTTTTCTCAAGAGTTTCCCGGGATTTATTAATGGCCTCCTGAATTCTTGCTTCACGGGCAGCCCTTACATCATCGGGATTTACGGGAGTTCCGCAACCGGGACAAACAGTATCTTTATCAACATTGATCTCTGCATCGCAAAGGTGGCATTTCATACGCATGTTGATAAATTCCTGATTCTTAACAACGGTCTTTATCTGACCGTTTACTATCTTTGATTCTACCGAAATATTGGTATATTGTTTTCCGGACCTGATTGCCTCTTCCCTTGCCTGATTCAGCATCGCCTTTTCCTCGGGTGAACCGGGCATTACGGGAATCGGAGTAGATGATTCATTCCAGGTAACCTTCGGCATTTTGAAATGAAGTGCATAGTCTCCACCATTCTTAGGATCGGAGCCTTTAATAGCTGCGTAAACGATGGCTGCTACGATAGCACATATAAAAACAGATAGAACAATAACCAGAATAAACATCATAAATACCTTATACCTCGTAATCCATGCACACGCGGCTTGCGGTGAAAGGACGAACTTTGTTATTAGCTACATCAACATGCTTGGGATGAACTGCATATCCCTTGAGGGATTCTTCATTATCAAAAGAAGAATCGAGCATAAGATCACAGTTAGAGCTCTCTAAAGGCTCGGTGTTTACCTTGATCTCGATAAGACCGGGAATCTCTCCCTTAAGGCCTTCAAGACCTGCTTTGATATCAGCTTTGATCTTAGTCTTCTCATCAGCTGAGTACTCTTCTTTCAGTGTCCAGAGTATTACGTGCTTAACCATTTATTCTCCTCCTTGTGACAGATGACAATGGTAGCGTCTCCACTGTCATCTAAGTTTCTCTATTATATAACAGGGAACTACCCCTATAGTATAACTTATAAGGTCTTCAATGGAAAAGCCCGTTCCGATTATGATCCTGAGGAGCCTGTTTTCTATCCCGAATCTGTCGCAAAATCCCCAAAGCTGAAGGAACTCTACAATAAATGCAAATATCAGGATACAGGTAGGAAGAACGTACCACTTGGAAGGTTTATTCTGACTTATGCTTCTGCATAAAGTATAGATGAGAATCACGACCAGTACATCGCCCACGTAATTCCTTACAAAGCCGTTGGCATAAAGACCGATCAGGATCTCAATGATCAAGAGAATAACAGATGCGATTACATAGAATATTCGTTTCATTTTTTCAATAATTCCCAAAAAGCTACGGCACTTGCAGCAGCTACATTAAGAGAATCAACGCCGTGGTACATGGGAATCATCACGCGGTAGTCGCAGGCCGCAATAACATCCTTAGGAAGTCCCGTGCCTTCGGTTCCCATAATGACCGCCAGTTTTTCGTTAGCCCTGATCTCATCATTATCAATGCTTGTGGAATCCTCGGTAAGTGCCATGGCGACGGTTTTAAATCCGTAAGACTGTAAAGTACGGATGAGATTAATTCCTTCCGATTCCTCCTTGCCCGCCTTGGTCCATGGCATCTGAAAAACAGTACCCATGCTGACTCTGGCAGAGCGCCTGGTCAAAGGATCAACGGATGCGTAAGAAAGCAGTGCACCATCCATTCCAAGAGCCGCAGCGGACCTGATTATGGCACCCACATTGGTAGGATTGACTACGTCAAATAAAACGGTGATACGCTTTTTGTCTCTGCAGAATTCTTCTACAGGAATTTCAGGCTTTCTGCGAAGGGTCATCCAAAGTCCGCGTACCAGAGTATATCCCGTGAGCTGTGTAACTATTTCAGTATCCGCGGTGTAAACAGGAATGGATTCAAGCTTATCTTTACCGCACAACTTCTCTATAGCATCAAAAACAGGACGAGCTTCGATCTCAATCCTGTTAGTTTCTACCAGCATGGAAAGGGGCTCGTATCCCGCTTCAAGCGCACGAAGTATCACATTTGCACTCTCCGCCAGAAAGATCCCTATCTCAGGCTCATAGTATCTGTATAACTGCACCTCGGAGATGCGTGAGAACACATCCAGCTCAGGTGCATTAATGTCGGTTATTTCAATAAAGTTCACTTAGTACCATTCCTCAAGGAATCCCTCACCCATTGCCTCATCGACGTTACCTACAACGAAGAAGGCTTTGGGATCATGTTTCTTTACAATGTCCTTGATCTCCACGAGATCTTTATTAGAGCAGATGCATAGGAGTACTCTTTTATCCTTGCCGGTGTACATTCCGCTTCCGTAGAGTCCGGTGACGCCGCGGTCAAGAGATGTCATGATCTCCTGCGCGATCTCATCGTTTTTCTCGGAAATGATGGTTGCCATCTTGGCGCTCTTACCTTTGTGAAGGTAGATGTCGATCACCCTGCCCATGATGTATACGGAAATAATAGCATATAAAGTATGCTCAATGCCAAATGTAACAAGTCCCAAGGCAACGATCAAACCATCGATTATCTGGATCAGCCTGCCCACGCTGACGCTGCGGATCGTGCGGTGCATGGCTTCACCCAGCATATCGGAGCCGCCTGAAGTTGCCCTTGCGGAAAGCAGCATACCGGAACCGACACCCATGAGGATACTTCCGTAGATGGAAACAAGCAGCAGGTTATCCGGGATAAAGGACATATCGGGCATAAAATAAAGCTCTGCCGTTAGGACCGCCCACACAAATCCCGTACGGATCACATGCTTGATTCCGCACTGTTTTATTGCATAGAGGAAAATGGGAATGTTGAAGATCAAGCTGCCCATCCACAGAGGGATGTCGACATTGTAATATCTTAAACCCACTGATTTTGCAATGATGGAAAGACCGCTGACGCCGCCGGTTACAAGCTCTGCGGGATCGTAGACGTACTTTGTCGCAACAGCAGTCAGGGTTGCACCTATGATAAGAAGCGGAAGCTCCCTCAGGGTTCTTTTAATGCTCTGACGGCGTCTGAGCTTTTTGGCTTCCTTTTCGGGATTTACCGTTTTTACTTTACGTTCTTTTTTTACCTTCTTCATGACCTGTAATTCTCACTAACTTAAAACTATTCTTCGGGGATGCGGTAGAATTTTCCTCCGACACGTTCCGATTTAAATTCGTTGACAAATGAATCGGGATCTTTTTCTTTGACGGCATTCATGACTTTGTGGACCTCGGGCGTGGATACTACGGAGTATACGACAGACTTGCTGGACTCCTCTTCGTAGGAGCCTTTACCGTAAATGATCGTAGAACCGTGTCCCGTCATCTCATAGATCATGCTGCAGATCTCGTTTGCCTTGGATGTGACAATGAGAAGCGTGCTCTGCTGATACTTTCTGTACAGAAGATGTATAACTGCGGTTGATACATACTGGAAGACAATTGAATACAGCGCTTTATCCCAGTCGAAAACAATACCTGCAATGATCAGTACCAATGCATTTACACCCAATATTACGTTGAAACCGTCGATTCCTTTTTTCCTGTTGAGGAAAATAGAGATGAAATCCGTTCCGCCGCTGGTTGCATCTGCCAAGAGACAAATGCTGGTTGCAACACCGTTTAAGATTCCGCCGAAAATAGTGATCAGGATCATCTCCTCGGTTACCAGATAAACAGGGATAAGGTCCGTCATGACGGAGCTCAGCACAATTACAAAACAGGACAGAGCCGTGAATCTCTTACCGATGTATTTGAATCCGATATAAACAGGAATAGCGTTAAGAGCAATGTTAATGGGCGAATAGGGAATCGTTATCCCGAAGAACCTCTCCACTATTTCCTGTATGAGAAGCGATACACCCATGACACCGCCGGGAATAAGTCCTCCGGTACGCACGAATGTCTTGATGTTGATTGAAAAGATTACGCAGGCAATGACCAGCATCGGAATACGCATCACAACATGAAATCTTGATTTTTTCATTTTAACCCCCTGGATGACGATGGGGACGCTTCCGTTTTGTCATCCCAATGTCATCATTCAGCATATATCATAACACTAAAAAACCCCGAATTCACGGGGTTTTTAGCACTTTTCAAGTGTATAATTATTCACTATTTTGCAAGAAAATTACCAATTGGAATTCCAGGAACTACCGGAGTCCCATGAATCCCATGAACTACCCGAATCCCAGTCCCAGGAACTGTCGGAATCCCACGAGCTGTCAGAATCCCATGAACTGCCCGAATCCCAGCTGTAGCTGTAACTCGAATCATCGTCATAATAAACGGAATCTTCGAAATCATATCCGCTGTGATCATAGACTCTGTAGTCGGAATCTGTATCGGAATTGATCAGATCATCAAGGATGCTGCTGTTGTATGCATAATTCCATGAATCCGAATCGTAGTCATAGGAATACCATGAATCATCCTGATAATAGTAATCATTGCCCTGATACCTGTAATATCCTTCCGAGGGACTCTTATCAAATATCGCAACGAATATTCCCGCAATAATGGCAAGGATTCCAAGAACAATGGGTTTAAAAAGAAACCACAGAATTATGTACAGCAATATGGAACCGCCTTTTTTCTTGCTTGGTCTTGAAGGTGAGGAATACGTGCTGCGGGTGGCATTATTGCTCTTCTGATTAGCGATCTCGGACTTTAATTTCTGATAGATCTCATTGACCGCATACTCTTCGTCTTTGCCCTGATAACGAACGGCTCTGGATCCGTCCGCTTTATTTTTATAGACAACAAAATCACCGTTTGAATTCTTGTAAATACCGAAAGCTCTGGCTTCCTTAACATCCTTTCCGATGAAAAATCTGGTGACATTCTCGGGAGGAAGATTTCTGGCAGCGTACCACTGCTGAAGCTCTTCAATAGTCTTGGGCTGCTCTATTGCGGTTCTGTTTGCGGTGGGCATGGGAGCTCCGCAAAAAGGGCAGGATCTTTCGGTTTCTTCAACCATCTGCTGACAATAATCGCACTTTACTTTCATCTCTTCACCCTCCTTACCATTCTTCGGAAGCTGAAGAATCATCAGCTTTGATCATCTTATCGTTCTTGGACAGTCTTATGAATCCGAATACACCGATGCATGTAATGGCCAGAACATAGAGTGCAAATACGAAATAGAAGAAAACCACGTCCGCACCAAGGCAGAATTCAAACATTCCGTGGAGTAAAAAAGGAACCAGGAAGCTTTCCGCAAGATGCATCTTCTTACCCTTATCATCTCCAAGACCTTCATCGTACTTGGCAAGACCGTAATAATATCCCATGAAGATCGATATGATGATCTGTGCAAAAACAGGAAGAAGCAGTTTTACCGGTTCGACGGCTGAGCGGTATTTGATCAGATATACAATGTTCTCCGCGCAGACAAATCCGACGGATACAGTAACCGCATACACGATGGCATCGAAGGTATAGTTGAACTCTTTATTTTTCCAGGTGACCAGTTTAAGAATCAGATACTTTGCACCTTCTTCGATAAGCGCTGTAAGAACAAAGCTGTCCACAAGCACAAACCAAAGGTTGCGGTTTCCTTTGAACAAGGGAGTAAATGCATGAACTCCCAGAGTTCTCAAAAGGATTGCTGCAAGGATCGACAGCGCACCGAATGCAAAGAGCTTTGCAAGCAGTACCGGCGATTCTTTTTCAACTGTATCAAATTTCCATACCACCAGAAACAGCAGTATTCCGGGTATTACGGCAAGCAGTACCATAATTTCTCTCCTCTCATACTCTCGATGACAATGGGGATGACAAAACTGAAGCGTCCCCGTTGTCATCGCCCTATGTCATCTTACTTACTGAAAAACTCTTTTGAAACTTTTATCAGGTCTTCGGTATCTTCCCTGCCTGCGGTCTCATATGAAGAATGCATGGCGAGCTGGGGAAGTCCGATGTCCACTGTGTTCATTGAAACTCTTGCGGTTGCGATGCTTCCGAGAGTGGAACCGCCGGGGATATCCGAAGGATTGACGTATTCCTGAACCTTGGCACCGGTCTTCTTACAGATCTTTCTAAGGAACGCGGAAGATACCGCATCCGTGGTGTATTTCTGATTTGCATTGTACTTGATGACTATTCCGCCGTTTAACACGGGCTTGTTGGTAGGATCTGTTTTCTCGGAATAGTTGGGATGAAGCGCATGTGCATTATCCGCAGAGATCATGAATGAATCAGCCATCTTTCTTGCACGGTCTTCCACCGATACGGAGAACTTCTCGCAAATGCGGCTTATCACGTCCGTCAGGAAAGAAGACGCTGCTCCCTGCTTGGTCTCGCTTCCTACTTCTTCATTATTGAAGACCGCATGAACCGCAACATAGTCCGAAGGCTTTGCTGCAAGGATTCCCTGAAGCGATCCGTACACACACTGAAGATCATCAAGTCTGGGGGATGCGATAAACTCATTGTTCATTCCGAATGACACAGGCGCCATTCTGTTATACAGGAACAAGTCGGCATCCAGCACATCCTTTTCCTTGATTCCGCTCTCTTTGCAAATGAGGGAAATGAGCTTCGCATCTTTCTTATCACCTCCTGCAAAAAGAGGAAGGAGTTCTTTCTGAACCTCATATTTATGTCCTTCATTGGCGGTTCTGTCCATGTGGATCGCAAGTGAAGGAATGATGAAAAGATCCCTGTCGATATTTACAAGCTTGGTCTGAACACCATCCTTAGCATCGACCACAACTCTGCCCGCAACGGAAAGAGGACGGTCAAACCATGTGGAGATGATCATTCCGCCGTATTTTTCCACGTTCAGTTTAATGTAGGCATCTCCTGCCTTCATCTCGGGATCGGGCTTGATCTTAAAAGAAGGTGAATCGCTGTGACTTGCAACTATGTGGAATCCCTTGAAATCTTTCTTTGGGATCACAAATGCGATAAGAGAAGAATCATCTCTTGTGACGAAATACTTTCCCGGTTTTATTTTCCAGGAATCCTTCTCGTCAAGTCTTGTGAAGCCCGCAGCCTTAAGCTCTTTAGCCATGGTATCAACGGCAAAGTAAGCGTTGGGGCTGGACTTGATAAAATCAAAAAGTTCCATTTATAGCTCCTGTCATCCTAATAATTTAGATATAACTTCGTTAATAACCTTGCCGTCTGCCTTGCCCTTGAGCTCAGGCATAACAGCCTTCATGATCTGGCCCTTGTTTCCGGATGCGATAACCTCGGAGAACTTCTCCTTGAGAATAGCTTCAACCTCATCTGCTGAAAGCATCTTGGGTGCATACTCTTCGAAGACTTTAAGTCTTGCTTCGTACTCAGCCTTAAGTTCTGCTCTTGACTCGGGGCAGGTATCGATCTGCTCTCTTACGCTCTTGATCTCTTTAAGAATCGCGCGGTCCGTTACTTCATCGGGAATATCCTCACGGCATCCTTCATCGATGGCAATCTTCTTGGCCGCAGATACGAGTGTTGAGATGGCATCCTTTCTTACTTTATCGTGATCCTTCATAGCCTGGATCATGTCTTTCTGTAATGTTGAAAACTGCATTTTCTATACCTCCATATGTTGATGACAGTTTGGACGTTACTGTCATCCCCTGTAGACCATATATAAGTATATGATATAATACCCCTGTTGTGTACTTTTCCAAGTAATTAAATTGAAAATGGGGGAAAAAAATGCTTTTTGCTTTAGCACTGATACCAGTTATTGTTATCCTCGTATTCATCTACGCTAAGGATAAAAAAGAAAAAGAGCCCAAGGGGCTCCTGATCGGTCTCTTTTTCGCCGGAATGGCGACGGTTATCACCGCTCTCATCGGCGAAGTCATAGGCGAATTGATCTTTGATCTGATAGCGCCTTACGAATCCGCTATAAAATCCTTCCTCCTTGCAATGCTGATAGTAGCACCTGCCGAGGAACTGGGAAAATACATGGCCTTAAGGCTGGTAACCTGGAAAAATAAAAACTTCAATTACAGCTATGATGCCATTGTTTATGCGGTTTTCGTTTCCCTGGGATTTGCGGCACTTGAAAATGTTGGATATGTATACCAGAACGGTTTTTCAACCGCTATAATCCGTATGTTCACTGCAGTTCCCGGACATGCTGCGGATGCGGTGTTCATGGGATATTTCTACAGCAGAGCCAAATATGCGAGCCTTACCAATAATAAGGCTGATTATTCCAAAAATATCAGAAGAACCATCCTGATCCCCATCCTGACTCACGGAGTCTACGACGGAATAATCTTCGGAGGACTCTCATCGGAAAACGACCTCACTCAGGTCGGCTCCGTTATTTTCTGGATCGTATATGTCATCGTACTTTTCGTATTCTCGATCATAACAATAAACAAAGCGTCCAAGAACGATTTCTGCATCGCTCACTATCCTCAAAACGTTCAGGCGGTTTATATGCCCACTTTCGGAGGCGACTGGCTTTGCACCTGCGGTATGACAAATCAGCTGAACTATTGCGGAAGATGCGGACAGATGCGTCCCGTAAGCAATGTGTGGTACTGCCCCAGATGCGGAAGCGCTTCAGCCTATAACTTCTGCGGATGCTGCGGACTTCCGAGAGCACAGTATCAATAATTTATATCTGTATCTTTACCCACTTACCCATTCGGTAGCGGACACTTGCGAAGATAAATCTGGAAAACTGATCTGCCAGAACTCCAAGCCATATACCGACTATTCCGAGACCCAGCACAAATCCGCACACCCAGGATACGACCGTTCTTACTATGGTAACGGATATGGTGGATGCCATTGCGGTATAAAGCGTATCGCCGGCGCCCCTTAAGCATCCCATGTTGATGACCTGAGTTATCTGGAATATGACTACGAAGATAATGACTCTCATTATGGATACACCGAGATCCACGATATGTTCTTCTTCGAAAAAGAGTGACATCAGCCATCTTGCACCGAAGAAATAGGTAAGAGTCAAAACTGCGGCTATCACCGCACCAACTGCTTTACAGGTAGTTCCGTAGGCTTTGGCAAGTTCGTGGTCGCCCTGTCCCAGAGACCTTCCTATAAGCGCTACGGCTGCTGCCTGAAGTCCGTCACCGAAGCTGAAAGTAAGTCCCATGAGATTCATTCCCACCTGGTGAGCCGCCATGGCATCCATTCCCATCTTCGCCGCCATTACGGCAGTTGCCATGAATCCTATTCTCATGAGGATCTGCTCAAAGAATATTCCGTAACCGACTTTGATAAGGTTTTTAAGAGCTTCAAATGAGGCTCTTATTTTATTGGTGAAAATATAGGGAATGCTGATGAAGTTATCTTTACCCCTGATGGAAAGGATACTCATCACGGAAGAAACAACAGTTCCAAGGACCGTAGCGGTTGCGGCGCCGACTATTCCAAGGGCTGGGAATCCGAAATGTCCTTCGATGAGAAGGTAGTTTAAGATGATGTTCACCACGTTGGATGTTACGTTGGTTCTCATGGTGATCTTGGTGTTTCCCGCACCGCGCTGAGCTGAGTTAACAACCATCTGGATACAGTTAAAGATCATACCGCCCATGATGATCCTGAAATAGGTAACGGCAGCCTTATGTGTTGCCAGATCTTCCGGAGTTGCATCCGATGATCCGCATAGTCTGATAATGGGATTTGCCGAAACTACGAAGATGATACTTAAGATCACTGCAGCGATGAGTACAAATGTGACCGCTGTCCGGAAAATACGGTTTGCATCCTCTCTTTGTTTTGCGCCGAAGCGCCTTGCAACAAGTGCAGAGACGGATACGTTAACGGCGAAAAAGAGTGAAAGCCCCATGAATTTAGGCTGTGTAGTGAGGCCGACCGCAGCAACGGCATAGGAGCCCATACGGCTTACCATCAGTGAATCCACCAGTCCCGCAAAGGCCACGAAGAATGACTCAACAATGGCGGGCCATGCCATGGCAAGAACTACTTTTATATTGTCTTTATTAATCTTAGTAAACATATCCTAGACATTATACATTTGATATGCTTCTTATACATCCGAAATTCTGAACAAATACACTCATTTTTTGTCATCCCAATATGTTACAATATAGTAA
>JAEEGL010942728.1_pt1 | contig 16232 bp, 9 predicted proteins | sample 9134231 | NCBI WGS metagenome assembly JAEEGL01 (sample SAMN16246548, study PRJNA631951) | gut metagenome | biome: gut microbiome; feature: rumen; material: fiber-attached | host: Bos | place: Iran: Karaj | collected 2018-10
GATGCGGATTTCTTCGCTGAGGAAGAGGATGAGGAAGGACTCACCGTCCTGAATGAGGAATCTGCGGAAGACCCGGTCCGGGCTGCGGACACCTCTCCGGAGGCTTTTCCCGAAAATGCCGCAGCGGCTTACGAAGACGAAAGCGCTTCCGACGACGACTATGCGGGCGTCTCCTATGATGAAGGGGATCGTTCCGATGATGCCCGGGAGACCGGGCCGGAGTATGCCGAAAGAACCCGTGAGGATGGGCCGGGTGCTTATTTTGAAGACGGCCCGGAAAACTACAGCGAGAATGAGCCGGAAGCTTATTATGAGGACGGCCCGGATACCGGGGATTATGACGATCCTGTTCCCGAAAGAAGAGAGAGGGAAAGCCTCTTAAGGAATCCCTTTGCTTCATTCGGGGAGAGAAAGTCGCCTTCGAGAAGGCATGTTTCCTTCAGAGGAAGCAGGTTCCACGCCTTTTGGGAGGCTTTCGATGCGCTGAGGTTCAGACTCACGGAAATGGACAGGATGGACAGGATAGTGGCTCTGACGGGGTTATTTGTGGCCATTATAGCCCTTGCCACCTGCTCGATGTACGCCCAGGCGCAGAGCGTCAGAAAACAGGTCAGCAGCTTTTCGACCGTGGGCGGTTCCATGAGCGATATAAATGTCATCGGAAAAGCCGGCATCAGCGCTCTCGCCGACGCCTCGAGAGCCAAAGCGAGAAAGGCTGAGGAAGAGCAGGAAGCCCTTCTCCTTGCGGAGGCTGCCGAAAGCCGTGAGGAGGAAGAGGACGCAGAGACCGGTTCCGTCACGGTCAAACTGAAGGTCACCACTATTCAGAGCGATATCAAGGTGAAGTTTGTGGACAGTGAAAGGGGAAAGCTCATTGAAGGCGTGCCCTTTGAGGCTGAAGCAAAGTCTTCGGAAGAGAATCTTGAACTGAAGGATGACGATCAGGACGGTATCATTTACGTAAAGAATGTCAAAAACGGCAAGTACTCGGTATCAATAAAGGCTCTCACGGGATCCTATGCCGCGAAGTATCTCCTTCCCACCGGAGCCCAATCCGTGAATGTCACGGACACCATTGCCTACAAGAAGGTGGATGTGGCCGATGAGATCAAGTCCGAGTCCCAGGTGAACGCCAAGGCGGAGGACACAGCGGTAAATGACACCGTTGTGGAATCAACCCTTACCGATACAGTGGCATGGGTGGAATCCACAAAGACGGAGGAAGGGGAGGTCACTTACGTTCAGACCTCCAGCATTTCCAAACCCGAGGCGCCGGGCGGCGAATCGGAGTCCCTTTCTTCCAACGGAGAGAATTCCGGCGACAAAGGCGGAAACGCCCTGAACGACACCAACGGCAACAGGCTTTATTATCATAACGGAACGGACTATGTGGCCGCCACCTGGCAGGATTACTGGAATGATTCCGGCAGGGCGTACTACACGAAGTCTGCATCATACGTATATACCGGTTGGCAGACCATCGGCGGCTATACTTATTTCTTCACCGCGGATCACCAGTTTGTGACCGGAGAGCAGATCATACAGGGAGCAAAGTACAACTTTGACGCCCAGGGACATCTTCAGGCCAGCAGCGGCCAGATGGGAATAGACGTATCCAAGTGGAACGGAGCGATCGACTGGGCGCAGGTGAAGAATTCCGGAGTGTCCTTTGCCATCATCCGCTGCGGATACAGAGGATCCTCCACCGGAGCCCTCATCGAGGATCCTACCTTCAGAAGAAATATCTCCGGAGCAAAGGCCGCAGGCATATCTGTGGGAGTTTACTTCTTCACTCAGGCCATCAACGAGGCCGAAGCGGTTGAGGAAGCGTCCATGGCCGTCACTCTTGCCTCGGCTTACGGGCTGAACCTGCCTATTTACATGGATGTGGAATCCAGCGGCGGTCGCGGAGACGCGCTGAGCACTGCCCAGAGGACCGCGGTGTGCAGCGCCTTCCTGAGGACCGTACAGTCTTCGGGGTACTCCGGAGGGATCTACGGAAACAGGACCTGGCTTACCTCGAAGATAGCCACCTCGTCCCTGACTTCGTACAGCATCTGGCTTGCACAGTACGCCGCGGCGCCTACATATACGGCCACGCGCTATGATATCTGGCAGTACACTTCGAAGGGGAAGGTGTCGGGCATATCCGGAAACGTGGATATGAACATAAGATTCCGCTGATCATGAAGGATACAAACGGCAATAAAAAAACATGGGCAGAGTGGCTGAGCTCTGCCCATGCTCTTGCGTTCATTTCCTGTTTCACCGCCGGGGTGCTCACTCATCTGTACGCCCTGACGAACAAGATCCCCAACTGGGACGACATAACGGATGTAAACTGGTTCGGAATGGGGACCGAGCTTGGAAGGTGGCTTCTGCCCCACGTATGGAGGATGTCCACGTCCTACAGCGCTCCCGCTGTCCACGGTCTGCAGGCCATAGCCCTCGTGTCGTCTGCAGCTGCCGTATGCATTGCGGCGCTGGGAGTCCGTGACAGAGCGGCGGGGGTGTTGACCGGGGTTTCATTTGCCGTGTTCCCGGCCCTTGTGAGCGGGATGACATACATGTTCACGGTGCACTGTTACGCTCTGGCCATCCTGATGTCTGTTTTCGGAGCATATATCACCATCCGCTTCAGGAAATTCGGCTGGATAGGGGGGATGGTGCTTCTGTTTCTGTCCCTGTCCATTTATCAGGCCTTTTACGTCTTTGCCTCGGGGATATTTGTCATGTCCCTGATGGGGGATATGGCCGGAGACGAAGAAACGGCGCAGATCGTAAAGAAGGGCTTAAAGTATCTGGCCGTGCTCCTGGTTTCCGTCTTTTCCTATATCCTGTTCGTGCGCATCGCCGGGTTCGAACTGATCTCCTACAGAGGGGCGGACGATATGGGGGTCCTCTCCCTTTCGCGCATCCCTCTGGTCATCGCCAGATCCTATCACAGATTCATTCAGTACTTCGTAACGAAACCCGATTCCTATATCGGAGCCTGGACTCTGGCTTTCATGAGGGGGATGTTTGTGCTGGCCTACCTCATACCCGCTGCGGCATTCATTCGCTCGTACAGGAGAAAAGGGCGGAAGGATGTGCTCCGGGTGATCCTGTTCTTCTTCTGCCTCTGGCTCACACCCGTGGCAATGGGGGGAGTGTATATCATGGCCTCCGGGGTACAGAAGGCTTCCACCATCATGATATACCCTTATGTCCTTATTTTCGTAATGCCCTTTGCGGTGCTGAGAGATGAGATCCCCGATCTTTCGGATCTCAGGGACAGGCTCAAAGCCGGTCCGGCCCCGGAGTATCTGAACAGAGCCCTTTCGGCTATGTGCCTCTGCTTTTATCTGCTTATCGTTCTGTGCTCCTATCAGTTTGCGGTCATGGACGGAAGCGCATATTTCAGGTCCTCTATCGCCATGGAGAGGGTCAAGTCCCTGTACAACCGGATCATGGTCAGGCTTGAGGAGCAGGAAGGCTTTTCCTACGGGGACAGGATCCTGATCTGCGGAGACTGGTGGCCCGAAAAAAATATCCTCTCTTCATATGAGCTAAACCTGGAACGGTTCAAGGATCTGGACGGAGTCGCTGATGAGCACGGGTTCTACACCTCCGGCGTCAGGAGGCAGTTCATCCGGACTTATCTCGGGGTCGACTATGACAACGTGTACGAAGAGGAAGGGCTTGCCATCGAGGCCACTCAGCAGTACCGGGATATGCCTGTCTGGCCGGATCAGGGCTGCGTCAGCCGGATAAATGATGTCTGGGTTGTGAAAATGCACGATTAGTTGTATCATATCTAAGAGTATGTCTGCCGGTTTGGCGGATCTTCCTTTGATCCCCCACGGACGGACATTCTGTTCGGACAAGACTGATTATGAGAAGAGAATCCGGATTTAAAATTGCCATGTTTGGCATATGCGCGGCCTTTGTGGCGTTGGTGATAGCGGTAGTCCTGCTCACGAATGCGGATGTCTTCCGCGGCAATACCTCACAGGAGACCCAGACCGGATCTCTGCCCCCCGGACAGGTGGGGTATGATCTCAAGGGTTTTTTGCATGATGAGACATTTTTTGATGCGGAGGAGATATCGCTCCCTATCGTGGAAGTAAATGAGGGGGCGCCCGAAGAGGGGACTGAGGGCTACACCTATGTGATACCCGACGGGAAAGCGCCGGCTTCAAAGACGCCCGAAAAGGAGACTGCGCCTTCAGAAAGCTCCGAAGCGACGGGTGATGACAAAGGATCGCCGGAAAAGGGAAATGACTCAACTGACGTAAAGAGAAAGGAGACAGGGCCTGATGGGAAAACTGGAAATAGAGACTTGTGAGATAGAAGGACTTATGGTCATAACCCCGAAGGTTTTCTATGACAACAGGGGTTATTTTTCGGAAACCTACAACGCCCGCGACATGAAAGAAGCGGGGGTGGATACGGTATTTGTGCAGGACAACCAGTCAGCCTCCGTGCGGGGCGTCCTCAGAGGTCTTCATTTTCAGAAGGAGCATCCGCAGGACAAGCTCGTCCGTGTGATCAACGGTGAAGTGTTTGATGTGGCCGTCGACATCAGGAAGGGCTCAAAGACCTTCGGGAAATGGTTCGGAGTAAGGCTTTCTGCCGCGAACAAGAAGCAGTTCCTGATACCGAAGGATTTTGCCCACGGATTCCTCGTGCTCTCCGATTTTGCGGAGTTTGTCTATAAATGTTCCGATTTCTACCATCCGGGAGATGAGGGCGGGATCATGTACAACGACCCTGATATAGGCATAGAATGGCCTGTGGCGGAGGATATGAAGCTCGTTCTCTCGGATCGTGACACTAAGTGGGGATCACTGAAAGAAACCTTTGCCTGATATCATGGATAATAAAAGAATTTCCCTGATCATCAGGCTTTCCGGCAATGATTTCAGAAAGAGATACGCCGGTTCCTATCTGGGCAGGATATGGGCTCTTGCGCAGCCTGTGGTCACTGTGGTCATGTACTATATCGTCTTTGACAGGATATTCGGCGCCGTGCCTCCCGTGACGGGGGAGGAGGGGCATGTTCCCTACGTGGTGTGGCTCACGGCGGGCCTTGTTCCCTGGTTTTTCATAAGCGAGTCGGTGAATTCGGGACTTATGGCTCTGCTGGATTACAGCTATCTGGTGAAGAAGGTGGTGTTTGACATAGACACACTGCCTGTCATCAAGGTCATGGGAGCGCTGTATACCCATGTGTTCTTCCTGGGGGTATACCTCGCTCTGTTTCTTTTGTGCGGGGTAAAGCCCACCCTTGCCCTGATCCAGATCGTGTATTACAGTTTTGCCGCCGCGGTGCTGGCTCTCGCCCTTTCATATTTCAATGCTGCCGTCGTGGTCTTCTTCAGAGATCTTCAGCAGATAGTGAACATACTGCTGCAGCTCCTTATGTGGGGGACTCCGATATTGTGGGATGTGACCATGGTGAACGGGGAGAACACGAGGAGGGCCGCGGAGATCGTGTCATTCATAAATCCTTTTTCCTATATCGTCATGGGTTACAGGGCCGCTTCCTTTGAAGGAAAATGGTTCTGGGAATTGGGGGCGAGAAACCTTTATTTCTGGGGACTGACCCTGATCCTGCTCTTTGTGAACCGCAGGATCTTCAGGAAACTCAAGCCCCATTTTGCGGACGTGTTATGAGCGATACAGAGAACGCCATCGAGGTGAAGGACCTCTCAAAAGAATACATGCTCTACAGCAGGCCTGCAGACCGGCTGGTTGAAGCGTTGGGGCTTTCCCGCCGCGTCAGGCACACCGTTCATAAGGCTCTTCAGAATGTGGATCTGACCGTGAAGCGGGGAGAGAGCATCGGGATCATAGGAAAGAACGGTTCCGGCAAATCCACGATCCTCAAGATCATCACCGGAGTCCTGAGCCCCACCTCCGGCTCCGTAAAGGTAAACGGCCGTATTTCCGCCCTGCTGGAACTGGGAGCCGGCTTCAATATGGAGTACACCGGGATGGAGAATATCTACCTGAACGGCGCCATGACCGGTTTTTCCGATAAAGAGATAGACGAGAGGCTTGATTCCATATTGTCTTTCGCGGACATCGGAGATTATGTAAACCAGCCCGTCAAGACCTATTCCAGCGGCATGTTTGTGAGACTGGCCTTCGCCCTTGCCATAAATATAGACCCGGAGATACTGATAGTGGATGAGGCACTCTCCGTGGGGGATGTGTTCTTCCAGGCGAAATGCTACCACAAATTCGAGGAATTCAGGCAGCAGGGGAAGACCATAATCTTTGTGAGCCACGATCTGTCGAGCATCGCAAAATACTGTGACAGGGTAATGCTCCTGAACGACGGGGTGAAGCTGGGGGAAGGCCCGCCCAAAAAGATGATCGACGACTATAAAAAGGTCCTGGTGGGACAGTATGAGCTCCCCGAGCCGGGCCTCAGGATGGCGGATGATGAGGAGATAAGAAAGGCTGCCTCAGCCTCCGCCGGAGATGCCGGGAATGAACAGGGCTTTGAGGGAGACCGAAATCCCGAAACTCTCGAGTACGGATCAATGAAGGCCAGGATCAGCGAGGTCTGGGTCACGGATGAGAACGGGGTCAGGACGAAGGCCGTGATCAAGGGCAGCCCCTTTACCATACATATGACCGTGGAGGTTCTGGCGGACATAGAGTGTCCCATATTTGCATTTACCTTCAAGAATGTGCGCGGGACGGAGATCACCGGGACCAATACCATGTTTGAAAAGTCGTTTCTGGAGCCGGTGAGGAAGGGAGAGGCTCTTGAGATCACCTTCTCCCAGAAGATGAACCTTCAGGGAGGTGAATACCTGCTGTCTTTCGGCTGCACCGGATACGAGGGGGAAGCCTTCACCGTCTATCACAGGCTGTACGACGCCTTGAACGTGACAGTGGTCTCGGACAAGGATACGGTCGGCTATTACGACATGGGCTCCGAGACGGAGGTCAGGAGACTGCCAATCCCGGAGGGAAGGCAGCAGGAGACGGAGTGATAAGGTCCTAAGAAACGCCGGATGACGACACAGCCGGACGGAAGATGATAAGGGCCCGGAAAAACAAGGGCCGGAAGAGACGATATGGGAAAGATCAAAAAGCTTGAACCTAAGACAAAGGAAGAGATAGGGTCTGTCGTAGTGGACATCTCCAGATATACCGGGGATGACAGATACTCCGACGGCACGGTCGAGGACGAACTGCTCTCCATCGCCCAGAGGTATGCTGAGGCCGAATTCCCACGGCTGATCGAGGAAAAGAAGAGCTGGCCCATCCTCTACCACCTGTCCTCAGAGCGGGAGAACCTGGTGGAATGGCTTCCCATAAACAAGGACCATAAGGTCCTGGAGGTCGGTTCTGGCTGCGGGGCGGTGACGGGCATGCTGTCGAAGAAGGCTGCCCGGGTGGACTGCGCGGAGCTTTCCCTCAAGCGCAGCAGGATAAACGCCTACAGGCACTCCGACAGGGACAATATCACCATTTTTGTGGGGAATTTCACCGATACGGAACCCTATCTTCCCTGCGATTACGACTGGATAATACTGACCGGGGTGCTGGAGTACGCCGGATCCTATGTGGAAAGCGCAGATCCCTACGTTTCACTCCTCAAGCTTATGAAAAAGCATCTGAAACCCGGCGGAAATATGGCCACAGCCATTGAAAACCGGCTGGGCCTCAAGTATTTCGCGGGTTGCAGGGAGGATCACGTGTCCAGATATTTTGCCGGCATCGAAGGCTATACCGGGCACGAACCCGCAATAACCTTCTCCAAGGGAAGGCTGAGGCGTATCTTTGAAAAAGCGGGGTTCCCGAGAGAACAGCTGTCATTTTATTATCCTTATCCCGATTACAAGTTCATGAAGGAGCTTTACAGCGACAGGCGTCTGCCCTTCAGGGGCGAGCTGTACGACAATCTGCGCAATTTTGACGCCGACAGGCTTCTCCTCTTCGACGAGGGAAGAGCCTTTGATTCCATCATATCGGACGGCCTTTTTGCGGAGTTTTCCAATTCCTTTATGGTCATCACGGGAGATGCCCCGAAAACGGTATACGCCAGGTATTCTTCGGAGAGGGCTCCGGAATACAGGCTGAAGACCGAGGAACGCTCGGAGGAGGGCGTCAGGTACTTTGTGAAAGCGCCTCTGACCCCTGAGGCTTCTTCCCATGTGAGCGCCATGGCCGGGATCTACCCTGAACTAAAAAACAGATATGAAGGGGGCGGGCTGAGTGTCTGTCCCTGTGAACCCTGCGGCGATCCGGAGGGCAGCGTCAGGTTTGAACACTGTCCCGGCACGCCCCTTTCGAGACTCATGAAGGATGCGGTGCTTTCCGGAAATGAAAAGAGGTTCAGGGAGTTCTTCGGCAGATATCTGAGCCTCATTTCCCACGGGGAAGAAGGGGCGGCGGTCACCGACCTCGACCTGCTGTTTTCAAATATCATGGTCGACAAGGGCAGATGGACCGTGATCGATTACGAATGGACCAGCAGGGAGACCGTACCCGCCTGCGATCTGGCGTTCAGGGCCCTGTACTGTTTTATGATGACCCTTCCCGAAGACGCGGTGATCCCGGGGATAGACGGTATCATAGAGGAACTGGGAATCACGCCCAGACGCATGGAGGAGATCAGGAAGGAAGAAGCCGCTTTCCAGAAGAAGATCACCGGGAATCAGCTCACCCTGGGGGAAATAAGGGAACGCCTGGCAAACAGGGTCTATACCGCAGACGATCTGAATTCAGGGGAAAACCTGAGGAGCGAGACTCTGGTTTACGAGGACACCGGACACGGCTTTAACGAGGACGAGACCGTCAGGTTCAGCGAATGCAACTTTACTTATCAGGTCCCTTCCGGCAGGAAGGCTGTGAGGATAGACCCCTGTTCATTCAGATGTCTCCTTAAGGTGAGCGCCCTGAGCTTTATGGGAAAGGTCATTCCGGAAAAGGAGATCGGCACCAACGGGGTAAGGCTTGCTCCCGGTCTCTACGCATTCGATACGGAGGATCCCTGGATCACCTTTGAGATAGACAGATCCGGACTCCCCGGCGGAGAACTCATATTTGAGTCGGAGGTTTCACAAATAACAGATGATATGGCAACGGCCCTCACCGGTCTGAAAAAGAAGAAGAGAGGTCTTTTCTGATGGGAATGGAAGGCTGGGACGGATATTACAGAAGGCTTACGGCTTCCCTCAGGTCCGGGAACAATCTTAAGGCGGCTGATACGGCAGCCCTTAAATCTGCCATCGACGAAACGGACAGAAAGATAAATAAGATCGAAAAGAATCCCGTTTACCGGGTACTCAGGGGTCTCACAGGCGGAAACTCCTCCTCACATCCGGCGGCCGGGAAAAGGGATAAGCCGGATCCCGGTCTCCCGGGGCAGCTTGCCTACAGGGAAGAACTGTACAGGCAGACTCATCCCTACGAAGTCCTCAGGGGCGGAAACGCCCACGCTCCCCGGCATGCACCTGCGGATTTTGGCCTTCTCCGCGCGGTCTCAATGGAGGGCTGTTCCGGCGGATCCCCCTTTGAGGGCATGACTTCCTCCGACCCGGGGTTCACCCTGTTTTACAGAGAGGGAAGCCGCCTGGTGGAGGGGGCTGAAGGTGAGATGCTTTCATACATGGAGAAACACCCGGATCGTCTCGTCCTCTATTGGGACGAGGACAAGTCTTCAGGCACCGGTACTCCCGGAACGGAGCCTTATTTCAAGCCCGGACCTTCTCCGGACACACTGATATCCTTCATGTACACCGGAGGTGCCGTTCTGGTGAGAAACAGCGCCGCCTCGGAGGTTTTATGGGAAGGCGCGCCCGAAGGCCCCGCAAATGTGTATGCTCTTCTCCTTAGGCTGATGCTTTTCGCTGCCGGAAAAGGCTCCGGAGCCCGTCAGGTTTTGGGATACATACCTTCCGTTCTGTCGGGAACAGAGACCGGGTTTGAGGAATTCGGGGGAGATCCCTCCCTTTCCTCCATGAAGCGGAAGATCCTGGAGGAATACGGGATCAAAGCGGAATTTCTGCCCGCCCAGGATCCGGAGTGCTTCCACGCCGTTTACGGATTCGATGCCGGGGAACCGTTGGTATCGATCATTATCCCGTCGAAGGATCATCCCGATATCCTGGAGAGATGCGTTGCCTCCATCCGGTCGGGAACAGATTACAAGCGTTACGAAATAATAGTGGTGGACAACGGCAGCACGGAGATGGGCAAAAAAACCTGTCAAAGGCTGGCGGAGATGTATTCCTTCAAATATATATATTTTAATTCTTCATTTAATTTTTCCCATTCCTGCAACCGCGGGGCCGAGGACTCCGATGGAGAACTTCTGTTATTTTTGAATGACGATACTGAGGTCATCGAGAAAGACTGGCTCAGGAACATGGCGGGGCAGGCCATGCGGCCCCAAACCGGCGCCGTCGGAGCAAGGCTTCTCTACGAGGGGACCGATCTGATACAGCATGCGGGAGTCACGAACATGGCCATAGGCCCCTCCCACAAGCTCGGGACCCTGCCTGACGACCGTTCTTATTATCACGGGATCAACAGATATGACAGAAATGTGCTGGCTGTCACGGGAGCCTGTCTCATGGTCAGGAGGGACATATTTGAGGAGGCCGGCGGCTTCGATGAGAGGCTGGCCGTGGCTTATAACGATATCCACCTGTGCATGACGCTTCACGACAGAGGCTACATGAACGTTCTCAGGAATGATGCGGTTCTTTGGCATGACGAGTCGCTGTCCAGAGGAGCGGATGACGAAAATGAAGAGAAGAGGGAGCGGCTCTATGATGAGGAGGAGTACCTTTACTCAAAGCATCCCGGCCTGAAGGGCAGGGATCCGTTTTACAGCCCTTTCCTCTCGCAGGACACGGTCTATTACGATGTAAGGGGAGACTTTAACTGGAACGACAGGAGCCTGAGATCGAAGGAGGTGCCAGTATCCCCTGCGGATACGACCCTTACGGAGGACGGGATGAAGCTCAACCTTGACAGGGCCGTGATGGTAAAGGAGCCGGACAGGAGCATTCCCGATTATCTTCTGGTGGAAGGCTGGGGCTACGTGCCGGGTAAGGACAATTCCTCGTTTGAGAAAACCGTGATCCTTAAGTCTCAGACCGGGGAACTCCATTGCTACGCCGCTTTTCCCAGATACAGGAAGGACGTGTCCGCAGCCCTTCAAAGCCAGGAAAACTGCGAGCTTTCTTCCTTTGTGGCCAGGATCGATCCGGAGCCTCTTAAAAAAGGGCTTTACAGCGTGGGGGTCATGATGGAGGCCGAAGGTAAGCGTTATGCAGCTTGGGAAGGCGAATGCAGGATATGATACCGGGACTGAACACGAGGAGATGACCGTATGAGTGAGGATCGCAGAGTGAGCGATGCCAGAGCCGAATACCTGAAGGAGAGGCAGAGAGGGGAAGAGGTAAGCCGGGAACACGAGGAAGTGAGCCTGCTCCTGAGCGAGAGGCTTATGACCCTTGACCATATCAAGAGCGGAAAGCTCTGGAAGGCCACGCTTCCCTTAAGGAGCGTGTATCACTGGTGTGTCAGGCAGAAGGACAGGATAGTCCGCACCGGCAGCGTGAGAGGCTTTGTTTCCAAACTCTCTTCCAAGGCCAGGGAAAAGGCGGTGCGAAAGAGCATGGGTACGGGTTCATTCCCCGATGAAGCGGTGAGGAAGGAACACTCCCAAAGGCAGTTTCGAACGGACGTCACTTTTTCCGTGCTGGTGCCTTTGTACAACACTCCCGAGAGGTTCCTCCGGGAGATGATAGATTCGGTAGAGTGGCAGACCTACGGGAAATGGCAGCTCTGCCTTGCGGACGGGTCGGACGACGCCCATTCCTTCGTGGGAGAGATCTGCCGGGAATATGCCTCGAAGGACAGCCGCATATCCTATAAAAAACTCGAAGAGAACCTGGGCATCTCGGGAAATACAAATGAATGCCTGAAAATGGCCACGGGTAACTATATCGGGCTCTTCGATCATGACGACATCCTTCACCCGGACGTTCTGTACCGTTATATGGAGGCCATAGACGGGGAAGGGGCGGATTATCTGTACTGCGACGAGACCACCTTCCGCGGGAACAGCATCGACCACATGATCACCATGCATTTCAAGCCGGACTTCGCCATCGACAATCTCAGGGCAAATAACTACATCTGTCATTTCAGCGTGTTCAAAAAGGAACTCCTGGAGGGAGAATCCCTGTTCAGAACGGAATTTGACGGGAGCCAGGACCACGACATGATACTCCGGCTCACCGCCAGGGCGAAGAAGATAGTGCACGTGCCGAAACTCATGTATTACTGGAGATCACACAAGGGGTCCACCGCCGCGGACATAAATGCCAAGAGCTACGCCATAGCGGCTGCAAAGGGGGCTGTTTCCGATCACCTGACGAAAGCGGGCTTCAGGAATTTTGAGATCACCTCCACGAAAGCCTTCGAGACCATCTTCAGGATCAGATATGAGATAAAGGGCAGGCCCATGATCTCCGTTGTGATCCCTGCCAGGGACAGGGCCGAAGACACCGGCCGCTGCGTCAGGTCCATTCTTGAGAGGAGCACCTACGACAATTTTGAGATACTGATAATGGACAACGGCTCTACGGAGAAGGAGACCGCAGACCTGTACCGTGAACTGTCCGAAAAGGACAACATACGGATACTCCATGATGACGGAGACTTTAATTATCCCAGACTCAATAACGAGGCCGTGGCGGAAGCCAAAGGCGAGTACGTGCTGCTCCTGAACAACGACACCGAGGTGATCACCCCCGACTGGATGGAGGAGCTCCTTATGTACGCCCAGAGACCCGATGTGGGGGCTGTGGGCGCGAAACTGTATTATCCGGACCACACCATCCAGCACGCCGGGGTCGTGATAGGGCTCGGCGCCCACAGGACGGCAGGACATGTGCATTACAGGGTGGGACAGGAAAACCTGGGCTATATGGGCAGGCTCTGTTATACCCAGAACTTTTCCGCCGTAACAGGGGCGTGTCTGATGGTGAAAAAGTCTCTCTACGAGGAACTGAACGGTCTCGACACCCGGTTTACCGTCTCTTTGAACGATGTTGACTTCTGCCTGAGACTCAGGGAAAAGGGGCTTTTGAATGTCTGGACCCCGTTTGCGGAGCTTTTTCATTACGAATCCGCTTCCCGTGGCTCCGACCTGACGGGTGAGAGGGCGGAGCGCTACAACAGGGAGTCTGAGCTTTTCAGGGAGCGCTGGAAGGAACTGCTGGACAGGGGAGACCCCTACTACAACGTGAACTTCTCTCTGGACCGCAGCGATTTTGCCCTGAAGTGAAGGGACCGGCGGGGTTTATTGGCGTAAGGACGATAATAGTGTTAAAATACTGTTCATGCGACATGTAATGTCAAAGGATGATCTAAAGGAGGTGCATCGATGGGGTATCAGGAAAATTACGATGAATGGCTGAACAATCCTTATTTTGACGAGGATACGAAGAAAGAGCTCCTTTCCATAAAGGATGACAAAGCCGAGGTTGAAGACAGGTTCTACAAGGATCTGGATTTCGGCACGGGAGGACTCAGAGGGGTCATTGGCGCCGGCACGAACCGCATGAACATATATACGGTCAGGAAGACCACTCAGGGCCTTGCGAACTTCATAATAAAACAGGGAGCGAAAGACAAGGGCGTGGCCATTTCCTATGATTCAAGGCGCATGTCTCCGGAATTTGCCGACGAAGCCGCCCTCTGTCTCAATGCCAACGGCATCAAAGCCTATGTGTTTGAGAGCCTGAGACCCACTCCCGAGCTTTCATTTGCGGTGAGGAGTCTCAAGTGCACTGCGGGCATAATGATCACCGCAAGCCACAACCGTCCCCAGTATAACGGCTACAAGTGCTATTGGGAGGACGGGGCGCAGATCACATCTCCTCTGGATGTGGATATCATAGGTGAGGTCAGGGCGGTCAAAGATTACGCCGACGTCCTCACAATGGACAAGGCGGAGGCCGAGAAGGCCGGGCTCTACAATGTGATAGGGAAGGACATCGACGATCTCTACATGGAAGAGCTTAAAAAGCAGATCATTCATCCCGAGATAATAAAAGAGATGGCGGATGAACTGAAGATCGTCTACACGCCCTTCCACGGGACCGGGATGGAGCCTGTGCGCCGCATCCTCTCTGAACTGGGATACAAGAACCTCTTTGTGGTCCCGGAGCAGGAGGATCCGGATCCGGAATTTACCACCCTCGATTATCCGAATCCCGAAGACCCCAAAGCCTTTGAACTGGCCCTTAAACTGGCTGAGGAAAAGGACGCAGACCTTGTGCTGGCGACAGACCCCGACGCCGACAGGCTCGGGATATATGCAAAGGATACAGCCACCGGGAAATACATGGCTTTCACCGGCAATATGTCCGGAATGGTGATCGGCGAATACATCCTTTCGGAGAGAAAGGCTGCGGGCAGGATGCCTGAAAATCCCGCATTTGTGACCACCATCGTCACCACCAATATGGCTAAGGCCATCGCGAAGGACTACGGACTCCACTATGTGGAGGTCCTCACCGGCTTCAAATACATCGGAGAGCAGATCAAGTGGTTTGAGAGGGACAATTCCTACAACTATGTCTTCGGCCTTGAAGAGAGCTACGGCTGTCTCGCCGGCACCCACGCCAGGGACAAGGACGCCATAGTGGCGGTGATGATGCTGTGCGAAGCCGCCGCCGTCGCAAAGAAGAAGGGAAAGACACTCTGGGATGAGATGATCAGGCTCTACGACAAATACGGATATTACAGGGAGACCCAGTACTCCGTTGCCATGGAGGGGGTCACCGGAGCGGAAAAGATAAACGCTCTTATGGACGGGCTCAGGAAAGATCCTCCCAAAAACTTTGCCGACTGGGAAGTGCTGTCCTTCAGGGATTACAAGGAGGACAAGGTCCTGGATCTCAGGACCGGCGAGACCGGAAAGACCGGACTTCCGGAGTCAAATGTGCTGTATTTCGAGCTTTCGGATGACGCGTGGTGCTGCGCAAGGCCTTCCGGGACAGAACCCAAGATAAAGTTCTACATGGGCGTTAAGGGTTCGAGTCTTGAGGATTCGGAGAGCAAGGTCGAACTCCTGACAAAGGCCGTCAAGGAGAGGATAGGTGAAGCCTGAGGATATCGGGAACGACCTTAAGAGGACTTTAAGATACTGCAAAAGGAACGGTATCAGGGATACTGCCTTTTCCGTTGCGGAAAGACTTTATCTGAAGGCGTCGGACAGGTATTCTTACGAGCCTCCGTCCGATCTGGACATCAGAGAGCAGAGGGAGAAGAGCAGTGTCCTTGAGCCTGCCCAAAGGATCCGGATAAGCATTGTGGTCCCTGCATTCAATACGGACAGACACTGTCTGGTGCAGCTGATAAAGAGCGCAGCCGCTCAGACCTATCCCTGGTTTGAGCTTGTGATAGCGGACGCGGGAGACACGGACACGGTGCGCCTGGTGTGCGGCGAAGCGGTTTCGAAGCATGTCCTGAAGGCCCCTTCCGGGGACGCCTTCATACCAGGTTCCCTCAGGTATGTGAAGCTTGACGGAAACGGCGGCATCTCCGGGAACATGAACGCCGCCGTATCACACTCAAAGGGACAGTGGATCCACTTTCTGGATCACGACGACCTGCTGACTGCAGACGCTCTGTACATGGCTGCCTCAGCCATCAGGGAGCACCCGGGGGCGGTATTGGTGTATTTTGATGAGGACAAGACGGATTACCCGGGGAGAACCTTCTCGGATCCCAACCTCAAGCCCGGCTTCAATCCGGACCTCCTCCTCACCAACAACTACATTTGTCACGCCATGACCCTCAGAAGGGATCTGGCTGAGTCCTTCCCTCTCAGGAGCGGGTACGACGGCGCCCAGGATTACGATCTGGTCCTCAGGATCCTGTCGGACATGATGCTGCGGGGACTGTCTCTTGAGGAGATGAGAAAGCTTGTGATCCACGAAGCCAGGGTCACCTACCACTGGAGGGTTCACGGCGGTTCATCCGCAGGGGATTCTTCCGCCAAAACCTGGGCCTACGATGCGGGGCTCAGGGCTCTCAGGGACTTTTACGACAGGATGGGGATAGAGGCCCGGGCCGTCCACTCAAGGCATCTGGGTTTTTTCAGGACCGAGTATGATCCCGATATCTTTTCCGCGAGGAAGGATGTGGGCGTGGTCTGCGGACGGGTTTCCGATGCCTTCGGGAGAATGTGCGCGGAA
>JAEEGL012726174.1_pt1 | contig 16232 bp, 15 predicted proteins | sample 9134231 | NCBI WGS metagenome assembly JAEEGL01 (sample SAMN16246548, study PRJNA631951) | gut metagenome | biome: gut microbiome; feature: rumen; material: fiber-attached | host: Bos | place: Iran: Karaj | collected 2018-10
GAAAAAGCTGAAGGTTTACGCGCGCAGCGAGCATCCCCATGCCGCCCAGCAGCCCGAGACCTGCGTGCTCAAGTAACACGGCGGAGGACGTAAAAAATGTCAGAGATCAACTTCAGCGCGGTAGGCAGAAGGAAAAAGGCCGTTGCCCGCGTGCGTCTTATCCCCGGCGAAGGCAACATCACCGTAAACAAGCGCAGCCTGGACGAGTACTTCGGTCTTGAGACCCTTAAGACCGTGGTCCGCCAGCCCCTGACTCTCACCGAGACTGCCGGCAGGTTCGACGTGGTCGTATCCGTGCGCGGCGGCGGCTACACCGGCCAGGCCGGCGCTATCCGTCACGGCATCGCCAGGGCCCTTGTAAAGGCTGACGAAGAGCTCAAGTCCGCCGTCAAAAAGGCCGGCTTCCTGACCCGCGATCCCAGAATGAAGGAGCGCAAAAAGTACGGTCTCAAGAAGGCCCGTAAGGCTCCCCAGTTCTCCAAGCGTTAAACGAGACCGAGCGATATACGAAAACCCCCGGAAATTCAGCGTTTCCGGGGTTTTTTATGCGGCATCGGCGTCCATCGGATGTTCAGGTATGTAAAATAATATGTGGAGGCGGGATCAACATGGAAAAGGCGCCAAAAAGACACCTGGCGGAGGTTGCCGGGAAAGCGGCTCAGATCCCTTTTCACGGCTATATCGATGGGGAAGGATCAAATCTTGAGCCGATCGTTCGGTTTTTCCCGAAGTGGACGCTGAGAGAAGCCGACGGATTATGGTGCGCGGCATTTGTATATTACTGCTGCCGCGAGGCGGGATTTGAGATCCCCATCAAGCCGGACGCATGCAAGACCTGCCATCTGGCGGGCTGCATCGCCTGGGAAGAATTTGCGCAGGGGGATGCTCGGATAGAGTACCGCAAGTCAGAAGAAAGCTTCGTTCCGGAAGCCGGCGATATCGTCATCTATGACAGGGTTTTTGAGGACCGGGCGCATGACCATATGGGCATCGTCCTGCAGAACTCCCGAGACACGATCATCGCCGCGGAAGGAAACCTGAACAATGCGTCGGGGATCATAGAGCGCCCGAAAGATGAGCATATACGGGCCTATATCAGGATACCGGACGGATACGGGACAACGGGAGATAATTATATATCATAGGACAGGAACCCCGGTCCTTCATCAGACCCCGGAAGCGTACGGCTCCCGGGGTTTTTGTATATCGCTTCAGGTTTGTAAGAATAAATCCTGTTCCTTTCCGGTGCGGAATATGGTATAATACCTCAAAACAGCCGCCGTTCGCGGGAAAGGAGAGTACATGGAAACAGTAAAGATACTCGATCGGCTGATAAAGGCGCAGGGCGTCACCGGCTTCGAGAGATCCGGCATCACGCAGACCGTAAAAGAGTTATTCTGTGAGTTCACCGAAGGCTTTGCGGGAGCGAAGGTATGGTCGGACGTCAACGGCAACGCGTTCGCGCAGGTGGGCGAGAGCGGACCCACCGTGATGATAATGGCCCACATGGACGAGGTGGGCATGATGGTCACCAGAATAGAGGACAACGGCATGCTGCGCATCGCCTCCGTGGCGGGAGTGGATCCCCGGGTGCTGCCGGGCAGCCGCGTGCGCGTGTGCGGGAAAAAGGAGCTTATGGGCGTGGTAGGCGCCGTGCCGCCCCACCTGACTGCCTCCAAGGACAAGGCATACAAGTGGGACGAGCTCACGGTCGACCTGGGTCTTAGCAGGGAACGCGCCTGCGAGTTCGTTTCTGTAGGCGACCGGGTGACCTTCTGGCCCGACGACGTGCTTGAGCTCAAAAACGGGCTTGCGGCCTCCAAATCCCTGGACGACAGGGCGCTGGTGGCGGCGGAGCTTTACTGCCTGGAGCTGCTCAAAAAGCGCAGGTTCGACTGCAAGGTGGTCATGGTCGCTTCCGTGGACGAGGAACATTCGGGCCTGGGCGCCATAACGGGCACGTGGAGCGTGAAACCGGACATGGCGATAGTGATGGACGTCACCTTCGGCAAGTCCGCATGCAGCCCCGACTGCTTTGATATGGACAAGATCGCCCTGGGACTGGGCCCCAACATCCACCCGAAGATGTTCGGGATGCTCAAAGACGCGGCGGACAGCGCCCGGGTCGCCTGGGACTACGAGCCTGTGATGGGCGCCACCGGCACCGACGCCACGGACGTGCAGATAAGCGGCGTGGGCGTGCCCTGCGGCCTGGTGTCGCCGCCGCTCAGATACATGCACACCAACGCGGAGACCATAAGGATCGAGACGCTTCTCAACTGCGGCAGGGTGTGCGCCGAATTCATTACCGCGCTGGGCGGGGACTGGAGGGATAAGCTGTGCCTCGACTGAATGAGATCGGTTTAAGCGATACCTACCTTAAGGAGCTTTCGGAGCTGCGCGGCGTGTGCGGCGACGAAGGAGCGGTGCGCAAGTTCATCCGTGAAAAGGTGACGCCCCTGTGCGACGAGGTGTTCACCGACACCATGGGCAACCTGTACGCCCACAAAAAGAAGACAGGCACGCCCGTGGTCGCCCTGACCGCCCACATGGACGAAGTGGGCATGCTGATAAAGAAGATAAGTGACGACGGCGAACTGGAGTACGACTACGCGGGGCTGGATCCCCGGGTCATGCCCGGCAGGCGGGTGTACGTGGGCAAGGATGCGGTGCCGGGAGTGATAGGCACCAAGGCCATCCACCTGCAGTCCGATGAGGAACGCGAGAGCAGCGTGCCCCACAAACGCCTGACCATAGACATTGGCGCGAAGAACAAAGAAGACGCCGAAAAGTACGTGAACATAGGCGATTACGCCTGCTTTACCACCAAATTCGAGGAGTTCGGCGAAGGGCTGTTTACCGGCAAGGCGCTGGATGACCGGGTGGGCTGCGCTGTGCTGATGGCGCTGCTGACCCAGGATTACGAATGCGACCTTTACGCCGCCTTCACCGTGCAGGAAGAAGCGGGCCTCAGGGGCGCGAACCTGGTGGCGGACCACGTCAAGCCGGCTATAGAGCTGAACTTCGAGGGCACGACCGCCAACGACATGCCCGATGTCAAGGGGCACGAATCGGTGACCTCGGTGGGCAAGGGCCCCGCGCTTACCTTTATGGACCGGGGCACCATAGCGGACGTAAAAGTGTTTGACGCCCTCAGGGAGACCGCCAAAGCCCACGGCATACCCTTCCAGCTCAGGAAGGGCACCAACGGCAGGACGGACATGGGCAGGATACATACGGACCTGGGCGGCTGCCGCGCGGGGGGCATATCCCTGCCCTGCCGCTACATCCACTCGGCGCAGAGCGTCGCCAGCTGGAGCGATCTAAAGAATATGATACTGCTGGCGGACGCGTTCTTAAGGGACAAAAAGTATTGTGAGGTGCTGGGAATATGATGAACGAGTTCAAGGAGATCGTAAGGAAAGCCACGGCGGTCTACGGCCCTTCCGGCAGGGAGACCAAGGCGGGGCAGCTGCTGACCGACATGATCCGTCCCTATGTGGATGAGATCAGGTTCGACGCCCTGGGCAACGCGGTGGGGATCAAGAAGGGCACCAGCGGCAAAAAAGTGATGCTTTCCGCCCACATGGACCAGATCGGGCTCATAGTGCTGGACATAGACGACAAGGGCTTCCTGCGTTTCGCCCCAGTGGGCGGCATAAGCCCCGAAATGACCGTGGGCCGCGACGTGGTGTTCGACAACGGCACCCGGGGCGTAGTCTGCCGTGAGCAGAAGAACGTAACGCCTCCCGCCGCGCTCACCCAGATGTTCATAGACATAGGCTGCACCAGCCGTGAGGAAGCGGAAGCGCACGTCGCCATGGGCGACATCTGCGTGTATGCTCCCCACTTCGTGGACATGGGCAGCCGCGTGGCGTGCTGCGCGCTGGACGACCGCATCTGCTGCGCCATACTGGTGGCGGCGATGAAAAAGATGCGTTCTCCCCACGACATCTACTGCGTGTTCACTTCCCAGGAAGAAGTGGGCTGCCGGGGCGCCCAGGCGGCGGCGTACTGGATCGACCCGGATTTCGGCATCAACCTGGACGTGACCGCTTCCGCGGACACTCCCGAGTGCAGCCCCATGCCCATGAAGCTGGGCGAAGGCCCCACCATCAAGTACAAGGACCGTTTCGCCGTGATAACCAGGCCGGTGATCGAGTTCATGCACAAAGTGGCCGACAAGCACGGCATAAAGGTCCAGAACGAGGTGCTGCCCTACGGAGGCACCGACGCCAGCGCCGTGCAGACCACCAGAGGCGGCAAGCCCGCGTGCTGCGTGTCCGTCGCGACCCGCTATATCCATTCTCCCATTGAGACGGCGGACCTTAACGACTGCCTGGGCGCGGTGGACTTCGTGTGCGCTATGGCGGAGGAAAATGAGCTGCCCCTCGACTGACATGCCGGGCTGCGGAGCATTTGCGGGCTGATGACATGAGTGAGATCCCGATCTACAAAGGCAGGAAGATAAACAGATTCCTGTGCGTCACATTCGCGTGCCTGTGCGCGGCAGCGCTGGCGGCATCGGGGACGGCGTGGCTGCTGGGTGATACGGGCATAAGGTCCGTATGCGTTATCTTCGCGCAGATCACGGGCGCCTTCGCGTTGCTTTACGGCGTGCTCTGGGCCGTATGGGCGCGGAAGGAAAACAAAGCGGAACAGAAACTCAGGGCACAGAACGAAGCGCGTCCGGCACCGCGCGAAGCGGACGGGACCGGGTGCAGGGAATTCGTGCTGCCCCGGGAAAAGCTGACCGGCGCGGCACGCCGCAGGTTCGTAAGCGTCATAAAAGGCACGGCGCTTGCCGCGCTGGGCGTGTTCGCGCTCATAACGCTGATCACGCTGTGGGGCGGCGTGTTCGGCAGCCCGGTAAGGCTGCTGTACATACTGCTGTTCGCATGCGCGATCTGCGTGCCCGGCATACTCGCGCAGTGGGGCATATACAGGAAATTCGCATTGGACGTGCCCGGCAGGATCGCGCTATACCCGGGCAGGCTCGAGGTGGACGACAGCGTGTTCACGGCGGGAGAGATACTGGACATCCGCATCTCTCCCGACCGGATCTATAATGCCGATTCCCCGGCGGTGTTCCGCGGCATGGCGGTGCGCACGGCGCGGGGCGTGAAACGCTGCAGGATGGATTTCCGCTCGGGCAGAGCTTCTAAGGACGGGGTCTGCTGGGAGGGCTACTCCGAGTTTTCCGCCGCCCTGCAGTCGTGGGGGAAAGCTGCCGGCGTGACCGTCACGGTCGAGTATATGGAATGAACGCCCACGGCGGGCTTGGCGAACAGAAAAACACCGTAAAGAGGACACGATGACCGAACTAACCAAAGCGCAGGCTCGGCAGTTCATACTGGCGAAGCAGGGGCTTATAGGCGCGCACCGGTTCGAGGGAAAGGGCGGCGCTTACGCCTTCGTAAAGCAGGCGGGCTGCATACAGTTTGACCCTGTGGACGTATGCGGCAAGAACGCGGAACTCACGCTGCAGTCCCGGGTGAAGGGCTTTACCAAACAGGCGCTTTGGGAGCTGTTATACGAAGACCGGGCGCTGGTGGACTATTCCGACAAGGAGCTTTCCATCTGGCCTGCAGAGGACTGGCCGTACTTCGCTTCCTACCGGGAACGCAGCCGCAGGACGGGGGAGACGTTCGAAGGACTTGAGCAGCTGGAGGAACGGGTGTTAAACTACATCCGCGAAAACGGGCCCGTCTCCAGCGACACGCTGCCCATAGAGGGAGAGATATTCTGGCATTCCTCCATGCACTGGAGCGGAAACTGGGACAAAAACTCCCATGCGGCCAGGTCGGCACTGGAACAGCTGTACACGGACGGCACGCTGGTGATCCACCACAAGCAGGGCAGCCGCAAGTACTACGACCTGGCGGAAAGGCACCTGCCGGGCGAACTCCTTTTTGCCCCGAATCCCTGTGAAACCGAAGACGATTTTATCTGCTGGCGCGTGCTCAGGCGGATAGGCGCCGCGGGTCTGCTGTGGGACAAAAACAGCGCTGCGTTCCTGGGCATCGGGCTCAACGCGGAAAAACGTGCCCGCGCGCTGGAAAGGCTGAAAAACGACGGGCTCGTCATCCCGGTGCGGGTGGAAGGCTTCAAAACCGAGTTCTGCCTCCGCGCCGAAGACGAAGAGCTGCTTAGCCGCGTTATTGCCGGACAGGCGGACCTTAAGCCCCGCATGGAGTTCATAGCGCCGCTTGACCCGCTTATGTGGGACAAGGCGCTGGTAAACGCGCTGTGGGATTTTAAGTATTCCTGGGAGATCTACACTCCGGCGGACAAGCGCAGATACGGCTACTACACGCTGCCGATACTATGCGGCGAGACCTTTGCCGGGCGCATAGACACGGCTGTCGACCGGAAGCGCGGCGTGCTGAAAGTGAACGGACTCTGGTGGGAGCCGGGAGTCAGGCAGACCAGGAAGCTTGGCGCGGAGCTGGAAAGGACGCTTAAGCGCTTCAGCCGCTTTAACGGCTGCCGGGAGTTTGAAATGTGACGAGCCGAAACAGAAACATCCGCCCTCGGGCGGATGTTTCTTTCGCGATATCGGATCGGCTTCAGATGCGGTTTTTAAGTATGTCCGCCGCCAGTTCCAGCATTTTATAGGCGGCGTCGCGGGCAGCCACGATCTGGTCGTACACCAGGTCCTCGCTAAGCACGCCCCGCTGGAGACCTTCGGGAAGCAGTCCCTGTTCGTCCAGTTCCAGGTCGCTGCGCCAGGCGCTGCTGCCGTAATAGGAAAACAGCTTTATCATGCCCTTGCGCACGTCGTCCATGCGGTCCAGCTGTGTCTCCAGGCCGCACAAAACTTCCTGACACTCGTTGAGCAGGGGTTCCATTTCGTTTATGCGCTTTACGCTTTTTTCGATCTTCGACCGGGAAGATTTTACACTCATGATGATCACCTCTTTCGGACAATACCATAGCGCGAAACGGAGGAAAAGTCAAGGGGAGAGGGAAACGGCTTGCTTTGTTTTCGCGCGGATGGTACAATGACGAAGAAAAAACAAGGAGGATGGACATATGGAAAACTGGATCGGTGTCCTGCTTTTGCTGGCGCTCATTGGCCTATTAGTATGGTGCTTTGTTGCTGCCGGAAGGAGCATAAAAAAGAATAAAGAAGCGGAAGGATCCAAATGCGAAACGGCAGAGGATAAGCGCGAAAATAACGAACAGCCGGATGAGGAACGCGGCATGTGGGCGAATATCGGCGGAAAGTGCAAAGCGCTGGCTGCGGCTTTGTGCTGGCTGGGCATTTTCGGCAGCGTTATCTATGGCATTGTTCTTATCGGACGGGGATCGGAGATCAGCAATGGCGATAGCGGAGTCATTACCGGAATAGCAGTTGCGATAGTTGGCTCGTTTATGTCCTATTTAGGTTCCATCGGTTTGTACGCCATAGGCGAAGCGGCGGAAAAGAGCGCATACGTAGCAAAGTACATAGAGAAACTTGAAGCGGAAAAGAAAGAGAAAGAACAGAAAGTCGAATAGCACGGGCAGATGGGTCGCCGCGGTCACTTTCGCGCCTTCGCGATCACGCGCGGCTGCTGTCCCATATGCCGAAAAATAAAAAACGCCTTTCGGGCGTTTTTTGCGTCGGAGGGGAGATCCTGTTCGGCAAAATAGGATGGCAAAAGACCGGCGGCTATCTACCAATGAGCGGTTCTTCCGCCGGGGCGCGGCGGGCCAGTATGAAGTGCGCGGGGTTCGGATACAGGCTCACCGTCTGCATGTGGGCGGGGTCGGCGTACAGGTAAAAGCCCACCCTCGTGCGGGCGTAGGCGTACAGTTCGAACAGGGTGACCCGCCCGTCCAGGTTGAAGTCCGCCCTGAGCTCGCAGGGGCGGTCCTTGATCATGTCCCAGCCCAGCCCCTCGCACACGCTGCGGGCGAAGGCGGTGGACACGGTGTCCTCATTTAGTTCGCCCTCGGTGACCCGGTAGCTCTCCTCGTCCCAGCTGCAGGAGGTGAGCAGCAGGTATTTGCCGGAATCGAAGCAGGAGGGCAGCAGCCAGCCCGACGCGTCTTCGCCTTCGGCAAAGCCCCCGGAAAAACAGCAGTCTATGAACAGTATCACCCGCCCGGGGATCTCCCGGGTGACCGTCTCCAGTTCCTGAGGAGTGAGGCGGTCGTCTCCCGCCAGCTCGATGTAGACCGTGTCCGCGTCCTTTCCGCCGTGGGCGGTCAGGTAGATGAGGCTCACGTCGTCCTCTTTCGCATAGGCAAAGCGCCGGCGGATGGCGGAAAACAGCTCCTCCCGGGTCATGTCGAATATGATCTCGCCGGAAAAGCGGGTCTCCCCGTCAAGCGCGAAGGTAAGCGCGTCCGCCACGCCCGCTATGGAGTTAAGGCCTCCCAGGCGGGCGCGCCCGTCCTCATAAACGGTCATGCCCGCGCACAGCGCCCGGTATCTGGGGGCGTCCGCAAGCGCGGGCAGGGACAGAAGTATTATTATAATTACAATGGCTAAAAGGCGCTTCATCTGGGCTGCGGTCAATCCTTTTTCAGGTAGTCCGCCTTGACGTAGCCGGTAAGCTCCACGGTCTTGAAGCTCACCCAGTTGTCTTCGTACTGGCCGGTGACGATCACCCTTTCGCCGCTGTACAGCAGCGCGGCGATCTGGCTCTGGGTGGTTGGCGCCGTCCTCACGTTCAGCGTGGTGGCGGTGACGGTGGCGTAATACTCGCCGTCCTCAAGGGGAGGCAGCGGCGCCTGGGTGGGCTGGGGAGTGGGCTTGGCGCGGGCGTAACCCAGGGAATCCGGCAGCGCGGACAGGGGCAGCAGGGACATCTGTTTCCAGTCTATCCTGTACCATTCCAGGCCGGGATAGTAGAAGGAGAGGATCGCTTCCGCGTCCATGTGGTGCTTGCCCGCCATGGTCTGGGCGCCGCGCTGGCTCATGCCTACCCCGTGGCCGAAGCGGCGGGAGATGAGGGTGAAGCCGTCTTCGTCCTCCTCGACATAGAACACTTCGTAGTTGGTGGAATTGATCTTGAGGTTCAGAAGCTCCTTAAGCTGGGAATAAGTGCCGAAAGTGATCTTTACCGGCTCCTCAACGGGCGTGAACTCCCCGAGCACCCACTTTTCTTCGGGGGTGGGCGAGGGTTCGGCAGTGCCGGAAGGCGCGGGAGTTGCGGAAGGCTCGTCTGACGGCTCGGGCGTCGGAGCGGGCGTGACCTTTTCCAGCTTTCTCACGCTGGCGTTTACATACACTTCCAGCGTTTTGTACATAAGGCTGCCCTCGGTATCGGGATCGGCAAGCTTGACGGAGGCGATCTCGTCCAGGCGGACTTCCTGCGCTCCGGGCAGGCTCAGCTTGAGCTCATCCATTATCAGGGGATACAGTGGGCTGTCCTCCGCAGGCTTTCGGGAGATAAAGGCGGTCTTCTGCTGGCTTAAGCTGTTTTCAAGGTCGTAGGGGTCGTCCTTCATCTGGATGTAGCTGACCACTCCGCCCCACACCTGCTTGGTGGCGGCCACCTGCCCGCCGTTGGAGGCGGTGTAGTAGCACTGGGCGTACTTGCCGTTTGCCATGCCCACGATGCCCCGGGTCTGTTCCACGGCGCGGATGACGTTGGTGAGGGAGGAATCAAGCCCCTTATACACCTGGTCCTGGGTGGTGTCTACCAGGTCGTAGGCGCTTTTGCCAGCGTTCTGCTTGGCTCTCAGGGCGTAGGTGCGGGCGGCCACCGCCTGGGCTTTCAGGGCTTCCAGGGGGAAGGAATTGCTCATTTCGTAAGCAACGACGCCGCACAGATAGTCCTCAACCTGTATGGAGAGCACGCTGCTTATGCCCCTGCCGTCGGAGCTTAGGCGCAGGTCGCCCTTGAACAGGTTGTCCTTCTCGCTTTCGTGGATGTATATGCCGCCGGGGTCGGAATTGTCTTCCGCCGCGTGGCGCTTCAGTGTGAACGCGCCGCCCATGTCTATGGTCAGGCCGCCAGCGCTTAGGTACAGGGTGCCGCTGTCTTCGGCAACGGTGACCTCGGTGCCCTTGGCAAAGCGGAAGCCCGCGTCCCCGTCCACCGTGTAGATGCCGTCCAGTGTAAGGCCCAGCGCCTTGGGGCTGCCCAGGGAGCGCAGGTAGACGCGGATCATGCCGTCGTCCACTATGTCGCTGTCGCGGGCGCTGATGTCGGAACTGCCCCTGAGTATCGGCAGCGTCACCAAAAACGCCAGACAGATCACCAGCGCGCACGCGACGCCGATGATGATCCGCTTTTGCCTCTGCTTTTTAAGCCGTTTTTGCTTTTTGCTGCCCATAAATATCTCCTGTGGTTTTTAGGTTAGACGCCGCGAAGGGCCGGTTTGTTCTAAAACGTGCGGCGGAGCCAGGCCCCGCCGCTTTTATGTTTGTCAGACGCTTATCTGGGAAGTGAAGCCTTCGCTCACTTTCTTTATGGCTTCCGCCGCCTTTTCGCGGCTGTCCTCCCTTACGCCCGCGTAGATCTTGAGCTTGGGTTCGGTGCCGCTGGGCCTTACGCAGACCCACGCGTCGCCTTCCAGCTTGTACAGCAGCACGTCGCTGGCGGGCAGGCCCATAACGCCGCCTTTGGCGAAGTCCAGCGCCTCGAGCACCTTGCGGCCCGCGACCTCGCTGGGGGGAATTTCCCTGAGCAGGCGGGTGGCTTCCTCGCGCTTCTTTACGCCGTCCAGTCCGGGCATGGTCACAGACACGGTCTTTTCGGCGAAGTAACCGTAGCGGGCGAACATGTCGTTGACCGCGTCCATAAGGCTCATGCCCTTGGACTTGTAGTAGGCGGTGAGCTCCGCTGCCAGCAGGGAAGCGATCACGGCGTCCTTGTCGCGGATGTAGCCGCCGGTCAGATAGCCGTAGCTCTCCTCAAAGCCCAGCAGGAAACCGTGGTTGCCGAGCTTTTCCTTTTTGTCGATGGTCTCGCCGATGAACTTGAAGCCCGTGAGCACGCGCTCGATGGTGATGCCGTAGGCTTTGGCGATGTAGTCCACCATGCGGGTGGACACTATGGTGGTCACCGCGTAGGCGCCTTCCGGGGGCTGCTTGGCCCTGAGGATGTACTCCAGCATCAGGCAGCCCGCCTGGTTGCCGGTGACGGGCGTCCACACACCGTCTATCTTGATCATCATGCCCATGCGGTCGCTGTCCGGGTCGGTGCCGATGATCACGTCCGCGCCGATCTTATCCGCGTAGCCGATGGCTATGGTGAAGGCTTCGGGATTCTCGGGATTGGGGCTCGCCACGGTGGGGAAGTTCCCGTCGGGCAGCTCCTGCTCCCTGACCACGGTCACGTCCGTGTAGCCCGCGCGCCTGAGCGCTTCCCTGACCAGCAGGTTGCCAGCGCCGTGCAGGGGGGTGTACACGATCTTGAGCTTGACGCCCGTGCGGGTGAGCAGATCCTTGTCGGGACGCAGGGAGAGCACGTGCTCGATGTAAGCCTCGTCCACCTCCTTGCCGATGGCGGTGATGAGGGGATCGTTCTCTTCGGCCATTTCCACGTTTAATGGGTCGAGCCCGCTCATCAGTTCGAACACGGCGGAAGCGGTGACGGGAGTTATCTGCCCGCCGTCCGCGCCGTAGGCTTTAAAGCCGTTGTATTCCTTGGGGTTGTGGCTGGCGGTGATGACTATGCCCGCCGCGCAGTTCAGGTGCTTGATGGTGAAGGAAAGCTCGGGAGTGGGGCGCAGGGAGTCGAACAGATATACGGGGATCCCCATCTTCGCCAGCACCCGCGCGGATTCGCAGGCGAACTCCCGGGAGAAGTTGCGGCTGTCGTGGGCGATGGCCACGCCCGTTTTGCCGGGCAGGGTCTCTTCCTTGAGACGCAGGCCCAGCGCCTTGGCGGCGCGGCGCACGGTGAACACGTTCATTCGGTTGGTGCCCAGGCCCAGTATGCCCCTTAAGCCGCCGGTGCCGAACTCCAGGTCCTTGTAGAACCGGTCCTCGATCTGCTTGGGGTCGTTTTTTATAGCCTCGAGCTCCGCCTTCTGCGCGGCGTCCAGGGAGGGGCTGTTAAGCCAGATTTCGTATGTGGTCATAACTGTCAGCTCCAATAGTTTATTTGGTACCGAATATACGGTCGCCCGCATCGCCCAAGCCGGGCACGATGTATTTGTCCTCGTTGAGCTTTTCGTCGATGGCGGCGATGAAGATGTCCACGTCGGGATGCGTCTCCTGGACCTTGCTGATGCCTTCGGGGCAGCCCACCAGGCACACCAGCTTGATGTTGTGGCAGCCGCGCTTCTTGAGCATGGTGATGGCGTCGCAGGAGGAACCGCCGGTGGCCAGCATGGGGTCGACCACGATCAGTTCACGCTCGGAGGCGTCCGGGGGCAGCTTGCAGTAGTATTCCACGGGGAGATGGGTCTCCGGATCGCGGTACAGGCCGATATGGCCCACGCGGCAGGTGGGGATCAGGCTCACAAAGCCGTCTACCATGCCCAGACCTGCTCTGAGTATGGGCACTATGCCCAGCTTTTTGCCGCTGATGACTTTGCTTTTGCATTTGCAGATGGGGGTCTCGATCTCGATCTCTTCCATTGGAAGGTCGCGGGTGACCTCATAGCACATGAGGGTGGCGATCTCGCTCAAAAGCTCGCGGAAATCCTTGGCTCCGGTTTCGATCTGGCGCATGAGCGTCAGCTTGTGCTGTACGAGGGGATGATCAATGACGTGTACCTGACCCATTAGCTTGCACTCCCTTACATAAATTATCAGTCTAATTATACTCCATCCGCGGCGATTTGGCAAGTGATAATTGGGGTTGCCAAAAAAGCCGGAAAGTGGTAAAATATCTTATAATAGGGGGAGTGCAGTATGCGTAAAATCAATGTGGCGGTCATAGGCTGGGGATTTATGGGCAGGATGCACGCCCACGCCCTGAGAAGCATCCCGCTGATGTACAGGGACCTGCCCTGGCGGCCGGAGCTGAAACTGCTGGCCAGCGGCCATCTGGATAATGCCCGAAGGGGCGCGCTGGACGCGGGTTTTGAAGAGTATACCGACGACTGGAGGCAGATACTGACCCGGGATGACATAGACGCGGTCAGCGTGTGCACCCCAAATTCCCTGCACGAGGAGATGGAAGTCAGCCTGCTGCGTGCGGGCAAGAACATATACATAGACAAACCGCTGTCCACTTCCTACGACAGCGCCAAACGCATATATGACGCCTGGAAGCAGAGCGGCGCAAAGGCGCAGGTGGTCATGAACAACCGCTTCCTGCCTGCGGTGATGCGGGCGAAGCAGCTGGCGGACGAGGGCAGGATAGGAGACATACTCACGTTTTCCGCGCGCTATCTGCACTCCGGCAGCATAAGCCCCGACAAGGTCGCGGGCTGGAAGATGATGGGTGAGGGCGGCGTGATACTGGACCTGGCCTCCCACGCGCTGGACCTGATCTGCCATATCGCGGGCTGGCCTGACAAGGTGATGTGCTCGAGCCGTGTGCTGTATCCGACCCGACCCGTAAAGGGCGGGGGAGTGACGGAAGACCTGGGGGAAGACCACGCGCTGATGCTGCTCAAAATGCCTTCGGGGGCGCTGGGATACTGCGAAGCAAGCAAGATATCCACCGGTGCGGACGACGAACTGACCGTGGAGGTCCGGGGCACTAAGGGCGCAGTAAAGTTCGACCTTATGGAGCCCTCCCACCTGGAGTTTTACGACAACACCCTGCCCGAACAGCCTCTGGGCGGCGGGCGCGGGTTCACGAAGATAGAGACGGTGGGGCGCTATCCCGCGCCTGCCGGGGCTTTCCCGCCCCCCAAGAACGCCGTGGGCTGGGAGAGGGGGCACATCCACTGCTATTACAGCTTCCTGGACGCGATATATAACGGCACCGTGCCGCCCTGCGGGCTTGACGAGGCGCTCAGGCTGCAGGGGCTGATGGAAGCGGCGATAAAGTCCCGCGCAAGCGGGCAATGGGAAACGGCTATAACTTGAAAAGGAATCGATAAATGGCACAGACTTATACCGCAAAAGACATAACCGTACTTGAAGGACTGGACGCGGTGCGCATGCGTCCGGGCATGTACATCGGCTCCACGGGTCCCCGGGGCCTGCACCACCTGGTGTGGGAGATCGTGGACAATGCCATAGACGAAGCCGCCAACGGCTACGCCACCGAGATAAGCGTGACGCTGAAAAAGGACGGCTCCTGCGAGGTCACGGACAACGGGCGCGGTCTGCCGGTGGACATCCATCCCAAACTGGGCGTGAGCGCGGTGGAGGTCATTTACACGCAGCTGCACGCGGGCGGCAAGTTCGACGACAAGAACTACGCGTACTCCGGCGGTCTGCACGGGGTGGGCGCCAGCGTGGTGAACGCCCTGAGCGAGTGGTGCACCGTCGACGTGTACAGGGACTACACCCACTACTATATGCGCTTTGAGAGCGTGGAGGATCCCAAGACCCACAAGATCATGTCCGGCCATCCCGTGGCGCCCCTGGAAAAGGTGGGCAACACCAGGAAGCGGGGCACCACCATCTGCTTCAAGCCCGACGACCGGGTGTTTGAAGATACGAACTTCAACACCGACACCGTGCGGCGCAGGATAAGGGAGCTGGCGTACCTCAACAAGGGCATACGCTTCATATTCACGGACGAAAGGATAAAGGACGAGACGCTCAGAAAGAGCGAGTTCATGTACGAGGGCGGACTGACCGACTTCGTCGCCTACCTTAACGAGGGCAAGACCACCATAACAGAGCCCATGCTGTTCGAGGGGGAGAGCGGAGGCATGCGCATCCGCGCCTGCTGCCAGTACACCGACAGCTACACCGAGAGCCTGTTTTCCTTCGTGAACAACATCCCCACGCCCGAGGGCGGCACCCACGAGACGGGCTTCAAGGCCGCGCTGACCAAGGTGTTCAACGACTACGCCCGCAAGATGGGCGCCCTTAAGGAAAAGGACAACAACCTGTCCGGCGAGGACTTCCGCGAGGGCATGACCGCGATACTGGCGGTGAACGTGAAAAACCCCCAGTTCGAGGGGCAGACCAAGGGCAGGCTGGGCAATACCGAAGTCAGGCCCATAGTGGAAGGCTGGCTGTCCGAGAAGCTGAGCCTGTACCTGGAGGACCTTAAAAACCAGGCCGCCGCCAGGCTGATACTGGAAAAGGCCATGAAAGCCGCCAAGGTGAGGGAGGCCGCAAGAAAAGCCAGGGACGTGGCCCGGCAGAAAAACGAACTGGAGGCCGCGCCGCTGGTGGGCAAGCTTTCCGCCTGCACGGGCCGTGACGCCAAACTGAACGAGCTGTTCATAGTCGAAGGCGATTCCGCCGGAGGCAGCGCCAAACAGGGCCGTGACCGCCGTTTCCAGGCGATACTGCCTTTGAGGGGCAAACCCATGAACAGCGAGAAAAAGCGCCTGGAGCAGGTGCTGGCCAACGAGGAGATTCGCTCCATGATAACCGCGCTGGGCACCGGCATAGGCGAGGATTTCGACATAAGCCGCCTAAAGTACGACAAGGTCATAATCCTGTCGGATGCGGACCAGGACGGCGCGCACATAAGGGCGATTCTGCTCACGTTCTTCTACCGCTACATGAAGCCGCTGATCACGGAGGGGCACGTGTATATGGGCATGCCGCCGCTTTACAAAGTGCAGAAGGGCGACAAGGCGACATACTGCTACGACGACAAGGAACTTAACGAAGTGATGAAGAGCGTGGGCAAGGGCTACACGCTGCAGAGATATAAAGGTCTGGGCGAAATGAACCCCGAGCAGCTCTGGGAGACCACCATGAACCCCGCCGGGCGCAAGCTGACGCAGGTGTCGATAGAGGACGACGCGGAGGCAGAGCGCATGGTCACCGTGCTTATGGGCGACAAGGTGGAGCCCCGCAAGGACTACATTTTCGCCTATGCAGACTTTAATAAAAAAGACGATTTCGTGCCCGTGGGCGAGGAAGGAGGCCGCGCGTAAATGGCAAGAAGGCCAAAAAACGAGCCCATGGAAGGCGTAAAGACCGAAGTCATAACCCAGAAGACCATGGAAAGCGTGATGCACGCCTCCATGATGCCCTACTCCGAGCACGTGATCCTCGACCGGGCGCTGCCCCGGGTGGAGGACGGCTTAAAGCCCGTGCAGAGGCGCATACTTTACACCATGCAGGAACTGGGGCTGACCCCCGACAAGCCCCACAGGAAGTGCGCCCGCATAGTGGGCGACTGCCTGGGAAAATACCATCCCCACGGCGACTCTTCCGTGTACGGCGCGCTGGCCCGCATGGCGCAGGA
>JAEEGL011218697.1_pt1 | contig 16231 bp, 12 predicted proteins | sample 9134231 | NCBI WGS metagenome assembly JAEEGL01 (sample SAMN16246548, study PRJNA631951) | gut metagenome | biome: gut microbiome; feature: rumen; material: fiber-attached | host: Bos | place: Iran: Karaj | collected 2018-10
GAACGCGAAGATCGCGGCCTTCGCGGCATTCTTTTTGTGTTTTTCCGGCATGTGCATGCCCGCCAGAAGCCCCATGGAAAACAGGCAGAACTTTACGAGCACGAAGTCCTTCCAGGTGCTTTCCTGGGCGTAGCGGTTGCCGAGGGTGAGGAATTTGTTCATTTGTCTTGGCCTGCGATGGTATAGCATCACTTACTTATTAGCATTACTATTATTTAGTTGCTTAATCAAATCAATTGCTTCATATGCCCAGCTCTTATCAACCTCTTCAAACAAACCCATTTGCATTTGTAAAAAGGCAGGTTTAAAAAACTGTTTTATACCTTCATAGAAATCTGATGGAAGCTCTATGATTATTGAATCTCTTTTGCCGTTCATCTCGTAACCATAGGCTATAAAATTATCATATTCTTTGTGGTTTTCTGGACTTAAAAACCACTGATAGTAGCAATTTGCGTTCGCATATTCTGGCTTTGTCTCACAAAGATCGCCCCATTTTAAAACTTTACATACTTCTACCACACGATCATCTAGACCTTCTTCAAACACACGAATCTTATCCACTAATGCATCCACATCTGCAACCAATCTAGTAGTAAAACCTGGGTGTGAATCTAATATTGCACCATTATCGAAGAAGTTTTTTTCGTCAGGATGTCCAACTGGCATCAAATAGATGTTCAGTTCTTTTTCAAGATCAATGTACTGTACCGGATATGAGAACGATGCAACAAGTCCACACTTTGGACATTGAGATGTAAACAAATCATGTCCCTCACTTAACAACTTCTCTTTGATGTGTTGATTGCTTTTAGATACTTCATAGAACTGTCTTCCAGTATGAACAATTGTAGCTCCACATTTAGGACAAGTTTGTTTAAAAGTCTTTTCTTCATTTTGCGGGATAAATATATCATTTAACTGCTCATCATTCGGTGAATTATCCAAAGAAACTGGTGTTTCAATTAATTGTTCTTTTGACATAATACTAGAGTGTTCTTTATTTTTCTTTCGAAACCCATCAAACAAGCTCATTTAATTTAACCTCCATATTTAACTCAATAAAACCAATTACAATAATCCAATTACTTCAGTGGCTCTGCAGTAAGAATAGGGATACCTGCATCTCTAAGAATACGTTCCGGATTACTTGATGGAATTATAGATCCGCCCTTTGATTTTATGTATGCTAACTCTTGTTGTATTGAAGGATGATTTTCATATTTCCTGCTATACTGATAGCAGGCTGCTGCAGTACGTAAATCCCCTTGTTCAATTTTGATAAAGCCAAACCTACGATAAAATTTCGCCATTTGCTTTTCATCAAATAGTAAGAACTGATGCAACTCCATTAAAACGCCTGCTGCTGCATTAACTTGTCCCATACTAAGAAAAGTTTCACACATTTCAAACCGTGCGCTTATTCCAATTGGATTCAATTTTAAGCAATCATTATATGTTAGTAACGCCTCGTTAAACCGTCCTTGTTCAAAAAGCTGATAGCCCTTTTGATAAAGCTTTATATAGTTGTCCCCCGATAACCAATTAACCTTTTTATCTTTCGAGAACAGTTTCCCATAAATGGCCATTTCAAACACATTCTCAAAGAAATAGCTTTCGGTTTCTTGTTCTTGCTTCTTTTCAGGTATTCTTGAGTAAGCTGAAGTCGGTGTTTGCTCCTCCCTTGATGGGATTACACTTCTTCTTTTATATCCCGGATTCAAACTCATCTTTGAGACCTCCCTTATTTGATCTCTCTGTGGAAAATGGGGTCTTTATCAGTCACTGATCCGTAAAAAACGTGAGCAGCTTCTCGACAACCGCCATCACATAAGTCAGTCTTATCGCATGCCATACACATATCTGGTAGATATGCTTTCTCCTGGAACATTCTCCAGTAGCTATTTTTCCCTAAAGAGTCCAGATCTTTATAATGGCATACTCTTTGCGGAGAGTGGTTACATACTTTTATAAATCCACTTGGATCGATTATAAAAAAACCTTTTGCAGCAGCACATCTACTACTTACTTGTAAATGCTTATACTTTTCTATTGATTTTATTGCGCACAATGGAAGCTCCGTACCAACATGACCGAAACGATTTGCTTTTGAAAGAACAGTTTCAGCAACCTCCAACATTTCATTCGTTTCATCCATGTTGAGCAAATATTTAGTATTCTCTAACCCTCTTCCTCCAGGCAGAAACCTATTCAAAAGAACATATTCTGCACCATGGATCAATGGTAATGCAATATTTCTGTATAATTCGGGCAAATTCGTTTTTGTAACAGCAATATTTGCAGTACTTTTAATTCCATATTTGCGTGCCATTTCAAATAATCGCAAGACATGTCTTATATTATCAACGCCTGTATGATGCTTAAAAGTGTTAATACCAGGAACACTAATACATAATGCCACGTCTTGCTCTGCAAGAAACTTTATAAAGCTATTATCCATAGCACGACCATTTGATATCAAGACGACCTTTGCATTCTGTGATTTAATAAAAGCAATCAAATCGCAAACATCCGATCTCAATAATGGTTCGCCACCGGTTAAAGTAAAAGTTTGAACGCCTTTTTCTTTTAGTGTGGTGATTACTTCTCCCCATTCAGAAAACGTCAATTCATTGTCTTTATAGTTTTCGTTTGCTTCCCACGGACAAGAACAGAAAATGCACCGATGATTACATTTATATGTTAGTTCTAATGCTGCAACTTTTGGTATGTAAAAAGCGTTCGTCATCATTCTCTATTAAATACAACAGAGCTCTTATTTACACAAGAGCTCTTAGATAACTGCACGAAAACTAAAATGGAATATCATCATCAGTGAGGGAAATGGAATAGCACATTGCACTTGGGTGGAAATGAATATCCTTTTTATCATCCGATGAATCTGACAACTTATTTAAAGCATCATCTACTTCCGACTCATTATAATCATCATAATCATAGTTTCTAATAGCATATAACATACCCATGACATATGCATTTTCCGCCGCGTCTATAACAGCTGCATCAATATCACTCTCAGGGGTAACTTTTGCAATAATATCAAGACAAAATGTTACAAATGGATAAATCAAATCCCATATTTCATCTGATGTCTCATCATCTGAAGTAATCCCCAAAAGACTCTCTGCTGACCTATCCAGCTCCTCCAGATTTATATGATTTTTCAAATATTCAAATGGTACGACATCTTCAAAGCCGCTCTGATCTTTATAATAGAGAAGCGTCGTGCAAAGAGATCCATAGAAGGCTCCCAGAATAGTTTCGCTTTTTACTTTTTCTTGTCCCAGTGAACGATATCTACCCTTACAGAATTCGAAAACACTATTTGAAAACCGTTCTTTATCATATATTTCTTCTTCGACGTCAATTTCGTCATTATAATCAAGCAGATCATTGTCTTCCACAATGCGTTCTGCCTCATCTGTCATCGTATCTATAGCTTTTGATAAAGAAATATATTCCGATAAATCCTTGGCGCCATAGTACTTCAATTTACCTTTAAATGACTTTACCCTAGGATTATCATACAATTCCAGGATGTCATTTGTAACAACCATCGCTTCGTCCAAGAGACCTATATTTTTTAAAGCAATGGCTTTTCCAAACATAGCGTCACCATATCGGGGATCAATGACAAGCGCTTTATCATATGCTTTTAATGCATTCTTGTGCTCCGATCTTAAGCCATATGCATCTCCCAAACCTTTCCAAGCATCGGCGTAGTCGGGTCTTAAGAAAACCACTTTTTTATACAACGTAATGGCCTGATCTGCATGTTTATTTGATAGCGCCTCTTCCGCATCTTCTTTTATTGAAAATGCGCATTTTGCACAATCCTTTGGGCAATCCCTTTTGTGGCCGTCGAATTGACACTTTAAAATCTTGTCTATATTTCGTCCTAGTTCCATTTTGATCTCCAATGGGGCTTTAATCTACTGAACTGAAGTCAATGACATAAGTTCCTGTATCCTGACTCAAATCTGATATAACAGACTCAGCCATTTTCATAATGCCATGTATCCGTTTTGTGTTAAATGTTTTTCTTTCCGCATACTCATTATAAATACTTGTTGAAGCAGAAGAATCAAAATACTTTTTATAGTCCTCAACAGACATAACCACCCATATGGTTCCTCCAGTAGATTTCTCACAACTGCAAACAAATTTGTAATAGTTCGTAGAGTTTTCTAAATAAATGCCAATTTCCGGGAAGATTGATACGATATCAGCATAAACTTTGGATCCGACCGGAACACTAGCGGAAAACCTTTGTTCGGTTACAACTGGGGTGTTTGATTTCGAACCAGAAGCCAAATCAGAACCGCCGACCAAAGTAAAATATAAAACCGCAATGACAATGGCAACTATTAGCCAGCCCCAAAGTTTCGCTTTACTATTCTTAGATTTTTCCTCTTTATAAATGTTCTGCCGATTTAATGTAATCGTATCGTTATATAATTGTGCTTTGATATCTGTTATATCTGAAAACAGTTCATATAGAGCTTGACTAATGCGTAATGAAAGATTTGTTTTGCCAGCCCTATTATGGAGGTCAACAGCGGTATCCCTTACCGTCATGCATATGTTTGTTCTAATCTTTTTAATAGTCTCGATATCTAATGGCAATGTTTTCACTTGCGCATTAACAGCTCTGACCTTACTTATAAGGTTAGCAACGTTGACATCTGAAGGACTCTTTCTTGTTTGTTCACATAGTGTTTTTATAGATTCCAGTTCGTCTAACACTCTTTTAGCATCTTTATGGCTCTGGATAATTCCGGTTAACTCCTCTGAATCTTCATCAAAGATGCTAGCCAGGTCTTCTATTTCCTCAAAGACACTGTACATATTTTTAACCAACGATAGGGCGATTTCCGCTTCGCCTTTTTCGTTGTTAAGGTAAAAAGCGACGTTTCTTATTTCATGAGCAAGATCATCACTGATTTCGTGAGGCATACCACTGGCTTGAGATTTCAATTGAAGTGGTTGCGCAAGTACATCCCAAGACTTAACAAGTGATATTAGATCTTGAACATCTTTTTTAATTACTACAACATCCTTATCGTTCTTAATCTTAGAGATCTGTGCCCGAATACTATCAACGCCTGATTCTATCTCAGATTGCATGTCAATCTCATACTGACTGAGTATGTCCTCGAAGATCACACCACCTTCAGTTTCTAAATCAACGTATCTCTCCCCAATTATTGTAGTGAGTTCTATATAATCGCTTTTATCTAATCCAGAAAGCTTATTGGTAATCTCTTGCCTAATTCTCTCACGCTTTTTACTCAATTCCGAGGAGACTTCAGCTTGTTGAACAACTGCCATCTTGGCTGAATTGCGACACGTGTTAATAGTATTTATAATCTCATCTTCGTCTAAATCTGAGAACTGTTCATCAATATCCTGAATACCATACCCCAATTCATAAATATCATTATTTAATAGCGAAAAGTTAAAGAGCGTAGCATTCAGCCTAGACAGAGACTCCAAATTATCAGTTGGAATCTCTTTTTGCTCAGAGATGCATGATTTAATTATATTCAGGTTAGTCTCATCAACATCCAAAAACCAATCCATTTCAGCAGCAGTTCGTCTGTTGATTGATACTAGTTCATTCTGAGCTTCTGAACAAATTGAGGCATCATGTAAAAAGCTCTGCTCTTCCGCTGCCGCTATTATTTCCCTCCGACTCGCACTTGTGGAGATATTCAACAGAAAAAAAGGATTATTCTTGATGCTCATATTTGCTTACCTCATTCTTTGCCTAAATCAAATCCGATTTTCCGATTTTCCTTTTTCTTTGGAAGAAGATCTAATGCATTATCAAAGCATTTTTGATCCATATAAGGCTTATTTTGTTTAACAGCGAAACGGCCAGCTTCTCGAAGGATAAATGCGATATCCGACATAGGATGTCCATCTAATGCTTTTGCAATCTCTGCAGGATCAACACTATCATCGACTGGAAGTGAAGCAAATCGTGATTTTAGTAATACTTCTATTTCCTCTGCCGTCGCCATTTTCACTTCAACTATGTGGTCAAATCTACCCCTTCGCAATATAGCCGGATCTATAGAATCTATTAAGTTTGTCATTGCAAAAATCAAGACACCTTTAGAAACAGCTTCCGGAATCCTTCTAAGGAACTCTGCGACTTCTTCTATATGATAAGTCCCGGAAGTATTGGCCATATTTCGATTTGACAAAAAGGCTTCCATTTCATCAATTATAAGAACTGACGGAGCGGCTTCGATAGCATTATTAAAAACTTCTGATATTTTTTTACTGGTATCATGAATGTACGAGCTTGCTATCGTACTCGAATCGATATCAAACCTCTGCCATCCTAAATACTCAGCAAGTTTCTCAACTGCGTATGTCTTTCCACATCCCGGAGGGCCATACAGAATAGTCGCCCCGGGGAAAGAAATCCCCATTCGCTCATATTGTTCTCGATGCAGCACAATATCAACAATATTATCGTTAAAAAACTGCTCTAGTGCAGGTCTGCCAACAAGAGAAAAACCCGACGAAGGTAGAGAGGTATTGGGGACGCTATCTATCCTTTTATCATCAGGTACATCAAATGCCTCCTTGTTATCCGGTTTTGCATCATGACTATCTTCAACTTTAAAACCTGCCAATTGTGCAAATCCAGCCAAATCTGAAGGATCCGTCCAGGACATAATAGTACTTACCCTATCAAAAGACGTGATCGGAATATTAACTCCTCCTGTTAGCCATTTACCATATACTATCGAGTCATCGTGCGCTTTTTCTGAAAACCATGTAGGGAGAAGCAAAGAAAACTCCTCTATATAAATCGCATCATAGAGATCCACATCAGAAAACAGATTAGTTGCAGTTTTGAAAGCAATCGAAAATGCTTCTATCTGCCCTATATCTTCAGGGAAAGGCCCCTTCTCAGTTGAAGATACAAGATATTCTCCCGAGCTTAGAAATACACGAAACCCAAACAACTCTTTTTCAAGAAACAAACCTTCCGGGAGGCAATAATCATTCACCCAACGATCATAAAGAGCACTTGAAACAGCAAGAGCATATGCAGAATTGTTTGTTAAATAAATCTGCCACTCCTGTCCTGATTCAATCATCCTCTTAATTACAATTCCAGGTTTAAGAGCAAATCCTCTTGGAAGATACCATTCCATAGCTATTACCCCTTAACAATATTTGCAGCGTCAAACATACGATCGCTAGAATCCATATTGATCTGAATTAACCATAGATCAAGTACAATTCTTCTTAATCTGTTGATATCATCAGTACTTAGAGCACGATTCCCTTGATCGCGGAGCTCATTAAATCTTGCCTGATCGATATAGTTGGATGGCGAGGCAACAGCACGTTTAAACGCATCAATCACAAACCAATCCTGCCTAAACAAAATTGTTGTATTCTTAATCCGCATATTGTCTAAGATATTATCAAATTCGGTTGTGTTATGATCTATAGATCGCTGTGCAGTTCTAGCAAGATTGTCAAACGCTCTCTCTTCTGAAGGATCGGCATACTGACGTATTACTTCATCAAATGCATTAACAAGATTATCCAATTCCATTTGGCGAATTGTTTTTTGATTATCTAGGCGAGCTTTATTAATTAGCTTTTTTGCTTCTAGGAGTTCATTATTCGCCCGCTGAATATCTTCAGGCTCACAATACTCCTGAATATCTAATTCTGCTGCAATTTCGGCTTTGCGGCGCGCCTCTTCCAATACGGGATCATCCACTTTAGATTCAATACTATCAATTCGATCTAATACGGTTCTACCCTGCTCGGCAATACTATCGATATCATTCAAATCCAATTGACCTTCTTGTCTGGAATAGAAATTACGATTGCCGAAAGAAGCACCTATACATGGAATCGATGCTTCTAACGCAATAGTACCAGAATCGGACATTTCATAATCACACTCAATATCCGCACCTGTAGGAATAACACCAGAATCAATATCATATCCGGTGATTTTTAATACTCCAATGAAACGATTATCCGTTATTGGCGATTGGATATCTCCTTCCCACAGTTTAATGTTGATAGATTCACTTGACCCCGCTTTTAACGTTTGTCCTGCTTTAAATACAATGGAACCCTTTTTGGGTAATGCATCCCCCTCGTTAACAAGAAACTCCAGTACCGGTATGCCGCCAAGCTTTTCCATCACCTCTACACCAATAGAATGAGATGCAGGTATCGCCTCAATCGTTGCCAAAGTCTTTGTGATTTCAATGTTTGAACTCTCAAAGTGTCTTTCACGCCCAATTTCATCAAAGATTTTAATTTCAAACCGATTTATGCCATTCTGAGTTAATGGCAATTCTATTACATAATTCTTTTTTAATGGTGCACTACCGGAGTTCCAACCAGTATCTAAACTTATCACCTGTATTGAGTAGTCCTGAAGGTCGTCTTCCAAGATGCACATTACCTTTGCAGTATTTGCTGATGTTCTAGCTGTATACTTGAAAGAAATATTTAGACCTGTTTCAATAGTTTCATTTGTAGGCTTCCGATTATGACTTGATGTAGTCCAATCGATTGACTCTGCAAATATACTCGCACCCTCTGCAACCGCTGTCATTGGATTAACATCTGTGCTCGCAGAAAGACCAAGCTCAAATGAGACTCTGTCTCTAAGGGGTTTATAATTAGTTGGGCCACCTATAAAAACAATTTCTTCAATGTCATTTGATGTAAGCCCCGCCTTGGATAATGTTTCGCGAGTCACTTTGACGGTTTCGCTTACCAAATCATCTATAAGTGTATTTACTTGATTCCGGGTAATGTCTAAATCTATAAAAAGTTCATTCCCATCTTCATCTAAAGATCTAGCTTGATCTTCACTAAGGGAAATAGTGCTTGTATCGCGGGCAGAAAGCTGAATTTTAGCCTCTTCTGTAGCAAACTGAGCAACCCTGCAGAACGTTCTATATTTTCTGTTTACGAGGAGATCTTCTGGTAAAGCAAAGGTCTCTAATAACCATGGGACAACAATGCTATGGAATATCATTCTATCAATATCACGACCTCCGCACATTTCTATGCCACCATGAGATAATAAATTAACTTTACCCTTAATATTATCTGCTATAGATACGTCAAAAGTGCCTCCACCAAGGTCATAAACAAGGAAGATACCCTCTTTATTTGTTGTTTTCATTACGCTCATGATCGCAGCAACAGGTTCCTGCATAAGAGCGACATTTCCCAGCCCAGCAAGCTTTGCAGCTTGAAGGGTTGCATCTTTTTTCATTTGATTAAAGGCCGCCGGAACTGTAATTACAGTTGCAGTATCCTCATCATTTCTAATTTCTTCAGGAAGATACCCGAACAGCACTTTTAATATTTCAGCGCTGCACTCCTCAGGGGTAAGGGAAACCTTCGCGGACTCAAGGTCAATCTTTGTACTAGTTCCCATAAACCTCTTGAACAGAATCGCTGAATTGCTTGGATTATATGGTGCTTGTGTATATGCTCTTTTGCCGTAATACCGATTTCCTCTTTTATCCACATAAATAGCAGATGGTGTTACATCATTCTGATCCGGACTCTTCCAGATGCGAACCGTCTGTCCATCATATGAACAAATGGCACTGTTTGTTGTTCCTAGATCAATGCCTATATAATGTCTCATCCTTCGATCCTCCCTAAAATCACCGTACCCATTTTATATAATGTGTCATTTTGCATTATTATCGGTTCAATTGTTTGTGCAACATACAGTTGATCTTCTTCCTCAAATTCATCGATATTTAAAGGTGTGACAGCCATTCCTGGATCATATAATATCCCTTCAAGATCAACAATTCTCAGATTTGAATCCTCCAATGCCTTATTAACTTTTTTCTTAAACCATGAAAACTGGCTTAAGTACTTTGCTTGTTCACTTAATTCCAGTTTACTCACAGCCTTCTCAAATACTCTTTCAAAACGGAAAAGCTCAGTGGCGATTGATATTAAATTGTCCTTCAATAAATCAGTATCATTATTCATAACAATCTCCCCGTTTTATTTATGTAACAATTATTAAATATATTAATTTAACCCAACTATTTACAATGCTATAATAACGCATTCCTTGCCATCTCTCTATACTCTTCTACTACTTTCTCCGGACTGAGGATCTTCATATCCCCATTCCAGCCAAATACCCAACGGTAGAACGTAGGCGAAGCACATGCCTCAACTGTTATGGTAAAATGATTTATGTCAACCTCATCTATCACAACACTTTTTCCAAACCGATCGATGATTGCATGCGCCAATCGGTTTTCGCATAGCAGCGTCACCTCCACCGGTTCGTCTGTATCGTACATACGGAACACAGATTTGGCATAAGCATCCATACTGAAGCCTTTCGGCGGATCAATGCGCGGCGCATCCAATAATTCCGGCGTCTTATAGAATCGGTCCAAGCGGAAGCTCTGCACCCGACCACGCGTCTCACTGAAACCGACGGCATAGTAATAGTCGCCGTCCCGGATCAGAGCATAGGGGCTAACGACGTAAAACTCCCCGCCGTGACGCACCACCTTGCGCTTCTTCGTACTGTAGTCCGCATACTGAAAGCGGATCTTTCGTTGTGTGTCAATAGCCTCGTTGATCACGTCGACGATAGCCTCTTTTCATATCCTGTTATCGATTCAGCAACCATCTGCAATTCCGGTTTCTCAATACTATAAACTACTGGTGCTGGATCTAAATCTACATTATCAGTCCACATCTCACATTGGCTGATTACAGTACTGATAGCTTCATCATAATTTTCAGGCGGATACTTGTATTTTTTAAGAAGTCGCTTGACCATCTTTCTCATAGTTGCCCTGGCGGTTTCTTTCTTCTGCCAGTCAATTGTCCGATTCTTGCGAAGCATCTCTGTAAGTTCCCGGGTAAGAGCAATCAACTCGTTATTTTGGTAGAAATCCTGAATATGCTCTGGTTTTGTGAGGGCATCATAGAAGGCCAGCTCTTCCTGTGTTAATCCAAGTTTCTCACCGTTCTTATAGAGCTGCGTGATTTCTTCAGCAGCCTTCAGAAGTTCCTTTATGACCTCCTCATTAGTGATCAGACCGTTATAATAAGCGTTCATCAGTTTGGTGATCTTTTCAGAGAACTTTTCTGACTGAACAACATTCGTCCGCTTATAAATCGCAACCTGCTCCGCCATCAGTTTCTTCAGGATTTCAACGGCAATATTTTTCTCCTTCATCTTGGATATTTCATCAAGAATTGCAGGATCAAACAAGTTGAAATTCTCACCAACAGATTTGCTGTCAAACAAACTGATGACGCCTTCACTCTGTATACTTGCCTTCAAAAGCTCGTTGATCTGGGCATTGATTTCTTTCAGGGAAAGTGTTTTCCCACTGCCACCACCATAAATAATCTTGATAACAGTCGAGCGAACAGCTTCCATATAGGCCGCTTCATGCCGCTCCTGTTCCGTGACCATACTGGAACAGAGGGAATGAGACTGTTTCAGGAGTAACGCTTCTTTTAAGAACAGGTCCTTTCGATTTGGCGCATGAGGATCCAGCACAAAGTTCACGCCGCCGGTAACTGTCTTCGCCATTTCAAGCGGCGATCCTTCGAAGAAGGCGTTGAAGTTGTATCCGTGCAGAAGATCCTTGCAGACCTGCAGTTTTTCCTTAAATTTCGGATATGCCACAAGGGCAATGTTCATGTCGCCATACTTGGACTGGTCGCGCTTGGTGTATTCCTTCATAGCCGCTTTCAGCGCAGAAGCAATACCGACATAATCTACAACCAGGCCGCCTTCCTTGTCCTGGAAGACACGGTTTACACGGGCGATAGCCTGCATAAGATTATATCCATGCATCGGCTTATAAACGTACATGGTCGCAAGTGAAGGAACATCAAACCCGGTCAACCACATATCCACGACGATGGCGATCTTCATCGGATCCTTATTATCTTTGAACTTACGGGCAAGGTCTTCTTTATGAGATTTTGTCCCTATAATTTCTTTCCAATCTTCCGGATCGTTGTTTCCTCCGGTCATGACCACGCCAATCTTTTCCTTCCACTCTGGCCGAAGCTCCAACAGTTTCCTATAGATCTTCATGGCAATCGGCCTAGAATACGCCACGATCATAGCTTTACCGGTCAGCAGATTGGCGCGGTATTTTTCATAGTGTTCTACGATGTCTTCGCAAAGAGATTGTATAGTGGATTCAGCGCCTAACACACTCTCCATTTGACCGAGCATTTTCTTACTCTTTTCAATGGTCGCGGCATCGGACTGCTGTTCCAGGATGTCATAAGTGGAGTCAATCAGGGCAAGTGTGTTCTGATCCAGCTTTAGATGGACAACACGGCTCTCATAATAGACAGGCCTGGTAGCGCCGTCTTCAACCGCCTGTGTCATATCATAAACATCAATGTAGTCTCCAAAGATTTCTCTGGTGTTTCTATCCTTGGAAGAAATCGGCGTTCCCGTGAATCCGATGAAGGTTGCGTTAGGCAGCGCTTCATGGATAATAAGCGCGTTACCAACAACCATTCGGGCTTCTTTTTCACCCTCCTCGTTTTCAGAGATGACGATCCGCTCATCAAATCCATACTGACCACGATGCGCTTCGTCTGCCATTACAACAATATTCCGGCGTTCTGACAGCGGTCTCTCACCACGTTCAAATTTAAACATGGTTGTGAAGATGATTCCATTTGCGGTTCTGCCGTCCAGCAAGGACTTCAGGTGCTCTTTGCTCTCAGCCTGAACCGGCGTCTGGCGAAGGAACGCCGCGCAATGTGAGAACTGGGCATATAGTTGATCGTCCAAATCGATTCTGTCAGTCATGACAACGATGGTCGGACTGTCCAGTGCTTCCTGAAGCAAATGAGCGTAAAAGACCATTGACAGCGATTTGCCGCTGCCCTGAGTATGCCAGAATACGCCGCCTTTACCATCCGTTCTTGTGGCAATCTTTGCTTTCTCTATGGCCTTTTTAACGGCAAAATATTGATGATACCCGGCCAGAATCTTGAAGCTCTGCTTTCCGTCTCTGGAGAACAGAATGAAATTCTTTATGATGTCCAGCAGGCGTTCCTTCTGGAACATTCCCTCATAGAAAGTATCAAAGGCGGCGAAGGCGGTATTCTCATAATCACCATCCTTCGTTTTCCACTCCATAAAACGATCTAGCCCCGAGGTAATCGTGCCGGCTTTATTTGTAGAAAGATCGCTGATCACACAGATCGCGTTGTAATAGAACATAGAGGGAATATCCTGCATGTAATTACGGATCTGGTTGAAGGCGTTCTCTGCTCCGACCTCGTCCTTCGAGGGGCTCTTCAGCTCCATAAGTACCAGTGGAAGACCGTTAATGAACAGGATAATGTCAGGCCGGCGATTGTTGCCGTTCTCAAGGAAGGTGAATTGATTGACCACGTAGAACGAATTGTTCTCAACCCTGCTGTAATCGATCAGGCGGACGATGGAAGAGCGTTCTTCTCCCTTGATGAAAAACTTTACTGTGATACCATTCTGCAGATAGTCCATAAAGATCATATTCTTCTGAACCAGGCTGCCGGTATCAAAATTCTTCAGTTTAGAAACAGCCTCATCAATAGCGTCCAGAGTAACGCCTTTATTGATGCGAACCAGGCTGTCCCGAAGAACCGCATCCAAAAACGGGCTGGAATAATCCCGATCCATGTCAGGAGCGTAGATATGCCCATACCCCATATTTTCAAATAATTCGATGATCGCCTGTTCAAAGGTGTCTTCTGTAAAAGCCATTGATTAATCACCTCTTATCACGAATAGTACTATGAATTACATTCGCTTAGCCACCGACTCATTGAATCAATGATTTCTTTAAAATAGTCTCTCCCTTTAATTTGTACAAAAATCTTGATGCATCTATTTTTCACATATTTCTCATCTTCATTTTTGCTTTTAGCAATCGAATCAAAGTAATCATGAGGATCATCTGGTAGATTACTGCAATCGAAATGAAACTCACTTTTTATCCGTTCTCGTAATGAGTCATTCGAAAACATACTAACCTCAGGTGATTGCTCATTTGGGAATGCCAGAATACAATTGTTGATGTCCTCACGGCGATGTTCATCAACTACTCCAAAGATTTTTATTCCACATTTTTGTGACTGCTCAACATATCGTTTTAAATCTATATATCCAAGATTCATCGAAAAAAACTGGCAATTATTGAAAACAGAAGGACAATATGCACGTAAAATTTCCTTACAATAAAGCATTCCGATTTCATCTTCAGTCACAATTATCATTTTTTTCTCGTGTCCGCCTGAAAGATAATTTGATATCTGTGCAATAGATGGGCTATTCACAACCGTAGTATTACCGTCTTCTTCCCGCTCTATGTATTTACGCGCTTGAGAGGGAAGTGCACGTTGAATCTCAGAAGAGTGTGTTGTAAAAATAATCTGATGTTTTTTTCTTTCACATACATCCAGAAAATACTCTGCTAATTTATACTGTGCGGATTGATGCAACGCTGTTTCCGGTTCTTCTATTACAAACAAACTTTGCATTGGAGCGTTTTCTAAAGCATATATGAGCTTTAAAAGACGGCCTTCACCACAACCCATGTGATTTTCAGAATATGAAGCGTTTCGTTTATTAGCAGATATAACATTCTCTGTTCGTTTATCATTTGAAATATTGTTACTTAACAGATTTGTGTATTTGATAGATAGTATATCTGCAACTGTTTTAACGATTGAATCGTCAAACCTATTCGTATTTGTAACACTTGCATTACTATCTCGCAGCAGATTACTATTCAGTTCCTGATAAGGAATGAAATAACTCATTCCATAATAATAAACTGCCCTTTGAGGCTGATGTTTGTACCCAGCCCAACGATCACCAGCATAATGCACATCAATTGTTTTCGTGTTATCTAAAGCGTCTTGTATGATAAATAATGATGTTTGTTCCTCATTAGAATGACCAATTTCAACAGCATATCGGACTTTTATATGAGCATCTGGTAGATAAGGTGATTTATCAAGCAATGTTTTTACAAAAAAATCCTTTAAGTATTTTCGCTCATTACCGTTTTTTCCTTCAGCAGCCCTGTACATACACAATGCAATTTGTGCTATTGTACTTTTTCCAGCGCCATTAATGCCTGCAATCGATGTTACAGGAAAGTCAAATGAAATAATGCAATTTGTCCCCTTAATACCTGAAATATCTAGTTCAAGTATTATTGGTCCGAAATTATCAAATCGATTTTCGGGTAGAAATTGTTTTGAGAGTTTATCTATAATCTTATTCATTCTAAACATTTATCCTACTTTTGGTTACAAACGAGAATTTAGAGCAGCAAGCACGGTCTCTATTTCAGGCCATGTTTATCACTCCTGAAGAGCGATTCGATTGGGATAGTGGAGTCTTTGCTGACCTGATCGAATCCACCCTTGGAGGAGATTGGGGTAAGGAGTCTCCCACTGGCAACAACACAGAAATGGTTTATTGCATCCGTGGAGCCGATATACCAGACGTCAAAGCCGGTAATAAAGGTAAAATGCCAACCCGTTATATTCTTCCCAAAAACTATGCAGCTAAGAGATTGCTCCCAGGAGATATAGTTGTCGAAATATCCGGTGGAAGCCCCACCCAGTCTACAGGCCGAGTAGCCGCTGTTTCTCAGTCCCTTCTTGACAGATATGACAAAGGGATGGTTTGTACCAATTTCTGTAGAGCTATAAAGCCAAAGACTGGATATAGTATGTTTGTATACTATTACTGGCAGTATCTTTACGACCGTAATGTCTTCTTCTCGTATGAGAATGGGACTACTGGCATAAAGAATCTCGATTTATCTGGTTTCATTACCTCGGAGGAGATCGTTCTTCCTCCGGCGGAACTTGTCCAGCGATTCGACGATTATTGCCAGATCATATTTGACCAGATTTTTGCAAATGGGCTCGAAAATGAGCAACTGGCCTTGATACGAGACACCCTATTACCAAGGCTGATGTCCGGTGAATTGGACGTATCTGAGCTCGACCCCTAAGCCGCTAAATTCTCGTTTATCCTCCTGTTTATCTCTATTTTGGTGTCGATACTGTCCAAATATCGACCTATGGCTCTCTGAACATCTAATGACTTTGGCACCTTTACTGTTATGCCTCGCATAGTACTGCCAGAGACCTCTTTAAA
>JAEEGL012612111.1_pt1 | contig 16231 bp, 14 predicted proteins | sample 9134231 | NCBI WGS metagenome assembly JAEEGL01 (sample SAMN16246548, study PRJNA631951) | gut metagenome | biome: gut microbiome; feature: rumen; material: fiber-attached | host: Bos | place: Iran: Karaj | collected 2018-10
ACGGCAGGACCTTGAATTCCAGGTACTTCAAAACGATATTGACCGCCGTCGCCGAAACGTTTTTCGGAAGTCGGCAGTTCGTATGCGTCGCCGCCCGGAAGGCCGATGGATTTCAGAAACGCGCGTGTCTTCTCCATGCTGTTCATTGGCATGTCTCCTTTTATGATATTTTTACTGTAATAATAACAATGGCAGGCCAGCGACGGCGCTTTTGTCAAGCAGTGAACAGCATTGTTTGACTAGTTTTTCATCACATTCCACATAAGCCAAAAGCGATTTGATTTTCTGCAGCATTTCCTCATGCGTCATGGGATTTTCCGGGTCACCTTTGGCGTAATCCACGGAATACGACGCCTCATTGCCGTCTTTTCCTTTCAGCATGACGGTTGCATAACGGGCGTTCGGGGGAAGGTTGGCAGGACATGGCGCTTCCTCCACGGACACTTTCGATGCAAGCGACAGGATGTCTTCGCGGCATACAGTTGCGTCATCGAATGCTTCCATGCCGGCCTGTCCAAGCAGGAGGGCCGCCGCGACGCTGTACGGGATGCTGAGCTTCGCAGAGGCGGAGCCGGTAATCACCGTGTGGTCATGGCCTTTTATTGCCAGTTTGTAGGTTTTCACAAGAATGCGGTCGATGTCCGTCAACGGCATTTTATCGCGGAGGGCGAGAGCCGCCTCGATGGCTGAATGGCAGTGGCGGCAAGCGGCGTACGGTTTGACGTATATGCGTTCGATTTCAAAATAGTCAGCTGGAGCAACCAGTTTTTCGACATCATATTCATCCGTGAAGAGCTTGAAAAAGCCGCGTTCTCCGCCAAGCATGTCGTCTGGTCCATGCATGGAGGTGAATCCCATAGATGCGGCGGAGAGGCCGTCCATGGCGGCGCGCCCGAGATTGTACGGTTTCATCTGAGAGCCTTGTTCCTGTATTTCGAGCATGCCCGCCGCGCTTGCGACGGCCGCCGAGAGGACGGTTTTCAACTGCGTCGCATTCATTTTCAAGGCGAAAGCCACGGCGACGGCCGCGCCGACCGTCCCGCATGTGCCCGCCGTATGGAAGCCTTTTTTCTTATGGCCGGGCTGGATGGCGATGGCGAGACGGCAGGCCGCCTCGTAGCCCATGGCAATGCCGGAGAGAAAATCTTCAGACTGGATATCGTTTTCGGAGGATGCTGAAATCAAGGCGGTTATGATGGAGGCTCCCAGATGGATCATGGCGAAGCGCTGCCCGTCGTCAAGCTCAAGGCAGTGCGCATTGTAGCCGTTGACGAGACATGCCGTACGTGCGTCCGTTTTTAGACCATATCCAATCAATGGCGTCTTGCCGGTCTGCGTATGTCGGAGAAAATCCCCCCACTGGGCTTTCGCCGCTTTCGAGCCAGCCTCCGTGACGGCGACATAGTCCACCAGGCAGGTTTGCGCCTTTTGCTGGATGTATGGCGTGACGGTCGCATGCTTTTGGAAAAGATAGTCGATGAAACAATCCGTGATGTTGTTCATATAAGACTCAATGGAAACGGTATTTACAGTGTTCGATTTCAGCGAGCCGCCCTTTGTCGAAGAGCTCGATGTTCCGCATGGCTTCCGTCATCATAGCGCGGAAGGAGTCCGCCGTGACGCCCGCGACATGCGGTGTGAGGATGACGTTCGGAAGCGATTTCAACGGGTAGTCCGCCGGAATCGGTTCGGTTTCATGGACGTCCAGGGCCGCGAATGACAGTCGTCCGTCCTGCAACGCCGCATGGAGGGCAACGGAATCGACCAGCCCCCCGCGGGCCGTGTTGACTAGCACGGCACCGTGTTTCATGCGAGAAATGGCGTTGTCGCCGATCAGATGGCGGTTGTCGTCAGTGAGCGGGCAGTGCAGAGAGACGACGTCGGATTCGGCCAGAAGTGTTTCAATATCCGTGTATTCGATGGCGAGTTCGTGTTCTGTATTTTCATCGGGACGGAAGGGATCAAAATAGAGGATGCGCACGCCGAACGGTTTAAGTAGTCCCGCGACTTTCCGTGCGATGCTTCCCATGCCGACGAGACCGACGGTCTTCCCATGCAGTTCGAACGTCTGAACGCCTTGCTCTTGTTTTTTCCATATTCCCGCGACCGTGTTGGCATGGATTTCGGTCAGGCGGCGAAGACACGCCAGCATCAGAAGCAGGGCGTGCTCCGCGACACTCTGCGAGTTGACGCCTTGGTTGACGTACAATGGAATTTCGTGCGTGCGGAGCGCCTCCAGATCGATGGAGTCCAGTCCTACGCCCGACCGCTGGATCATCTTCAACTTTGCCGCATGCTGGAGTGCGTTTTCATCGATTCGGACACGCCCTCCCGCGAGAAGATAGTCCGCATCGGAGATTGATTCAGCAAGACAGCCAGCCGTCGGCTCCTCCAGCATGGAGAAACTGAAATCGGCAGGCAATGCGCTTCTCACGATCTCAAGCGGCCTGCCCGAATAGCGGTTGGTCAGAAGGATTTTCTTTTTCATTGAGGCTTCTCGTTCTCGGAAATGGCCAGCAGGTACTTCCCGTACGCCGTCATCTTCAGCGATTCACCAATCTGCCGCAATCGTTCCGTCGTAATGAAACCACGCCTCCACGCAATCTCCTCGATGCAGGAAACATAAAAGCCCTGCAGGCTCTGCACCGTCTCCACAAACTGCGAGGCGCGCAGCATCCCTTCAGGTGACCCCGTGTCCAGCCACGCCATGCCGCGTTTCATCAGCTGTACTTTCAGCTTGCCCATCGCAAGATAGGCGTTGTTGACGGAGGTGATTTCGATTTCCCCTCTTGCCGACGGTTGCACATTCCTCGCGATTTCAACAACACGGTTGTCATAGAAGTACAAACCGGGCACGGCGTAGTTTGATTTTGGATGTTCGGGCTTCTCCTCTATGGAGATGACATTGTTCTTTTCATCGAACTCCACGACGCCGAAAGAACGTGGATCCTTCACGGGATAGCCGAAGATGGTCGCGCCGTCCAGCCTTTCCATGGCGGCCTTGAGGATATGCGTCATGTCCTTCCCGTAGAATACGTTGTCGCCAAGTATGAGACAAACAGAGTCGCTGCCAATGAAATCCGCGCCGAGGATGAAGGCGTCCGCCAGACCACGCGGCATGTCCTGCACTTTGTAGGACAAGGAAATACCAATCTGTGAACCGTCACCAAGCAACCGTTCATAGACAGGCGTGTCCTCCGGCGTTGAGATGACGAGTATCTCCTGAATTCCCGCCAACAACAGGATGGAGAGTGGGTAGTAAATTAGTGGTTTGTCATAAATGGGAAGCAACTGTTTCGAGACGGCCTTCGTCATCGGATACAGCCGCGTCCCCTTGCCACCTGCCAGAACAATGCCTTTCATGAATACCTATTCTCCTGTAAAACATGCGCATTTCCGCGCGAACCAAACTTCAAGACGATTGAAATGCTCTATAATGCAAGGCCAATATCTGTCGAACAGTGCCATTATCGGTGGTTCGATGAAATGCAACCGCAACTGGTCTATGGCAATGCAGATAATGAAAATTGCAAGTACGCTACCAGCCGCATGCGCGACCAGCCATGGAGAATCGTACATGTCAACATTATGCAGCAAATCAACCCATAGCCATTTCCTCATGATTTTGTTGGCGTGGATGAGAAAAACGCCGAAGGTGGAGCCGCCCATGATGTTAACAAGCGGAATGTATGGAAGCCGAAGCTTCTTGAAGAACACGAACGACATAACGCCAGTGATGAGTGGTAAAGGTCTGCTACTTTCGCCCATGAAAAACATGCCAATTTTTTTGAAAACCGGTTGCCTTGTGGACAGCCATGCGACTACAAAAATCGATGCAATGTCAACCATAAGCAATATCAGTAGTCCCACTACATTCCATATACTATTCTTGGATTTCATGTATCCGTCCGAATGAAGACGTAACCATGACGACACGAGAAACAGCACCATGAACCAGCTGACGTAGTGCATGGGGACATTTGCCCATGGAATCGCCCCGACTATCGTATAGATGAACAAACAAAGCGCCGTCAGCCATATATGCTGGCTGGCTGTTATGTTTTTCACAAGTATCGACAAAAACGGGATAAACAGGTAGAAAAGAATAAAGCATCCTGAAAAATTTCTGTCAATTTTCGTGAACGGCAGTAGATTCAAAAATATTTTCTTTGTTACAGGCTCATATCCAGTCGCAGAAAAAAACAATGTTATGACAATCCTATAAAGCCATATTTCAGCAAAAAGCCGGAAGAATTTACGTGCTGTAATGGCTGATTTACACATGTAGTAACCAGTTATTAGCACGAAGCAGTTGATGCACGTCTTGCCCCACGCCCCAAAGATCAAAAGGAACAGTGAGCGCCATGAACATGGATTTTCCCATACCGGACCACCTGACGATATAAGCCCAGAATTAACCACATAATGGTGTGCCACGATGAGGAGCATCGTGATGCAACGGAACAGCTCTAGATTGGAATCACGTTGGATCGGACGCATGGATATATTAGTAATCATCTTGTTCCCTTGAGATTTATCAGCCAAGGATGATGTCACAGATTCTGTCCACATCTTCAAACGCCAAATCTGCGTATAGAGGCAAGGTGAGGACGCGTTCAGAGATATATCGTGCCACAGGAGTCTTTTCAGCACCGGCTGTTGGATAGTATTTGTAGCATGCAAATGAATTTGTGAGAGGATAGAAATATTTACGTGCAATAATGTCATGCTGTTTCAGCATGTCAAATACTTCATTGCGGGAGTATTTGTGTCCATCAAAGACAACAGGGAAATAGGCGTAGTTGGAAACAACTCCTTCTTGATCTTCGCACAGTTTAATGCCTTTGACATTTGACAGTTGTTCTCGGTAACGCTCCACTACTTTCTTGCGTTTTGAAATCTCTTCTGAAAGATGCCGAAGATTACAAATGCCCATGGCGGCCTGAAACTCGTTCATCTTTGCATTACCACCAATATAGGCACATTCCTCAGGTCCTCGAATGCCGAAATTCTTCAGGTCATTTAGAATTTGAACAAGCCTATCATCTTTAAAACATACCGCGCCGCCTTCAATTGTGTTAAAAACCTTAGTTGCATGGAAACTGAACATCGAGGCATCACCCATGTTAGCAACACTATTTCCATTTACAGTCTCACCGAACGCATGAGCAGCATCATAGATTACCTTTATTCCATGCCGTTTAGCAATATCTTCAATAGCATTATCATCACAGATGTTTCCATATACATGAACTGGGACAATGGCAGATGTTCGATCATTAATGAGCGCTTCAATTTTACAGATATCCATCGTATAATCATGGGTATTAATGTCACAGAACACAGGAACAAGTCCATTACGTACGATGGCATGTGTCGTTGATGCGAACGTGAACGGCGTCGTGATGACCTCCCCCCCCAGCGGAAGGCTCAGAGCGGCAATGACGTTCTCCAGCGCAAGATGCCCGTTCGCATAGAGTGATACATGCGGGACGCCAAGGTATTCCTCAAGCTGCTTCTGGAACAGCCTGTACTCCGCCCCCGTATTGGTCAGCCAGCGGGAATCCCATAGGGATCTAATCTCTTCGCAATATTCCTTAAAAGGAGGCATGGAGGAGCGTGTAACGTTGATGGGCATAATAAGCAACAATCAAGTTTTAACAGTATTATATTGGTAAATCAATGCAGGGAATCGTCAATGATCCTCTTGAAATTCTCCTTCCCGAGTTTTTCTGGCGTCCTTCCCTCCTTTCTCATGTCCCTGTCCAAGGCTGAACTCAAAATTTCTATAATGGCGGTCGCTACATGCGTCGGGCGTCTAACAGCGCTTTCCCAAACGCCTCCAGAGGCGTCTAACTTCCTTACCGTCTATCGTCTCATCGCCCGAATTCCTGTATTTGCAGGTATTGACGTAACTCACCTATTCAAAACCATGCATCCTAAGCACATTCATCTTTTCATTGTTAAGAGCATCCAGTAACCGCCATGTGCAGATGTTAAGCCTTGTGTAAGCCTTATGGTACATGCAAATATCACTTTGGGATTTCTCAATTCACGGAATTCTCATGACGGAACCGACGGTATGGACAATTATGCTATTTTTAACCATTTATAAGTTTATTATATTCTTTGCATACATTATTTATATTTGTTTTTTTTGAATATTTTTTACTTAAAATTAAATTATTTAATTTCATTATATTTAATTTATTCCGATTTGTTATTAATTCTAATATTGCATTTTTTATATCTGAAACACTTTTCTTCTCTACCCATATTGCATTACTATCATTAAGAATTTCTGGTGTTGCCCCCACTTTTGTTGATATTACTGCACAACCAGAAGCAATTGCTTCTAATATTACCAGTGGAAATCCTTCATGATATGATGGTAATATAAGAACATCAGCTTTTTCAAATATTTGTGATTTATTATTACCTGAGACATATCCATTATTATTTATCTTATTTTTAGATTTATGTATTATTTTTGAATACATTTTATATGATTCATTATCGGGGAATTTGCCACAAATATCAAGATAAATATTTTCTTTAGAAAGATCTTCAACTGCTTGTAATAATTCAAATATACCTTTATCTGTTTGTAATGAACCAACAAATAAAAGATTTAATTTATCCTCTTTATCATTTTTTATAACGTTTAAGTTATCTTCTATTTGTAAATCATGAAAATTAGCTATTACTCTTATTTTTGATAAATCAATGCCATTATCTATAAATTGACTTTCAATTTCTTTTGATAATAACAATACTAAATCACAATTTTCATTTATATTTTTTATTGTTGTACTTTTTAGTATATTAGGTATTTTTTTAAATACTTCATTTATATCGCCAACATGAACACTTAATACTGTTTTTATATTTTTTATCTTCCTTTTTAATATTTTTAAAATCAAAACATCTTTTACAAATAAATATCTACAAGATGTATGTATATGTATTATATCATACTTATTTTTATCTATTTTTTGTAATAGTTTTCTTATTTGAAAAATTCCATATATAATATTATATAGTTTTGTCGATATTTTTTTTATTTTATTTATAAAATTATTCTGATAATCAAATAGTTCTATTTCGTACCCGTTTTTTAAAAAATCATCTTTTGATTTCAGATAACTGTTTAATATTGAAGCAATACCACCAATATATCCACCATGTGGCATTGTAAAACAAAGCAATACTTTTTTCATATCTTCACTCTATTTTTTTCGCTAATTTTATTATAAATACAAGATTGCATAGGAAGAATTGCTATCCAACATAACATTATCCATAAAAAACGATGATTTAATGCATCTAAGAAACATGCTTGTATTAATACAGTAATTAACATTATAAAAATTATTCTATTACAAATATACGCCTTTTTAATTATCAATAAAAGATAACTAAAAAATATTATTCCACCAGTAATACCTGTTTCTGAAAGTATCTGAATAAATGTATTATGAGATGCAAAATAATATCTTTGGTAAACTCCTTGGAATCCACATCCAAAAACAAAATATTGTTGCCAAAGATTAATTGAGATTTTCCATATTTCAAAGCGTCCATTATCTGATGATTCATTATTAATTGATATCATTCTTGACCATTGTAAAGAATAATAAAATGAGATATAATAAAATAAAATCACAAATAAAATTATTAACACGCCAAAAAATACTACTTTTTTCTTTAATTTTTTTAAATTATTAATAGTTAAATAGCATAACAAACCCAAATGACTACAAAGTAATCCCAAAAATCCGCCACGACTAGATGTACATATTACTGCAATTAAAATAATGAAGTATAGAATTATACTTACATTTCGATAATAATTATCATATATATTATTTATCAATAATACTAATGTTGGAACTAATGTTATGCATATATAATTTGGATCAAGAGTAGTTCCAAATAGAGGAATTCGCCCATGAATATATCCCATTTTTGATATTAATATACTTTTTTGTATAATTATTATTGAAAATATAAGAGTTGAAACAATTACACTATTTTCTATTATTTTTTCATCTTCTTTATTCATTTTTAATTTTCCTAACAATACAAATAGAATCATTTGAGAAATAAGTTTAACAAAGTCTTGTGTAAATGTTGAATAATAAAATGTCACAGCACTGGCTTCAAAAAGAAATAGTAGCAATAGTTTATTTTCAATTAAATTTCTTCCCTTATCTATATTTTTACCAATAATAATTGTTGTAATTAATAATAATATTAATATTATAGCTATTAATTGGCCATATAAAGGTTGTTGATATAAAGACAAAGATGCAAAAATACTGAAAATTATTATTGCAAATTTATTCTTTATGTATTTTATTATATTTTTTAATTTATAAATATACATTATATCATTATTTTCTTTATTTTATATTTTTTAAAGCAATAAATCTTAAATATATACATCTCATTCAATTTTTTTTAGGAAAACAGCTGGATTTCCTCCCCAAATTTCACCATTTGGAATTATACCAGAAACTACACTTCCTGCCCCTATAACACTTTTTTCTCCTATAATACTTCCTTTCAATATTATTGTATCAGCACCAATAAAAGCACCTTTGCATATTTTTATTTTTTTTGTTTTTACATATTCTGGTTTCTTTTTCTTTAATCGCATATTATAATCTAATGAATGAAAATCAGTATCAAATATTTTACACCCCCCTCCAATAAGAACATCATCTTCAATTACAATAGAACTTTCTGTTGTTATTGATACATTAGACATTCTTACTCCATTTCCAATTATAAGATAACCGTTTTTCAATATTTGAATATATGTCTTCCACCCACAACCAATAGGATTAGATGATGCACTAGATCTTATACATACATTATTACCAATTTTTAGCTTTCCTTTATTTCTTATCCATATAATTCCTGTAGCCTCAAACCTTTTACCTAATTTTCCTCCATTTAAAAATATTATAATTCGATTTATAATAGATGATGGAAGGAAAAATAAAAATCTCAATATTTTTCTCATATAATTTAATTGATTATATCTAATATAGATTTACCCCAATTTCTTATATCAAACTCTTTTTCAGCACATAGTCTAGCATTATATCTCATTTCTTCTCTTTTGGCAATCGGCATATCAATCGCTTTTATAAGAATTTCATTTTTATTATTTTCATCAAAAAATAATGCATTTACACCATCTTGAAGAAACGTTGTATAATCTCCAATACAATTACAAATTGGGATAATACCATACCCTAAAAGTTCAGGTAATTTACTTGGGAAATTTGCTTCAGTTAGTTTATTATTATTTCTATAAATATAAAAATAGTCTATTGTCTGAAACAAATTACACAAGTCAGAATATTCTAACCATCCATGGAATAATATATTATCATTTATTTTTTTTAATAAATATCTATCTTTTCGTAAATATTGCTCTAATTGTTTTCTAGATATACCAGTCATATGAAATTTGATTTTGTTTCTATAATTCTCTGGCAAATTGAGCAAACACTGAATCATTTGTTTTATATTATCTTTCCCAAAAGGATTCCCTGGATAGATTATATCTATATATTCTTTATTATTATTTCTTTTTACAAATTTGCACTCATTAACATCTGTTAATGGTGGTATTATTTTTACATTAATTTTCTTTTTTTCAAAATATTTAGCAATAATACTCGATATAGCAATAACTTTATTGACTTTCTTACTAACATTATAAAAATTATCACATGCAGACAAAAATCGAAAATTCAAATATCCCCAATTATATTCAAAGACTTGATGCCATTCTACTATATCAAGTACTGTTTTAATTTTCATTTTTTTACAAAAATTACATATTACTCTTGTGAATAATGAATTGCTACCATAAATTATTACAGTATCTTCACTCTTTATAGATATTTTTTTTAAAATATTGATTGTGAGAAATCCAGATAATATTTTTTTTTGTATATACTTAAAAATATTATTTTTATACATTATCCAATTCAAGAATTGTACATTATTGTACCACCCTTCTTTTTGTGATTCATTTTTACAAGATGAAATAACAATCACATTAATTTTATAACATTGAATTGCTTTTGCTAAATAATAAATTCTATTAGCACCTGGATCTCCCCTAGGGAATGATCCATCTAAACATATGAATATTTTACTCATTTTATTTATTATACATTTATATATTTATTTGATTTATATATTGTTTTACAATGATTTTCCTATCGAACTTCTTCTCCATCAATTTCCGGCTTCTTAATCCCATGTTGTTTCTTGTATTATGATCAACATTGATAAATTTCAAAATAGTTTTGTACAGACTATCCCCATTTCTTGCTTCACACAAGAAACCATTTATACCATCTTCTACAGCTTCTCGACAACCTGGAATGTCCGTTGCAATCAAAGGTCGACCTATTGCAGCACCTTCCAATAAAACATTCGCCATACCTTCATGATATGACGGCAACACAACACAGTGACATGCTCGGTAGAAAGGGCGAACATCCTCTTGCAGACCATGATATTGAATAATACCTTCTTCATGTGCTCTTTCTATAACATCTTCATATGGCCCATCATATCGTCCGACAATATCAAAGACTACATTTGAATAAATGCCTTTTATTTCTCTAGCAACTTCAAGCAGTTCATCTATTCCTTTATCCTTCATGATACGGCCCACAAAAAGAAAATGAATATCGTTCTCTTCAGCAGGATAATCAGCTAAAGAAAAATGGTTAAGATTTACCCCAGAGCCTGGAAGGATTGTTGTTGGACTTGTGACAATTCCTTTTTCCGTCATGAATCGATGGTTTTCGTTGTTTTGAAAGAACACACGTTTTGCTCCTTTCAATCCTATCTTGTACATCATCAGCGATATTTTCGATAGAACACCTCCATTCTGAATTGATGTTCCAAGTCCAGTCACATTAGCCAAATATGGAATATTACATGTCTGACATGCCATTCCTCCATAGACATTCGGCTTAATCGTATAAGTGAAGACAATGTCCGGTTTGATCTTCTTCAGCATTGATTTGTATTTCATGTAGAGCAAGATATCCGTAATTGGATTTACACCATGATAAGATATCTTGGTATCAATACAATGGACTCCCCATTTTTCAAAATCTTCAAAAAACTCACCGTGGGGAACAGAAAGATAGACTTCACATTTCAATTCTAATATTTTTTCTATCAGTTCCCTCCTGAACTGCCAAATACCACTACTTGAATTGGACAATACAAGGATTTTCATCATTATAAAATATTGTTCATTCAGAGAGAAATTTAATACTTTCGAAAATAATTTGATAACAATCTTGCAAAAATTAAGTCTTGGTATTTAGGACATACAATATGATTTTCTAAACATGTATTAAGAATTAAATCTTTAATTCTTCATCAGTCCTTCCATCATAGTATATGACTTTTATTTCTTCAGGCTTAATGCTTTTTATATATTCAACAACATTACATAGTGTTATAGGTGGTGTAGGATAAAGAATCAAATCTAATTGAATTTTTAAGAAATACTTTTAATAGCATTTAAAACATTAATATTCTATCAATAATATTGATATTCCTTTTTCAATTATACTATATTTGTAATGTTACCAATGCTTACCTTTAACGCCATGTATCCATTATCTTGAACAATAGTAATTCTTTGTCTTTTTTTGTGCTTTTAATGAAGAAACTCAAAATATATTATGTCTTTGTTTTCTCAATTCTCTTAATAAATTGGCATACAATGAAAGTTTATCTATACTTGAAAACGTTTCTATTGTTAGAAATAAAATATTCATCTATTTAACGATCAAATATCGCTTCATTTTCAAGAATGATTGGCTCTACATCTACATCACGCAAGAATATATATGGCTTTTTATAATGATAATATGGATCTTTTGAAACATTATTTGCATTTCCATCTTCCATGATTCTAATTGTATCTTCAACTAAATCAAATCCAACTTTAGCCATAATTCCTGTATATGCCATATGACGTATATTTACTTCTGTAACCTTCATTTCTCCTTTGGAATTTTCTTTCAAGTCAAATGATAAAATACCATGAGCTTTAACACTCAACTTCTTTTCTAAAAATTTTATACAACTGTCACAAAAAGCATTTATTCTATCATCATTTAAAAAACGTCCAAAAGCTGTATTACCTGTTACACGTGATGGAGCTGTTTTTGCCATAACATATTCAACACACTCAAGAGCAGCACCTTTTATATATTCTCCATTATAATAAAGCATTTCATTTGCCAAATGACGTCCTGACAAAAATTCACTAACTGTAAATTCTTGAATTTCATTATTTATTAACAGCCATGATTTATAATTATTAATATTATTTAATTTCAATGAGCCAAGCCCACCTGTTCCTTCTGTTGCCCTTATCCAACATGGAAATCCTATGGTTTTCTCAACATCTTCAAATCTTGGATTATCTTGAGTAACTTTTATTGTTTTAGGAATATATTGTGTATTATCTAACAACTCAGCCATAATTGATTTATCTTTTAATGAAGCAGAAAGCTTTTTACTCCCCATAAATACTGGACATGGATAATTACCATGTTTTTCATAATAATCTCCCCATGCCACTATTTCGCTTTCTGGTTGAACAAACGCATAATCAATATTCTTCTTTTTTACAAGTTCTATAATCCAATCAAAATATTTACTATCATCACATCTTGGGCAGATATAATGTTCATCAATTAAATTTTGAGTAAAAAAACCAATAGCTTTTTTATTTATATCAATTCCAATTAATTTATAATCAGGATGATTTTTTCTAATAACTCCAGCTATTGAACGGGGAGTCAATCCACCAATTCCAGTTATTAAGATTTTTTTCATATTATCTTTTTCCTATCTGATAATATTCATAGAACGTATAGTGGCCAAATTTCCTTCTTCTTTTTGTGGATTGTCAGCTACATTTTTTCTAGAAAGAACACATTTTATTGTCAAATAAATAATCAAACAATCATAACTGAAACTTATATTTGACACATATTTAACATCCAATGCCAATCTTTTATCCCAATTTAAAAAATTCCTACCATTGACTTGTGCTAATCCTGTCAAACCAGGCCTTACATCATGACGATGCTTTTCTATTGATGTGTACCATGGTAAGTAGGAAACAAGCAGCGGTCGCGGCCCCACAATTGACATATCACCTTTCAGGATGTTGAATAGCTCCGGCAGTTCATCCAACGATGTGGAACGAAGAAACTTTCCATACGGGACAAGACGTTGTTCGTCAGGCAACGGATTGCCATCGGCATCCGTCTCGCAGGTCATCGTACGAAATTTGATGAGTCGGAAAATCTTCTCATCCTTTCCAGGCCGCAATTGCGTGAAGAAGGGATTTCCCTTCATCTTGATCGCGCCGACGATTGTCAAAAGCAGAAGAAGCGGTGACAATATGATGATGGCGCAGAGGGAGAGGAAGAAGTCCAGAATACGTTTGAAGTACTTTGAATACATTAGTATAACCGCTTTATCAATCGGTTAAAAATACATATTTCTTATTGATTAATCTTTTCTAAGATATTGATTCAGACAAGTTTCATTGTTTTTAGTATTCAGAAAATCAATTAATAATGCTCTAATTTCTTGAAGATATTTTGACTGCTCAAAAATATCTTTAAGTCGATTAGATATAATATTATCAGGAAATGATCTTAGTTTTCCTTTTGGAATTCCCGTTTTAAAAGCCTCGCAAGGATAAACGTTCCCATCATAACGTATATCCAACTTCACAGTCCCTGTATGACAATTCATAGGATTTTTACAAGACATGAATGGAATACCTAGACGAATATATCCTTGATAAACCTTATTATATTCAAGTAATTTATTTTGAATGATTTGATGTTCAGCTTCTGTCTGAAATATTTGTTCTGTATTTTCTATTGTCCTTCCTTGATTGACAAGACGTAGAAAACTAACAAGGGACACACCAAGTTTTTTACACAACTCAATCACTTGAGGAATAGATTTATAATTAATCTTCATCGGCACCATGTGGGCTTCAACGACAATTCCCATCTCAACTGCGGCTTGAATTGTTGCTTTCATCAGCTCAAAACCACCGAATGATGTTCCCATGATTTCATCGTATGTCTTCGAATCAGCCGCCTCTACATTTATAATCAGTTTATCAATCTTTCCCGCCAATGATTTTAATATTTCAGAAGGAACATTCGAAGGTCTCCCATCAACGTATGTCACTCCACTACTATAGATAAAAGTCTTAAGTCCATGATCATGGATGTAATCCACAACCTCCAGCAACTCTGGATACAGAAACGGCTCTCCTCCTGACAAACAAACTGTAGATGCACCTAGTTCAGCTGCATCATCAATGACTTCCTTGACAGTTGATAAAGGAAGCTGCGTTGTCGTCTCTGGACAAGACAAAGAAGAACAGTGGATGCAACGATTTGGGCATCGTTGCGTCAATTCTAATGTAATTTCATTCAGACACATAAATATTGAAACAAGTCGCCTTCAAGGCGCGGCTTGTATTCCAGTCTGGTACCAATGTGCCATTTAGGCGGAAACACATATGTAATAGCACGATGGTTTTCTTTGTAACGTTGCTTGATTCGCGTATTTCCCACCTTCAGTTCAGGCATTTTCGCCCGTAGATATTTGTCCGTCTCGCAAAAACAGTTTTGGAGGTCTATCAAAGTCGGGGCATGATTTGGAAGCGATCGGAAATGGTCATAGCCATATCGACTGGCTAGCTCATGGAAATTTTCTGCAACAAAATGGATGGCATCTTCAAATGTCTCTCCAAATTGCTGGAAGCATTTCCTAATGCCTCTGATGGCACCAATACCAGCCTTCACAAATGAATTCTCATCAAAATTCACATATGGAGAATAGTTGAAATCAATGGCATACTGGTAAGCCAGAAACTCGCCAACAAGTGAACAACCTTTTAGAAGCTCATAAACTTTTTGCAGTGATGCTGCCTTCAATATCCTGTCCAGCAGATGAGTGTCCAATACTTCCTTCTTCACCATGGTCAGCCATTTTTCATGCTTCGTCTGCAGGTAATCGTATTTCTGATGACTACCCGCCATCATATAGGCATTGTTGAAAAGAGGATGTGTGAACTGATAAACTGTCAGAAGCTGTGATATTTTTTGTGGATCAAAATTTCTCGTTGTTATCGGCTCTTCTAAACTTTGATTCAAAAAGCTCCATGTCTCCGGCTTGTTGAAAATCTTGAAAACGAGAATCCTCAGCAGGACATCTTCTGGTGAATATTGATCCAAATCCTTATAGATGACCTCATGAATCAGAAACTGACTCACCCTATCCGTGGCACGATAGACATTGGTGAATTTGTATTCTTTGAAAATCGAGTCGTCTGTCCAATGACGGCAATCTTTTCCTTCGCACTTCCGCCAGAAAATATTCATGCGCTCCTGCATGAAATAGAAATAATAGCGAAAGACCGCATCATTCGGGATGATGTCGCTATGCCTCTTCATCGTTGTTCAGATTCGGGAGAGTAATCGGAGGAAGATTGAACTCTCGCCAATTACACGGATCACCATGGATACCTTGCCCATATTTTTCTTCAAGCCAATCAACAAAGTCATTGATCTCTTGATCATGATCTGTTAAATCCGTATATGCATAATTTCGATAGTCCACATTTATATATGCGAACTCTTCCGGTATTGGAGGACATGCATCACCAAAATAATAAAAGGTACTTGATATCAGAACTTTATCACATCGTGTATCCCTTTGGAGATGTTCTTCATTCACTGTACCATCATTATTGCTATGAGCGCATGGCTCCTGGATATAGCCTTCTACTCCAGGAGTATGATGATACACATTATCCCCATATATCTGTACCAAAGAACCATTTAAGACAGGTTTCTTGCAACTGAAACGCCTGTCAGCCCAATACTCGTCAAATGTCAATCTTTCCTCCACCTTCATCGCATAGATGACATGGCCTTCATTTTTCATTGCTTTGCTGCCTAGACCGACAATCCAATCGTTAATATGCAAATTCAGATTCCCACGAATCTGCCCTTTGCACGTAGCCAATGTCAGATAGCCATGGAATGGATTAGGAGCAAATCCATAATCATGCTGCACTTTATATCTGAAGCAATTCATGTTTGAATTACCTACATTCAATATG
>JAEEGL013813488.1_pt1 | contig 16231 bp, 14 predicted proteins | sample 9134231 | NCBI WGS metagenome assembly JAEEGL01 (sample SAMN16246548, study PRJNA631951) | gut metagenome | biome: gut microbiome; feature: rumen; material: fiber-attached | host: Bos | place: Iran: Karaj | collected 2018-10
AACGAGAGTTGCCTGTGTGGGCTTTACTTCGAGCACAAGATTCATAAAATCTTCCGAAGGGTATCCTTCGATATTAAACTCGGTAGTAATTAGAGTTTTAAGCAAACGTACATCGCTTTTGCGAATATGGCGTTCGTCGGGGCGGGGGTGAACAGTAATGCCCTGTGCACCAAAACGTTCGCAGTCGGCAGCCACCTGTTCCACATCGGGATTATTGCCTCCGCGGGCATTACGTATTGTGGCCACTTTGTTGATATTGACACTCAATCGGGTTTTTTCGTCCATAATAATATATAAGGTGTGAAATTTTGCTGCAAATTTAAACCTTTTATCTATTTTTAAGGTTTATTTATGGTAATTATATGTAAAAAAACTATTTACTTTGCCTTAACAAAAAAACACAGACATGGTATCAGATTTGATTTCTACCAACATCCCCGCATTAATACCCTCCGACACAGGAGCCAAGGCGTTGCAAATAATGGATGATTTCCGTGTTTCGCACCTTCCAGTGGTCTCCGGTACAGAATATCTCGGTCTTGTGAGCGACAACGACATCTATGGCATATCCGACGACGAACCAATATCACAATGCCCAATGCCAGCACCGCAACCTTATGTATTTGACACGCAGCATATATTTGAAGTGCTAACAATAATGTCGTCGAATAAACTATCGCTGCTGCCTGTGATTTCGGCGCAAAACAATTCCTATCTAGGAGTTATCACCGAAACCCAGCTTTTGCGCGGAATGGCACAAGTAACGGCTGCCAATATGCCAGGCGGGATAATAGAGATAGTAACCACGCCAGAAAACTATTCTCCAGCGCAAATAGCCGCAGTAGCAGAATCAAACGACATGAAAATAATGAGCATCTATACCCGTACCGACGCTGGAAATATGAACATAGTAATCAAGTGCAACGGGCACGACACTTCGGCAGTGATTCAGGGCTTAGAACGATACGGATATCGCATCAAGCAGGTTTACGAAGGCGACCGCAAATATACCGAGCTTATGGAAGACCGATACAGTGCGCTGATGAAGTATCTGAGCGTTTAAATCCACCGCTCGAATTTTTTTTAAAAAAAACACAAATCTTTTTTTGCAAACAAAAAAAATAACTCTAACTTTGCCGCTCGAAAATATAGCATTTTTATAGCAAAGCAATTTAGTTAAAAACATTAATAAATAAAAGGAAATGAAACGCACATATCAGCCTTCGATTAAGAAGCGCAAGAACAAACACGGATTCAGAGAGCGCATGAAGACAGCCAACGGCCGCAAAGTATTATCAGCACGCCGCCGCAAAGGAAGGAAGAAACTTTCAGTATCATCGGAACCCCGATGCAGAATGAAATAATCATATTCTGCATTTAAGTATATGATACAAAACCCTCAATTCGTAAGCGGGATTGGGGTTTTTTACTATATGCATGATTGAAAGTGCATCTTTGTCTCCTCAAATAATTTAATCATAATTATCATTTATTGACATTTAAATGGCAGCATTACAGTCTATACGAAACAGAGGAAAGCTGATAGCCATTTGCGTTGGCGCAGCATTGCTCGCATTTATTCTCGGCGATTTTCTTAACTCGAGTATGTCGATTTTTGGGCAAGACCGATTCAATATAGGGGAAATCAATGGAGAAACCATCACCTATCAGGATTTCGAAGACAGAGTTAACGAACGTACCGTTTTTATCTCAACGGTAACACAACAGAGTTCTCTCAGTTCTGAGATGTCAGATCAAATTAGAGATTACATCTGGGATGATTTGATTAGAGAAAAAGTAATTGGTACTATTGCCGATGACCTCGGAATTTCTGCGTCTGACGACGAACTTATCAATATGATTCAGACTGGAAACGTTACTTCCACTATCCGTCAGCTCTTTTCCGACCCGCAAACTGGAATTTACGACCCATCTTACGTATTGTCTTTCTTGTCGAAACGGGATGACCGTGGAAATGAAATTGCTACAAACGTGTTTATCTGGAATTATCTTGAAAGAGAATTGCGCAACAGCCGTGTTTCTAATAAGTATTTTAACCTTATAGCATCGGGCTTGTGTGTTACAACAGCTGAGGTTGAACAAGAATTCAACGACCGAACCACTCTCGCTGATGTAAAATTTGTGGCTTTGCCTTATTCCGAAATTGCCGACAATGATGTTGCTGTAAGCGAAAACGACATAGCTAATTATTATAATTCTAACATCACCAAGTATGAACGCGAAAACGAAACTCGTGATATCAACTACGTTTCGTTCGACATTGTTGCATCTGACAAAGATAGCGCTTACTCATTGAATGTGATTAACGACCTTAAGTCCGACTTTGCCAGCACCAACGATGTGGTTTCGTTTATCAACTCTAAATCTGATGTTTTATACAGCGATATCAACTACAATAAGGGAGAAATTACCAACGAAATTGTTGATAGCCTTATGTTTACAGAGCAGCCAGGTTTTGTTTACGGCCCTTACATCGACGGAGATTATTACAAAGTTGCCCGACTAATCGACACCAAAAACTTGCCCGACTCTGTTAAAGTATCGCACATTTTGGTTGCATATCGTCAAGGCGAAGATACACTAGTGGCTCGTCATAAGGCCGACAGCTTATTAGACGTTATTAAGAGCGGAATCGACTTTGGTGCTTTGGCGTTGGAAGTTTCTGATGACCAAGGTTCTGCTTCCGACAGCGGAAATCTCGGATGGGTTACCGACCGTATCAACTTTATTCCTGAGTTTAAAGATGCTTGCTTCGCCACCGAAAAGGGAAAAATCACCACTACTACTACTATGTACGGTGTGCATATTATAAAGGTGTTTGACAAAACCCAGCCTAAAAAGAAAGTGAATGTTGGATTCCTTCAAATAGAAATCAAACCTAGCAATGCTACCCGCCAGCAGGCTTATACACAGGCCAACAAATTTGCCGCTAACACTCGCGAGGTGTCAAAGTTTGTTGAGTCGGCTAATGCTGCTGGACTTTCGGTACGTGTTGCACCTTCTATCACTCCCGACACAAGGTATATTCCCAGCTTAACTAACGCTCGCCCACTTGTTCAATGGGCGTTTGATGAGGAGAAATCTAAAGAAGTTTCGGATGTTATGGATTTCGACGGCCGTCTTATTGTTGCAGCTGTTGTGGGTGTTCATCCTAAGGGTAAGGCTCCTCTTTCTGCCGTTAAATCAGATATCGAAGCAGAACTTGTATCTCAGAAAAAAGGAGAGAAAATCTTGTCTGACCTTGCGTCAAAGAACGTTTCTAATGTAGACGCTCTTGCAGCTCAGATCAATCGTCCTATTCAAGAAGCTAGCAACCTGAGTAGAACTTCGGTTCAGATTGGCGGATACTACGAACCTGCGGTAGTGGCAGTGGCAACAAGCCTCAACAAGAATGAGGTTTCAAAACCATTCGCTGGCAAAAATGCGGTATTTGTTATTCAGAACACAAATCTAACTCCTGCTCAGCCTATTCAGCAGATTAATATCGACACTGACCGTCAGGTTATGCAGAGAGAGTTGAGTCAACGTTCTCTCTATCAGGCTTATGAGGCTTTAGTAAAGATGGCCAACATCGTTGACGAAAGATACAAATTCTTCTAAGAAGTATTTTAACACTGAATATAGCGCCGAAACGAATGTTTCGGCGTTTTTTTTGATTTAGTTTTGTAATGATATGTCCTTAACCTCAGCTCTTATTGTGCCGCCGTTGAGTTTGATTTCTATCACGTTGCCGGGTTGCAATTGTGAAGCCGAGGTTATTTTGGCACCGCCGAAATATATGTCGCCGATGTTACGCTTTTGGGGATGAGTCAATGCGTGTTCTATTTCGTCGATTCGTAGGAGATATTTTGATGAAATGTTTTTGACATTAGTGGCAATGCTCCGTATCACAAAGGCAAGGCGGTAACGGCGGTTTTCGTTGATTTTTTGCGTCACAAGCGTGTGAATGCGCTGAGTGGTGCTGCGGAGTTTCAGCCTATGGTTGTTGATATTGCTGGTGATGTGAATCTTGATGGTGCGGTTTTCGGCGGCAAGACGGCTTTGGTTTCGGCTAACTATCGCCGACATCTTTTGATGGATTGACTTTACAAGAGTGTTGAAGTTGCGCTCTGCGTCACTGGTCTTGCCTATGATGTAGTTGGCAAGTTCCGACGGCGTGGCAAAAGAGTGGTGCGAAGCCTCCTCTACTGCGGTCTTGTTGGTGGCGTGACCTATACCTGTGAGTACTGGCAACGGAAATTCTGCCACGGCTTTTGCCAATTCGTAACTATTGAAAAACGACAGCGACGCGTCACCTCCACCGCCACGGATTATTACCACGGCGTCGAACAGGTGCTTGTGTGATTCAATGTTTTTTAACTGTGCGGTAATTTCGCCAACGGCGTGGTCGCCCACCATTGCAGCAGAAAACAGCGGGGCAAAATATCTGTATCCTTCGCTGTTGCCCTCAATGGCAGCAACAAAATCGGCGTAACCCTTGCCTGTGGATACTGATACCACGGCTATGCGCTGTATAAGGTGCGGTTCGGGGAGGTTATGATTGAGGGCAAATATGCCTTCGGATTTAAGGCGGTTTACTGTGTCGATTTTGGCGCGGGCAGATTCTCCAATCACACTGTCGATGTCAATGTCGGTGATAACGAGCGAGAGTCCGCGGCGTTGGTCGAAAACGGTGTAAAACTCAAATACCACAGTCATTCCGTCGGCTAGTGGCGAGCCGACCGTTTCGATAAATTTTTTGTTGATTTTATTGTATGTGCGGCTCCAAATCACGCCCTTGCACGATGCAACAATTTTACCATTTTCAGTTTGTACAAGTTCGGGATAGCAGTGTCCTGTGCGGAAACGGTTGAGTTTGGTTATTTCGGCCTTAGCCCAACGGTAACTTCCATAGAAAGTTTTAATACAGCGACCAATGCTGCTTGTAATTTCAGCAAGCGAGTGTATTATACGTTGGTGTTGCTCCATCGATTTGTTATTTGTCGTCGTCCAACTCTTTAACCAATAGGTCTATGTCGTTTTGTGTGAGAGTAAGTTTCTCCTTGCACGCCCTCACCAGTGGCAGACACTCTTTGGCATAATCAGACATAAGGTCAACTGAAATTTCAGTATTTTCGAGTTCTTTGCTTATGCGTTCGAGTTCGGCGTAACTGCGGTCGAAACTGCTTTCATTTTTGGATTGTGAGTTAGATTTAGCCATAGTAATAGATGTTAGTATATTAGTTAGGGCAAATATAAAGATTTTTGGATAAATAGTATATGTTTTTTTTAAATTTTTTTCGGCTATTTTTTTACCGACGTCGCAATTAATCACCATAAATATCCAATATTTGCGTTATTTTTGCAGTTGAAATCAAAAAAAATCTATTAGCATTATGAAAAAAACTATTTTGATAGCCGCAATGGCAATGTTTGCTTCTGTCACTTTGGCGCAGGGGATTGCAAATATTAAGGAACTTTATCCCGAGAAGGAAAAGAAATACTTCACCGATGCCGAGGCGAAGAATTGGAAGGCTGATGCCGAAGAAAACGAAATGTATGAAAGTTATTGGGACATCGTGGGCGGTGGTTGCTCGTGGTATTGCGGCAATGGCTATCCTACCAAAATTACTGCATCGAGCCGCCTTGCTAATCAAGGCAACAACAATTACAACGAGAAAAACCTTCACGACCTAATGTACAACACCCCGTGGGTAGAGGGCGTTGCCGGATATGGCGAGGGTCAATGGGTAAAATACACTTTTGAGGCCAACAGTCCCCGTATCACCGAGATACACGTGGTAAACGGCTACGTAAAAAGCCAAGCCGCGTGGAAAAACAATTCGCGTGTAAAACGTCTTAAAGTTTATGTCAACGACAAGCCGTTTGCAATTCTCAACCTTGAAGACAGCCGTAGCGACCAAACTTTTAAAATTGACCCGCTCAACGATTCTAAGGTATGGACTATGAAGTTTGAAATTTTGGAGGTTTACAAGGGCGACAAATACGACGACACTGTTCTTTCTGAGGTATATTTCGATGGAATAGACGTGCATTGCTTTGCCGCAGGAACTAAAATAACCCTTGCCGACAAGACACTGAAAAAGATTGAGGAGATAACCGTGGGCGACCAAGTGCTTGCTTATAATCCTCAAACAGGTGAGACTTTCTCTGCCACAGTGGAAAAAACCGATGCCGTAAAACATTCAGGACTTGTAACCTATCATCTTGAAAACGGTACTAAAATCACCGCCACCGAAGATCATCCTTTCCTTACCAACAAGGGTTGGGCTTCGTTCAACCCTGTTAAAACTGCCCTTTACAAAGGTTACGACAAGGTAGAGGAGATTGACGCAGGCGATTATTTTATCACCCCCACCGGCAAGTTAAAGGTAAAATCCACAAGCGTCTCCACCAAAAAGCAGAACACCTACACAATAGTAAAACTCTCACACGGTCAAACCTTTATCGCCAATGGCGTGGTGGTAGGAACGGAGGAGATGTAGAGGAGGGAGGTTATTTTTGCCCGAAATCTACAAACAGGTCTTTGAGCCTTGTATTTATGTAGTAATTGTCCTTGCCGGAGCGTTCTTTTTTGAGCAGCCCCAAATCAACAATTCTGTCTAAATATTTGGCAGCGGTCTGTCGCGAAACCTCCAAATTGGATGCTACGTGGTCTATTTTGGTGTATGGATGATAAAAAAGTCCGTTCAGAAGTTCGTGATTGTATTTTGCGCCAAATTCAGGACGGAGGATGTTTTTGTATTCTGTCATTAACGCTCCAATTTCGTTGACGAGCATAATTGTATCCTGCGCCGTAACTTCCACGCCTTTGAGCATAAACAGAATCCACTCTTCCCATTGAGTGTAATTGTCTGTTCCTTTGCTTCTTATGGCTTGCCACAGTCGGTAGTATTCGCCTTTGTTTCGGGTAATGAAACGGCTCATATACAGAATCGGAATGTCGAGAAGGCCTGTTATTACAAGATATAAAATATTGATAATACGACCTGTACGCCCGTTGCCATCGTAAAAAGGATGTATGCTTTCAAATTGATGGTGGATGATTGCCATTTTGATGAGCGGGTCTAACGGGCAGACGGAGTCGTCGTTGATGAACGATTCGAGGTTTTTGAGATAGTCCAATATTTCTGCGCCGTCTTGTGGCGGCGTGTATACAACCTCACCGTCGTTCTGTCGTTTCAACTGTGTTCCGGGAGTGGTTCTGAATCCTGCCGAATTTTGCTCCAATACCTCCTGAATTTGTTTTATATCGTTGAGAGTGAGAATGTTTTTACGCCTTACCGCATTGAAACCTCGGTTTATGGCTTCGCGGTAAAACAGCACCTCTTTGGTGGCGGCGTTGATATGTTGGTTGGCAAATTCGAGACCTGCGCTATACAATGCGTCTTGTGTGGTAACGATGTTTTCTATTGCCGAACTGTCTTTTGCCTCTTGCAGTGTGAGGGTGCTGATGAGTATTCTTTCGTTTGGAATAGTGCGAGCCACGCCTTTCAACTCGGCAAGCATACGGTTAGATTTGTTCAACTGTCGCATTATATCCTTGGTTTCCAAGTCGTATGGCAGCGGTAGGGTAGGTATTTTGTAGTTGTTCATTATTGGTAAGGTATTATTGATTTACAAAAATATGAAAATTTTTATAATCAAACACCCTAAAAATACCACAACGTGTTAAAAAAATCGATTTTTTTTAACACGTTATTTGTGTCGTGTTAAAAAATCAGGATTTTTTTAACACGTTATATATTATTTTCCCCCCCCACATTTGGCGAGTTATCTATATTAAATTTCGCCAAATCTCTATTTTTTTTTACACATTTGGCGAGTTATCCATACAAAAACTCGCCAAATCTGCTTTTTTTTTGCACATTTGGCGAGTTATATGATTTTTAATTCATAATTCACAATTCTCAATTGTGAATTGTGAATTGTCAATTGTCAATTTTCAATTTACTTCTTGCTTTTTTCCACAATGGCGTCGATAACTGCCACGGCAACAATGTTTACGATGTCGTTGACCGAACTTTCAAAGTCGATAAAGTGAATCGGCTTGTTTAAGCCCATCTGGATAGGTCCGATGAGTTCCACATTGTTGTTCATTGCGGCAAGCATCTTGTAACTTGTGTTGGCGCTGCCGAGGTTGGGGAAAATAAGAGTGTTTACCACCTTGCCTTTCAAGCGGTTGAAGGGGAAGGTACGGTCGCGCAACTGGTCGTCGATGGCAAAGTTTACCTGCATTTCGCCGTCGATATCGAGGTCGGGACGCTGTTCGTGAACAATCTCCACAGCCTTGTGCACAGTGGCGGGCGTTCCGTCGGTGTCGGCACCAAAGTTTGAGTACGAGAGCATAGCCACCACCGGTTTTTTGTTGAAAAACTTAACAGTGTCGGCGGCGAGTTTTGCGGTGTCTACAAGCGCGTCAACATCGGGGTGACGGTTGATAAGCGTGTCGGCAAGGAAGAAAGTTCCCTTGTCGGAGTTGAGGATGTGCATTGTGCCAAAGTGCGAATATCCCTCGCGAATACCGATAACGTCTTTGGCAATTTGAATAGTGTCGCGGTAACGAGTGTAAACGCCTGTGATAAAGGCATCTGCATCGCCGGTTTCTACCATCATCATACCAAAGTAGTTGCGGTCGAACATCTTGTCGTTAGCCTCTTGGAAAGTCATACCCTGACGTTGGCGTTTTTCGGTGAGGATTTTGGCGTAACGTTCGCGGCGGTCGGCTTCACGGTCGGCACGGAGGTTGATGATTTCGATGCCGTCGAGATTGAGTTCAAGTTCTTCGGCTATCTTGGTGATTTTCTCGGTGTTGCCAAGAAGAATAGGATAGCAGATACCCTCGTTTTTAGCCTCGATAGCAGCCTTCATCATATTTGGGTGGATACCCTCGGCAAACACCACACGTTGGGGCGAACGGCGTGCAAAGTCGTTCAACTGACGCGAAAGTTTTGATTCGTAGCCCATCAACTGGTTGAGGCGCTGTTTGTAGCCGTCCCAATCGGTGATAGTTTTGCGGGCAACGCCAGATTTTATAGCGGCCTTTGCCACAGCGGTAGAAACTTCGGTAATCAAACGCGGGTCTACCGGCTTGGGTATAAAGTAGTTTGGACCAAATGTAAAGTTGCTAACGTGGTAAACCTCGTTGACAATATCGGGAACGGGCTGTTTTGCCAAATCTGCAATAGCGTACACGGCGGCGAGTTTCATCTCCTCGTTGATGGCAGTTGCAGCCACGTCTAATGCACCACGGAAAATATAGGGGAATCCGATAACGTTGTTGATTTGGTTGGGATAATCGCTGCGGCCGGTAGACATCAACACGTCGGGACGCGAAGCCATAGCCTCCTCGTAAGTGATTTCGGGAACGGGGTTGGCAAGTGCAAACACAATCGGATCTTTTGCCATAGAGCGGACCATATCCTGACTGAGCACGTTACCCTTTGATAATCCGAGAAATACGTCGGCCCCTTTTACTGCCTCTTCCAAAGTGGTGATGTCGGTGCGAGTGGTGGCAAATTCTTTTTTCTGTGCGTTAAGGTCGGTACGGTCGGCACGGATAACGCCCTTGGAATCAAGCATTACGATGTTCTCTTTGCGTGCGCCGAGAGCCACGTAGAGTTTTGTGCAACTGATGGCAGCCGCACCTGCGCCGTTAACCACTATTTTTACATCGGCGATATTTTTGCCGTTAACCTGTAAAGCGTTGATAAGACCTGCGGCAGAGATAATTGCTGTGCCGTGCTGGTCGTCGTGCATAACGGGGATGTCGAGTTCCTCTTTAAGACGACGTTCAATCTCAAAACATTCGGGAGCCTTGATGTCTTCCAAGTTGATACCGCCGAAAGTAGGAGCGATAGCCTTAACAGCCTGAATAAATTTTTCGGGGTCTTTTTCGTTGATTTCGATGTCGAACACGTCGATACCACCGTAAATCTTAAACAGCAGACCTTTACCTTCCATCACGGGTTTTCCGCTCACTGCGCCAATGTCGCCGAGACCGAGCACAGCCGTACCGTTAGAAATCACCGCCACGAGGTTTCCCTTGTCGGTGTATTTGTAAGCGTCGTCGGGGTTTTTCTGAATCTCCAAGCAGGGCTCTGCCACGCCGGGCGAATAAGCCAACGACAAGTCGGTTTGCGTTCTGTAAGGTTTTGTGGGAACGACCTCGATCTTTCCCGGGCGTCCCTCGCTATGATAACGGAGCGCCATCTCTTTGGTAATTTTTGCCATTTTTATGTATTTTGGTTATTATGCGGCAAAAATAGAGAGATAGTAAAAATTAGGGGTGTAGATAATGTAAAGTTTTTATAAAAATCAACATTTTTTTGCAAAATCGTATACACTGTTTCTAAGAAAGCCGTACATTTGCCAAAAACAATCATTAAAACACACATCATGAAAAAATTAGACACACAATCTACCGCAAATACAAGTTTTGATCAAAGTTTTGCCGAACTTGAACGTATCAATAAGGAATTAGAAAATACTGAAATCTCGGTTGATTTGATGTCTGATTATGCAAAGGAATGTTTGCCGCTTGTGCGCACTTGCAAAGAAAAACTTTCGCTTACTCAAAAAGATGTTGATTTGCTAATGAAGGAGTTGGAAAACGAATAATAATGGCTTCGCAACGCATAGTACACTCCTTAGCCGAAATCACTGGCAGCATAGGTAGATGTATCAAACAATTTTATGGCACTCACCGTTGGGCAAAGGCTGAAATCACAAAACTCAACCTTTTTCGCAACGGAAATTGTTATCCCGAACTTGTTGAAACCGAAAACGGAAAAACCATCGCTTCGTGCAAGGGCGTTATTTGGAGTAGAATTTACAACAAAATCAATCAAAAATTTATCGAAACCGTTGGTTCGCCGCTCTCTGACGGTATGACGGTGGTGTTTGAGTTTTATATTGTTTTTGACAATCGTCGCGGTATATCGCTTGTTATCACAGATATAGATATTGATAGCGTAATTGGCGAATCTACTCGGGCAAAAATCGATACTGTCAACCGCCTGAAATCCGAAGGCATTTTTGCACTTAATAAAAATCTTACCGAACCTCGTATAATTCAGCGTATTGCGGTTATTTCTGTGGCAACGGGCAAGGGCTACGCCGATTTTTCTGCCGTTATCAATGGTAATAGTTTGGGCTACAACTATTTCGTGCCGTTGTTTTCGGCTGCAATGGTGGGCGACCGTGCCTCTGGAGAAATCACAGCACAATTACAAAACATTGCTTCTAAGAAACATCTGTTTGATGCAGTGGTAATTATCCGCGGTGGAGGTGGCGATGTTTCGTTGGCTTTTTTCAACAACTACGAATTGGCAAAGGCGGTGGCAGAGTTTCCGTTACCAATTTTTACCGGCATAGGTCACGCCACCAATATCACTGCAGTTGAGGAAGTTGCACATCACAGTTTTTCTACGCCGTCGGAACTTGCCAACTATATCATCAACAAAACACATCAGGCGGCACTCGATCTTAACGTATTGGTAACGGGTCTTCATCAAAAAATGTCGGCAATTGTAACTCAAAACTCCAACCGTTTAAATACCAAAAGCCGCACCATTAAAATACACATTATCAATATTTTAAACAATAACAGACTAAAACTTCGAGCCACCACACAACATATCCATACCATTAGTACACAACGATTAAATGAAAATCGCCGTTATCGGTTAACAATGGTTGTTAGAGAAATTTCCACATCTATTAAATCAATATCAGCCAATTATTTAACACGCATCAATAATATAGAACTTGCCTTAACCGGAAAGCATAAACGCAATATCGGAGATATTTTTGTGGGAGGCACAAAGGTAACGTCGGTAAATCAGTTGCAGCCCGGCAATATGGTGGAAATTACGCTCAACGGCGGAGTAGTAACGGCTGAGGTGAAGAGCATTAAGGAGGAATAATTTATCTATATCCCCAATTTTCACGGTCGAGACTGCGGTATGTAATGGCTTCGGCAATATGTGTGCTATTGATGTTTTCTTCTCCGGCAAGGTCGGCAATTGTGCGAGCCACTTTTAAAATGCGGTCGTAAGCGCGTGCCGAAAGTTTGAGTTTTTCCATTATGTTTTTTAAAAGTGTCATACTGGAATCATCTAAATGACAATATGTGCGTATTTTGGCAGAAGTCATTTGGGCATTGCAGTGAATCAAAGGTGAATCTGCGTAACGTTTCTGTTGAATTTCGCGGGCAGCAATTACGCGCTGACGAATTTCGGCACTTGATTCTGACGGAGTTTGTTTTGAAAGTTCGCGAAATGGTACGGGCACAACCTCAACATGCAAATCAATGCGGTCTAAAAGCGGTCCCGAAATGCGGTTGAGATATTTTTGCACTTGCGATTGTGTACACTCGCATTGTTTGTCGGGGTGGTTGTAATAGCCACAAGGACAAGGATTCATAGAAGCCACAAGCATAAATCCTGCGGGATAATTAACCGTGAATTTGGCTCGCGAAATAGTGATTTCACGGTCTTCCAACGGTTGACGCAAAACTTCAAGCACCTGACGTTTAAATTCGGGCAATTCGTCTAAAAACAAAACGCCATTGTGTGCCAACGAAATTTCACCCGGTTGAGGATAAGCACCTCCGCCCACAAGTGCTACATCGCTGATAGTGTGGTGAGGACTGCGAAACGGACGTACCGTCATAAGTGCCGACCCATGTGGCAAGGTTCCGGCTACGGAGTGTATCTTGGTGGTTTCCAACGATTCGTGCAAAGTAAAAGGCGGAAGTATCGATGGAATACGTTTGGCAAGCATAGTTTTGCCCGCACCGGGGGGACCTATCATAATTACATTGTGTCCACCGGCGGCGGCAATTTCAAGTGCACGTTTAACATTGCTTTGCCCCTTAACATCGGCAAAATCGAGGTCGATAGTTTCAAAATGTTCAAAAAACTCTTTTCGTGTGTCGATAATTGTGGGCTGGATTGAATCTTCGCCGTTAAAAAAATCTACTACCTCTTGAATATTGTGTGCACCATACACTTCGAGGTTGTTAACCACGGCAGCCTCACGAGCGTTTTCTGCAGGGAGAATAATGCCTTTGAAATTTTCTTTAACAGCCTGTATTGCAATAGGTAACGCTCCTTTGATTGGCTTAATAGTGCCATCGAGCGAAAGTTCCCCCAAAATAATGTAGTCGCTTACTTTATCGGCTTTGATTTGTTCTGATGCGGCAAGAATACCAACGGCAAGAGGCAAGTCGTAAGCCGAACCTTCTTTGCGAATATCTGCAGGAGCCATATTGATAACGATTTTTCGTCCCGGCATTCTCAATCCTGCCACCCTAACAGCCGATTCAATACGTTGTTGACTCTCCTTAACGGCATTGTCGGGGAGTCCCACCATAAAAAATGCCATACCCGGCGAGGCTTCGGTTTCAACTGTAACTGTAAGTGCATCGATACCGTTTACCGCGCTCGCGTATGTTTTAACTAACATTTTTTTATAATTTTTTAGAGTTAATGATATGTTTCAAGGCAAAAATAAGAAAAAGAAATTTAATTATGTATCGGTTTTGGCGATTTTTTTCAAAAAAACGAAAATTTTTTTTGAGGGTGTAATATATAAGGTGTGTTTAACCGATTATTTTTTTAACCTCTTCTTCTGTAATAGACAACGTTTTAGCGATATTTTCAATAGGAACTTGCAACGAATAAAGCATTTTAATCGATTTTGTTAACTGTTCTTGCTGAGTAGATATCTGTTCTTCTTTGGCGGATAACTCTTCTTGCTTGGCGGATAACTCTTCTTGCTTGGCAGATAACTCTTCTTGCTTGGCAGATAACTCTTCTTGCTTGGCAGATAACTCTTCTTTTTTGGCCGCTAACTCTTCTTTTAATTCTTTATTCATTGAAGCATACGCCTCGTGCTCGTCTTTGATAATGGCTATGTCTCTGAGATATACATTAATTTCATCTTCCATATCCATTTTTTTGCGCACGTCGGAATCTGATGCTGCGTAAATAAGCGGACGGGCAAGTTCGCGAAATTCTTCCGATTTAGCATCTAAATTATTGATTTCGAGCACTTGATTGGTGCTTGATGACACATTGTCTTGTACAAAAACTTCAAGCATTTGCTCTACTTTGGTCTTTGCGTTCTGTTTTAGGCAATTGATACGAATAATGATCGAATCATGTGTTAAAGCACAGAAAAACAGCGTGTCTAAGATTGCAGGAATAGGTTTTTTATCAATTCCAACGGGGTGTGCATAGTTATAAATAATAGGGTTTTCCTTTCCAAGAATATCCTCAAAGCCGTTGCCCAAAAAATATATTGCTATAATGTGTAGAGGCACAACATCTTCGGTAGTAACATGCTCGTATTTTCCGGTTTCCTTGTTTTTGCGGATAGTATCGCGAATTTGTTTGTCGGTATTCTTCATGTCGGCATATTGTCGAGCAAGATAATTTCTAAAACGCATCACCTCAGAATCAAGAAACGCCTTTTGCAATTCGATAGTAACTACCTCGCTTACACCAGTTTCACGGTCGCGAATCTTGGCAGAAAAATCCAATCTAAGAATTCTTAATTCTTCTCGTTCGATAATAGGCGTATCGTTAGTAAGGAGATGGAGTTCGTCCACATCCTTTTCTAATAGGTTGCTAATAAGCACCTTGGCGGCTCTTTCATTCTGCATCATATACTTAAATGCAGAATCGTAAATCGGATTTGCAAGTAGGTGTGCCATTTGTCTAATATTTTTCTTGCAAATATAGTTTTTTTTTTACGGAAATAAAATTGTTTCTTGGGATTTTTTCATTATTAAGGTGTTTAAGATTTTACAAATCATTACAATAATTGCACTATTTTTGCAGTTGTAGAATGAAAAAATGTTTATATGTTATGAAAAAAACTGTTCTTGTATCAGCACTTGTAATGTTCTCTGCCACAGCGTTTTCGCAGAGTATTAAGAATGTTCCCGAATTATATCCCGAGAAGAAAAAGGTTTATTTAACCGACGCGGCTGCCCGCAACTGGAAGGCCGAGGATCACGAAATGTATGAAAGTTATTGGGATATTGTAGGAGGAGGTTGCTCGTGGTATTGCGGCACTGGAGCACCCACCAAAATTACCGCATCAAGCCATTTAAACCCCCAAGGCTCAAATAATTACGATGAGAAAAACCTTCACGACCTATCGTACTACACCCCTTGGGTAGAGGGCGTTGCCGGATATGGCGAGGGTCAATGGGTAGAGTATACTTTTGAGGCTAACAGTTCGCGTATCACCGAGATACACGTGGTTAACGGCTATGTAAAAAGTCAAGTTGCGTGGAAAAGCAATTCGCGTGTAAAACGCCTTAAAGTTTATGTCAACGACAAGCCGTTTGCTATACTCAACCTTGAAGACAGCCGTAGCGACCAAACTTTTACTATCGACCCGCTCAACGACTCAAAGGTGTGGACAATGAAATTTGAAATTCTTGAGGTTTACAAAGGCGACAAATACGACGATACTGTCCTTTCTGAGATATATTTCGATGGTATCGACGTGCATTGTTTTGCTGCAGGAACCAAAATCACTCTTGCCGACAAGAGCGTAAAGAAAATTGAAGAAATTAAGGTGGGCGACAATGTACTTGCCTACAATCCCGAAACCGGCGAAACTTTCTCTGCCACAGTGGAAAAAACCGATGCCGTAAAACATTCAGGTCTTGTAACTTACCATCTTGAAAACGGCACTAAAATTACCGCCACCGAAGATCATCCTTTTCTTACCAACAAAGGCTGGGCTTCGTTCAACCCTGCAAAAACCACTCTTTATAAGGGTTACGACAAGGTTGCCGAAATTGATGCAGGCGATTATTTTATCACCCCTAACGGCAAGTTACAAGTAAAAACAACAAGCGTATCCACCAAGAAACAAACCACTTACACCATTGTAAGCTTATCGCATGGTATGACTTTCATTGCCAACGGCGTGGTTGTGGGAACCGAAGATTTGAAATAACCCCCTAATTATTCACTGCCCACAGCAAGTTAGCCTGTTCTTTTACGTTTTTGACCGACCATGTGCGGGTGATGCGGGCTATGCGTCCTTTGTTGGTGAAGGCTATGACGGGGTGTTTGAGTTCGCGGATGTCTTTTTCAAGGGTGATGGTGATGCCTTCGATGGTGCCTCGGTTGGTGTTGCAGAGCATACATCCCGATTTTTTGATGTGCAACCTTATGTCCTT
>JAEEGL014904917.1_pt1 | contig 16231 bp, 16 predicted proteins | sample 9134231 | NCBI WGS metagenome assembly JAEEGL01 (sample SAMN16246548, study PRJNA631951) | gut metagenome | biome: gut microbiome; feature: rumen; material: fiber-attached | host: Bos | place: Iran: Karaj | collected 2018-10
ATCCTGCGGAAGATCCTCCTCTTTCTTGACTTCCTGTATCGTTTCCTCAAGATCGATAAAAGCCGAACTCTTGGATTTATACAAAACATCCTTCGCATTGAAGTTGCTGACGACATCCTCGGGCTCAGCCGTAATGTCGACGGCAGGCTGTTCCTGCTTCTCTTCGGGATCTCTTTCAAACAAAATATCGATAAATTTCTGTTTAATTCCGCTGATCATAAATCTACTCCTACACAGACATTGTACAACATATTTTATTCGCCTTCATCATTATTGCCGACAGGATCAAGCAGGAAATCATTGATGTTTCCGTTGACCGGCATGATGGTTTCAAACAGGTTGACCTGCTTCTTCTGATAGTCGATGACATCCTTGAAAGAGAAGTCGGCGACGATATCCGTGTGATCGACATTCATGCTTTTTGCGATCAGCAGGATCCTTGAACAAAGAGGCGCAAGATCCTCTTTGCGGGCGTAGGCATAGAAGATGGCATCTTCACAGGTGAAATACAGCAGATAATCGTCTTCGTAATCGTAGACATCGCATAGATACGGATATTCGGTCCCGTCCGCTTTCACAAAACTGCTTTCCCGGCGGAAGCAGAGCTTGTTTTTATCAAAGAATCCTTCGTCGGCGATATGGACATCCTTATAGTATCTGGCGTTGATGATCCCTGCGATATTGACGTCCATGATGACCATGGAATGGTTGAACATGAAGCTGTGAGAGATCTCGTTGCAGTCGTATTCCTGCATATCGCTCGGCAGATAGTAGTCGACATAGTCCGTGTAGTTGTTTCTGCGGATCGCAGAGCCATCCGTTTCCAATGCAAAAGCATCGGTCAGAGACTGCTGGAGATCCGTCATATTCATGCACGAGCACAAAACGACGCTGATTAAAACAAGAATGAACCTTTTATTCACAGATTCATTTTATCATATCGTGGTTCTTAATGCTGAAATAGTCGGTTTTTCCGACGATGATGTGATCCAGCAAAGGGATCCCCATCATCCTGCAGGCATTCTGAAGCTTATCCGTCAGGTCGATATCGGCTTGTGACGGAGCGATATTGTCGCTGGGATGATTATGAGCCACCAGCAGGTAAGATGCCTTATGTAACAATGCTTTCCTGATGGCTTCGTCAACGGCGATATTGGCGGCATGCCTGTTTCCCTTATAAAGGATCTCGGAACGGATGATCGTTCCCTTGCCATCGAGATAGACCGCAAAGAACTCTTCCGTATCCGCATAACCCAGCGTAAAGCGCAGCCATTCTACCACTTTCTTAGGATAAACCAGTGACGGTTCGCTGTTCTTTTCGACGCTGCTTAACCGTTTATAGATCTCCAGAATCGCTAGAAGTTCCAATGCCTTGGCCCGCTTGATCCCTTGATCGACGTCAGTTCTTCGTATGTCAGACTCAGCAGATTATCGAATCCGTTTGCCATATCCAGGATCTCTTCCGTCAGTTCCATGACGGATTGCCCTTTATAGCCGGATTTGACGATCAGCGCCAGCAGTTCTTTGTTGTCCAAAGCAGCGATCCCATAAGAAAGAGCTTTCTCGCGAGGCATCATTTCATCGGCAGACATAATTCAGATCCCTCAGATAATCGGCCGTCGCGCTTAGACTGTAAACGCCCTCAAATTCAGAATAATAGCGATGAATCAGCCTGTTCTCTTCGAAATGATTTGTAGCATCCAGCTGTTTTTTCAGATCTTCCATACATTTCCGATCTGCCGTTAAAGAATAAGGAATGACAAATACCTCATTCACCAGCACAGACCGGATCTCGTCGTAGTCCGCTTCGATATCCAGATAGAACTGTTTCTCGCTATCCCGCCTTTCGCACGCCATCGTACGATGCTTATCACACGAACTCAGCAGCAATATAACAATGATTATTTTCTCCATTCATAAATCGCATGGCAAAGAAAGACCCCCAGGCAAGCCCCCAGAACATCGATCAGCATATCTCTGATTTCGCAGCTGCGATTTACGACGAACAGCTGGTGCAGCTCATCGGAAACCGCATAGATCCCCGATAGAAACAGTGCCAGCGGCAGGTAGTTCTTCTTCCTGTATTCGTAGATGTTCGCAACAACAAGAATGCCAAGGATCATGAATTCGATCAGATGTGCCGTCTTGCGGATCGGTCCGATATAGATTTCCAGAAAATCCGCTTCGGTAGCGCCATGCAGACCAAGAAAACGGTATAGGCGGTACAGAAGCAATGCCGCTCCATTGGATGTGACGGTAGAATCGGCTGCAGGCTGGGCGGAAAAATAAAAGATCATTCCCATCCACAGCAGCAGCAGAACGGCTTTTATCGTTCGTCTCATATCCTAATCATATCATCACTCGAGATATTCCAGAAGCTCCGAATCGCGGTTTAAAGTGCTGTAGACATGATTCTGATACGTCTTATTTCCGACGATGGCCGATACTTCTCCGATTTTCAAAGCCTTGTTGATGAGACTGACTTCATCCTCGTTGACCGCCAGCGAAATGATCTGGACCCGCGAATCCCGGTCGTAATCCAGGATCTGTCTGCCATTGCCGTCATACAGACCGTTGATCCGGCAGTCTCTGATCAGCAGATCGCTGATCGGTTTGTCGTTCCTGCTGACCGTCAGATACAGATCGACATACATCTCCGTAGCTATGCTGCCGGAATTGATCTTGATCTCGCCGACATAAAGGTCGTAATTGACCTGTCCTTTCATCAGCAACGTATTAGCCAGATCCTTTATATCGCTTTCCAGAGCCGTCATGTAAAACATGGAACCTTTCGGTATGCTGCAAGACAGTTTCACATAATTCCCTTTGATCTGCTCGGGATCGTTCACAATGTCTTCATTCAGGACCTGTTTCGGCAGACGGATGACCGCCAGATCCCGGTCAGACAGAAGCGTCCGTTGTGCGATCTGATGCGACGCCACATAGACATCGACATAATCCTGGCAGTATTCCAGATACGTCTTGGCCGATAGAAACACACTAATAGACAACGCAAGAACAATCGATACAATGATCAGGATCTTCTTTATCATTTTGCACCTCCTAATCATTATTCACCTGAAACGGAAAAAATCCTCAAGCAATGAGGAACTTTGATCAAAATCATCCGGTTCATCTCAGCGGAAGGTACGGAGATTCTCATATCGTCCGCGGTTCGCTCTATCAGTGGCAGATCGTATTTCGCCGCTTCCCGAGTCGCTCTAGGCAACGCTCCATCTCAGCCAAGTAAATAATCAGTTCGCTCTTTTCAATCGGAAATCAGGCACAAGAACGATCTCATGCCATTCATTCAGCCTTAAAAGATCTTGCTTTGCAATACGACAATCCCGCACAAAAACAAAGCGAGGAAATTCCTCGCCTGCTTTATTCTTGCGTCAGTAACGCTTCAAGTCTTTGTTTATACAAAGCGTTGTCTACCTGGTAGATGACTGTGCAGTTAGGCTCTTTTTTGCCATAATAAGCATTTTCAAAACCCGGACCCATTCCTGCCAGCATCCTTCCGTCATAGAAGATGACCTGGCCATAGGTCTCGTTGTGTTCCGTACAGACATGCGAAACACATTCGCTCTTAGCCACGATGACATCATTCCACAGCATCGGTGAAAGCGAAACGGCATCCGGCAGGTCGATCCTCCTCTGTCCGCCGATCGCCAGACAGAACTGTGCCAGTTTTTCGTTGCAACGTACCGCATAATCAGCCGCTCTTGTTCCGGATTTCAGAAGTCTTTCCGTATCTTCATCAAACCAGGCTGCCTCGCTGGTGCAAAGATCATAGCCTCCGACATAGACATGTACGCCGAAATCCATCATGACTCGATATGCTTCGGGATCGGCATAGACATTGAATTCGCTGACCGGCGTCGTGTTGCCTCTACCAAAGCCGGTCGTTCCCATCGTCCAGATGCATTTGAGATGCTTCATCGTCTCCGGCTCTTTCATCATAGCCAGCGCCAGATTTGTCACAGGGCCGATGACTGCGATCTCGATCTCGTCCGGATATTTTCTTACCATATCGATGATCGCATCGCAGGCATGGACTCCTTCTACCGGCTTGACCGTCGGATGAATGAGATCCGCATCGGACATGCCATCATCGCCATGGACATTACGCGCATGGACCCTCTCTCTCATCAAAGGACGATCCGCGCCTACATAGACCGGCGGCATCTTATCTTTTCCCACGGCGATTTCTGCCGACATCAGACAGTTCAATGTCGCCTGTTCCACCGGCACATTTCCGCTGACTGTCGTCAAGGCCACGATTTCCACCGAAGGTTCTCTCAGGCACATCATGATCGCAACGGCATCGTCTGAACCGGTATCTGTATCAATAATAATTTTTCGCATGATTCTTCTCCTGTGTTTGAAAGAAAGGCGATCCAAAGACCGCCTTGTATACTAATGCAATTCGGAATGCCGATGTTCCTTCTTGACGATTTCGCCTGCTTCACCGGCAAGTCTCTTCTTCTCATCATTGGTTTTCTTGATCGAATAGATGACCACGCCGACGATCGTCGCCAAATATGGCCACATCTTGATCAGGTTATCGGAAATGCCGGTATTCCGTGCGAAATTCGATAACGCATAGAAGAAGCCGAATAGGATCGAAGTCAGAGCGGTAGGCACCGGATTGGCTCCGCCCATAGAGCAGGCAGCCAGGCCGATGAAACCGCGTCCTGCCGTGATATCCCTGGCGAAGTAGGAAACGTAAGCAGAAGACATGAATGCACCTGCCATACCGCCCAGCATTCCCGATATGATCAAAGCGATCGTTTTGACGCGAACCGATGAGATACCGACCGATTCAGCGGCATTCGCATTCTCGCCGACAGCCCTGATCCTGACGCCCAGTTTCGTCTTAAAGACCAGGAACGACAGAACGATGATCATGATATAAGAGACATACGTCAGGATATTCTGTCCCGACAGGATCCTGCCAAGAACAGGGATATCCTGGATGAATGGGATATTGATCTGCGGCAAAGTGCCGGTCTGCAGGGAGTTGGTCGAACTTCTGTCACCGGTAAACACATACATGAAGAATGCGGTTCCTCCGGAACCAAGCAGGTTCATGGCGATGCCGACCAGAATGATATCGACTTTCAGTTTCAAGGCAAAGAATGCCACAAGATAGCCCAGCAATCCGCCAACAGCAATCGCCACGATCAGTTCCAGCCAAGGATTGTTATGGCCGATATAGTAGGAAGCCAAAACGCCCGTCAAGGAAGATATCAGCATGATGCCTTCCATGCCCATATTGGTTGAATTGGATTTTTCTGCGATCGCACAACCTAATGCTGCCAGCAGGATCGGAGGAGTGACCGCTACGACATTCGCATAGAAATTCGGATTCGTCAGTATTTGTACGAACGATTCAAACATACGTCAGTTGACCTCCTTCTGCATTTCTGCTTCCAGCCTGTGATTTTCTTCCGTTTCTCTGACGATCATCTTACGATAGGTCTTAGAAAGGAACTTTTCAGCCAGCAGGAAGAGGATGACGACACCTTCGATGACGGAAGTCAGGTCATTCTGAATATTGGTCTTGTAAGACATGACCATCGCTCCCGTTCTTAAGAAAGCGATAAAGATCGCCGCCAAAGGCACATATTTTGGATTGTTTTTGGCAAAGATCGCTATCGTGACCCCATCCCAGCCGAAGCCGGTCAGATCCACCCACGAATAATTGATATAATTCGACATGATCTCACAAGCTCCGCCGATACCGCCGATCGCTCCACCGATCAGCTGTACTACGATCGCAATCGATACGGCATTGATACCGACATATCTGGCAAAATGATGGTTGACACCGACCGTGCGCAGCTTGTAGCCGGTCTTGGTACGGTACAGGAAATACCAGGCCAGAACCACCACCAGCAAAGCGATCAGGATGGAGAAATAGATCGTCAGCTGTTTGTTTCCTTTACCGAATTTCAGAACCATGATCGGATCTTTTTCTGCCCAGTTGTAAGAGTTTTTCGAGCTTCTCGGATCCTTCAGATGTGAGAACAGCAGATAGGTCGAGAACCACAGGCAGATATAGTTCATCATCAGCGACGTGACCATAACCGACGCATTGAACAAGCGGTCCAGAAGCGCAGGAATGAAAGTGATCAGCGATCCGACCAAAGCGCCGGCAATCAGAGAAAGAGGAATGCCTAAAACCGGATTGAACGGAGTCACATAGATATTGATCACCGCAGCTACAAGTCCGCCAAAGAGGAAAGAACCCTCAAGTCCGAGATTGAACTGGTTCGCCGAGAACATGATGCATACCGCCGTTCCGGTAAAAATCAGCGGGATCGTCTTCTGTACCCAGTAACTGAAATAGCTGGCGTTCTGTAATGGTGCGGTAAAATAGTAACGCAGCGATTCCATCGGTTTATCGCTGGTCAGCAGGATCAGCAGCGTTGCCAAGCCTAGACCGATCGCAATGGAAACAGCCATGCGAAGCAGGGAGTGCTTCTGCTGGGCGTTCATATTCGCGATATTGAGGGAAGCAAGTTTTTCCTTAAGCATGCAACGCACCTCCGATTTCTTCTTCCGACATCTTCTTGATGCCTAACATATAGTAGCCAAGTTCCTCTTCTGTCACGGCTTTGACATCATGGAAACAGGCAACGATCTCGCCGCCATACATGACCAGCAAAGTATCTGACAGATTCAGGATCTCGCCCAGGTCCGCCGAGATCAGCAGGACCGCTTTTCCGTCATCTCTCATCTTGACCAGACGTTCCCTGATAAACTGGGATGCTCCGACGTCGATACCCCGGGTCGGCTGGTCACAGATCAGCAGACGGTTATAGGATGTGAATTCTCTGGCGACAACGACTTTCTGGATATTGCCTCCGGAAAGATTATTGATCTGCTGATCGCCATTTTTGCAGAGAACGAGGTAGTCTTTGATCCATTTATCTGTATCTTCTTTGATGTTTTTTGGCTTATTCAAGATCTTGCCGGTATACCGTTCATCATCCAGTTTATCGGCAATCATATTGTCTTTCACCGACATCGTCCCTGCAATACCGAGTGTCATCCTGTCTTCCGGAACATGTACCAGTCCCAGCTGACGGAGTTGCCGGATGCTCTTGCCATGAATCTCTTCGCCCAGCAGTTTGATCGAACCTTCGGAATAGACATGCAAACCTGCGATCGAATCGATCAGTTCCCTTTGGCCGTTTCCTTCGACACCGGCAATGCCGACGATTTCCCCTTCCCTGACTGAAAACGAGACATCTTTGACGACTTTCTTGCCGGCATCATTATAGACGCCAAGATCCTTGACTACCAGGACATTCTCCTGCGGTTTTGCGACTTCTTTCGGTACTTCCAGGATGACATCGACACCGACCATCGCCCGGGAGATATCCGCTTCCGTAACATCCGCAACATTATATACGCCAACCGTACGCCCTTTACGGATGACCGTGACCCGGTCGCACAGTTCTTTGACCTCATTCAGTTTATGCGAGATGAAAATGATCGTATGCCCGGTCTCTTTTAACAGTTTGAGCTGAACAAAAAGTTCTGCCGTTTCCTGAGGAGTCAGGACCGCCGTCGGTTCATCGAGGATCAGAATCTCGCAGCCCTTGACCAAAGCTTTGACGATCTCGACCTTCTGTTTCACTCCAACGGTAATATCTTGCACACGCGCCCGCGGATTGATATCGAAGCCATACTTCTTGCAAACTTCTTCCGTCATTTCGATTGCTTTATTCATATCGAACTTCAAGCCTTTGACCGGCTCGATACCCAAGATGACATTTTCAGCAACCGTAAATGAAGGAACCAGCATGAAGTGCTGATGCACCATGCCGATGCCCTCTTCAATGGCTTTGGTCGGCGAAGTCAGTTGAACCGGTTTGCCTTTGATGATGATCTGACCGTGGTCAGGCTGTTCGATCCCGAACAGCATTTTCATCAGAGTCGATTTTCCTGCTCCGTTTTCTCCGCAGATCGCGTGGATCTCTCCCTGTCTCGCTGAAAAGTTTACGTGGTCATTCGCCATGATACCGTTATCGTAAACTTTCGTGATGTTTTCCATTACCAGATAGTTATCCATTGAATCTCCTTAAAAATAAGCCTCTGATACCTCAACGATATCAGAGGCTTGCCGATCTTTAAGATCTAATGCGTATTGATGATATGTTTACGCAGCCGGATTACTGCATAGAAGGTACGAATGTACCGTAGAACCAGCCGTCAGCCTGACCGAATGCCGTTCCCGGATCGATCGCACCGCTGATGATGTCGGCAATGATCTGATCGACCTGAGCCAGCTGTTCAGCAGTGAACAGAGCTTTCGTGACATCGTTGACAGAAACGCTGACATATTCGCCCTTAAGGCCGAGCTTTTCGTTCTTGCCATAAGCCAGATTGCCATCGAGATGTCTCTTCATAGCCTGATAGAAGCCGTTGTTGACATTCTTCTGCATGGAAGTAATCGTTCTGGAAGCCTTATCCGTTCCTTCTGGAGTACCTAAAGAAGCGAAATAAGAGCCCTGGTCGCCATCGACACCGACAATCCACTTGCCAGCCGGCTGTTCGATGACAGCATCGAATCCGCCCAGACCTGCCTGGCCGCCGCATGCGAAGACCACATCGTAGCCTGCTTCGTAAAGTCCGGTAGCTGTATCTTTGCCTGCCGTGACATCATCGAAGGAGTTCATCCAGGAGCAGTTGATGGAAGCATTCGGATTGATGTATTTCGCGCCATTTGCGAAACCGACATAGAAGTCATCCAGAACCGTGTTGTCCATGCCGCCCATGAAAGCAACTTTGCCTTCCAGGGACATCATGGCAGCCATCGCACCAGCAACGAAGGAGCCTTCGTTCTGAGCGAACAGCATCGCATAGAGGTTCGGTGTGTTGTAGTACTGCCAGCCATTCGGATCATCGAAGTTCCATTCTTCATCGAAGAACCAGAATTTCGTATCCGGATATTCCAGAGCCAAAGCACCGATATAGTCTTTCATGTCATAGGTACCAGCGACAACGATATCCCAGCCCTCGGCAACGATATCGGCAGTCTTCTGTTCCCAGGTCGAGTTGTCATAAGTCAGTTCACGATATTCGGTATAGACTTTGTCGCCGAAATCTCTGTCGATCCAGTCAAGACCTTCTTTACCGGAATCAAAGAACGACTTGTCGCCCAGTGTACCGTTGATGATATAAACCAGACGGATACGCTCATCGGCCGGAGTATCATCTCCACCACCCTTATTTCCGCCACAGCCGGCAAGGGACATCACCATAAGCAGCGAAAGCAGAATCGTAAATAGTTTCTTCATCGTTTCCTCCTTGTTTCATTGATGAATAGGTCAAAAACCTAATAATATTTTAACACAACTGTATGCGGTTACAATTTGTTTGTGTAAAATTAGAAGTAGTAAAGGAGTAAGACAAGATGAAAGCTTGGGAAATCGAACGAAATAATATATTGCAGGTGTTGCCTTGCTACGAAGAAGACGATAATGAAACGATCTGGGAAGAATCTTCTTCCGGGATCGAAACATCACAGGATGAAATGATAAAAATGTACTGGCACTCCCAGGTCCCCGGTTCCAGAGCGCCGGAGTCGATCTGTCTCGCTTCCATTCAGGCGATCGAAAACAGAGGATACAAAGTCGAAGGCGGAATGGAACTGATCAAAGAAGGCTATGAAGCATTCGAGCGAAATGATATCGTTCGTCTTCATGAACTGACTTATGCCGTATTCGAAGCAGTTTATCATGCGGAAAAAGATGATGAACACCCCTATTGGCAGCAGCATTTCTATGACTCTTTCGAGGAACTCAAACAGGCTGTCAACTATCCGGCTGATTATGATGTACCGATCGATGATGTTTACCTGGAAAAGACCTATGCCGGCTGGCTTGCCCAAATCATCGGCGGCGCTTATGGGACCTGCATCGAAGGTTACACCGGCGCAAATATCAAGAAAAAATATGGCGAGGTCGATCGTTATATCCGCAAGCCGAATACCTATAACGACGATATCACCTATGAACTGGCTTTGCTTCTGGCTTATGAAAAATACGGAAAGAAGACGACCGCCAAGAATATCTCCGACGAGTGGATCGTGCGTATCCCGATGGGCTGGTCGGCCGAAGACTTTGCTTTGAAAAATCTCAAAGTCGGTATCATACCGCCGGAGTCGGGTACATTCCACAATCCATTCAACGAATGGATCGGCGCTCAGATGCGCGGTGTCATCCTAGGCCAGCTCTATCCCGGAAACATCGCAAAAGCTGCTGAAGCTGCTTTTGCGGATGCCAGTATCTCTCATGCCCGCAATGGCATTCTTGGCGAAGTTTTCAATGCGATGATGGCGTCCTATGCTTTTGTTGAGAAAGATATCCGCAGGATCATTGCTGATTGCATCGAACTGATTCCGGCTGACAGCGAATATGGCAGCATTATTCGTTTCGCTTATGAACAGTGTCAGACGCATGAGGATTACTACAGTGCCTGGCTGCCATGCGAAGAAAGATGCAAGAACTACAACTGGATCCACGTCTATCCGAATGCCTGCGCCCAGATCATTGCTCTCTGGTACGGCAATGGCGATTTCAATCGAACGATCAGCGCCTGCGGCGGATGCGGACAGGACGTCGACTGCAATGCGGCGCAGATCATGACGATCATCGGCATCATCAACGGTTCCGAAAGCATTCCGGAATATTGGAAGAAACCGATCGGTGATGAACTCGATACCTATGTCAGAGGTATGAAAAAGATCTCGATCCGGGAACTGGCAAAACGTACAGCAGAAGTTGCCAGAAACCTGAAATAGCCCTATCTTCTATCGATGAACATAAAGAAAACAGACGCAGGTCTGTTTTCTTGTATTCGTTATGTTTCGAAATGAAATCAGTCGATAAGGATGTTCTTTTCCGTTTCCGGATCGAAGAAATTCATGACGTTTCCTTTGAATGAGACATGCAGATCATGACCGTTTGCCAGCTGTTCCCTTTCTTCATGAGAAAGGTCGACAGTCGGAACTCTGACGATCAGCTGCGTGTCATCTTTCGTCATAACGTGCAGATGGATCTCCGAGCCCATCATTTCATTGACCAGCACCGTTGCTTCGATGCCCTTATCGGCAACCACCATATGCTCCGGCCGGACGCCGAGGATGATCTCGCCAGGCTGTACGTTCTTTTCTTTCAGCAGTTCGCCTTTGTGTCCATCGACCAGGATCTTGGCACCGAACGGCGTGACATAATACTCGCCATTTTCTTTGACCAGCTGGGTCTTGAAGGTATTCATCTTCGGCGCGCCAATGAATTCGGCAACGAAAAGGTTTGCCGGAGAATCGAACACTTCATCCGGAGTGCCTACCTGCATGATATAGCCGTCCTTCATGATGACGATACGGTCACCCAATGTCATGGCTTCCGTCTGGTCGTGCGTGACATAGATGAACGTGGTATCGATCCTCTTTCTTAAGAGAATGATCTCGGCACGCATCTGGTTACGCAGTTTCGCATCCAGGTTGGACAACGGCTCGTCCATCAGGAAGACTTTCGGATGTCTGACCATGGCACGGCCGATCGCGACACGCTGCCGCTGGCCGCCGGACAAAGCTCTCGGTTTACGATTCAGATATTCCGTGATGCCCAGGATCTCGGCAACTTCCGTAACTTTCTGGAAGACCTCGTCCTGCGGCGTCTTTGCCAGCCGCAATGGGAAGGCAATGTTTTCAAAGACCGTCAAATGTGGATACAGCGCATAGTTCTGGAAAACCATGGAGATATCCCTGTCTTTCGGCTGCAGATCGTTGACAACGACGCCATCGATCTCGACTGTACCGCCGGAGATCTCTTCCAAGCCCGCAACCATTCTTAAGGTCGTAGATTTACCACAGCCGGAAGGACCTACGAAAACAACAAATTCCTTGTCGGCGATGTCCAGATTGAAGTCATGGACCGCGACGACATTGTTGTCATATACTTTCTTTACATCAGTTAATTTTACTCTTGCCATAATATTTATCCTTTCACCGCTCCTCCGGTTACACCTTCGACATAATATCTCTGCAGACACATGAACAGTACCGTTATCGGTATCGCTACCAGAACACCGCCGGCACAGAACATCGTATAGTTTGCCGACAGGTTCTGTGGCGTTGAGATCAGATATTGCAGACCTACGGCAACGTTCATGCCAGCGCTGGTCGCATGAGAGATGTATTTTGCAAACATGAAGTCACCCCAAGGAGCCATGAATGCGGTCAGGATCGTATAGATAACGATCGGTTTCGATAAAGGCATTATGATCTTGGTGAAGACCTGGAATCTGGTTGCACCATCGACTCTTGCCGCTTCATCAAGCGATCTGGAGATCGTATCAAAGAAGCCTTTTGAAACGTAGTAGCCCATACCCGAGCTGGCGACATATACCAGAATCAGACCGGGAACGGAGTTCGCACTGGTCAGATTGAACCAGCTTAAAACCTTGTAGAGAATGATCATGGAGAGGAAGCCTGGGAAGAATCCCAGCACCAGCATGACATTCATCAGCAGTTTTCTTCCTTTGAAACGCAGCCTGGATAAAGTATAGGACATACACAGAACAATGATCGTCTGGATGACCGCTACAAACAGACCGATGATAAAAGTATTCTTAAACCAGATCGGGAAATCGGTTTTCGTAAACAGATTAATATAGTTGTCGAAACCGAACTGTTTCGGAATGACATAACCGACCTGATAAGTAGATTCACATCTCAAAGATTCAAATACGAGGAAAATGAACGGAATCAGCCAGACAATACTCATGACAACCAGAACGATATAAATGATGGTATTGCTCAGTCTTTCTTTGGCTTTTAAGCCCATATGTTTCTTCTTTTCAGACATTATGAGTAATCCTCCTCATTCCTAGTAGATGGAATCGCGTTATAAACAATCAGCGCTATTGTCGAAACAACTACGAAGATCATGATACCGATGACGGAAGCAAGATAATACTTGGATTCCGCACCTGTCGTGATCTTGAACAGCCAGGTTACCAGCAAATCGGTATCACCGGCAGATCCGGCACTGGTAAGCAGTTTCGGGTTGTCCGGACCGCCTCCTGTCAGAAGATAAATGACATTGAAGTTGTTGATGTTGCCGATAAAACTGGTCAGCAGATACGGACCGGTAACAAACAGCATGTATGGCAGCGTGATCTTAAAGAACTGCTGAACGGCATTCGCACCGTCGATCTTGGCGGATTCATACAGATCTGCCGGAATGTTCATCAGGATACCGGTAACAATCAGCATCAGGTATGGTACGCCGATCCAGATGTTGATGACGATAACCATGATCCTTGCCAGAGTAGTATTCTCCCAGAATCTAATGATATGCGACAAATCGGAGATCCATCCCTGGTTCAGCAGCATGCCGTTAACAAGTCCGTTTGCCGAGAACATCTTGGATACATACAGTAAGGAGATAAACTGCGGAACTGCGCTCGTCAGCACCAGGATGCCTCTCCAAAGCTTCTTCAGTTTGATTCCCTTCTTGTTGATCATAATGGCCACAAACATGCCAAGGAAGTAGTTGGTAAATGTCGCAAAAAAGGCCCAGATCAGGGTCCAGGACAGGATCTCGCCAAAGGTTAGAGACAGGCTGTTGGAACCCAGATTCAGATTGAACAGCGCATTGAAGTTGTCCATTCCGACCCAGGTAAACAGATTCGAGTAGCCGTCATGCGCGCCATCGTAATTTGTGAATGCGACAAGGATCATGAACAGGATCGGCAGAACCGTGTTGAATACGATTCCGGTCAAAGGCAATGCCAGAAGCGTCTTGTGGAACTCTTCATCCAGCAAGGAAGCCACGTCGTCTTTCGTTGATTTCAGTTTCCTTCCTGATTTCAGTATCTCTTCGGATATCTTGTTCTGCTTTACGTTCAGTCTCCAAGTATAAATGAACGCCAGGATAAAGATGATCGTCAGAACGCCATAGAGCAGACACTTGAATGAGTCATCGCCATCCACTCTGACATATGTATCGAGTTTAGGATCGTACACGGTTCCCGGAACTTGTGTTCCAAGCGTCGGAAGCTTTCCCAGCCAGTAGAATCCGGCAGATGCCATATAAACGATAAAGACGACTTCAAACAGAAGAAACAGAAGTCCTCTTAAGGGCTGTCCTCTGGCGATGGAACCGAATCCCATGATCAGATAGGACAGTTTGGTCTTAAAATCGCCGTTTTTGAATGTCGATAGAATATCAATGATTTCATCTTTTATCCAGGCGAAAAATTTTGATACCACGTTAAACAGGTACTTAAATATGGAAACGAACCAGCCCGGTATCGCTTTAACAAAATGAATCAGATTGTAAAGAAACAACTGAAACTTTGTCAGCTGCAAAAGATTGAGATCATCAATATCAACGAATAAACTGATATTTTTTGAATCTTTTTTTTCCATAGACTCAATCCCCTTGATAAATAAATAAAATGGGCCAAGACATAATCTTAGCCCATTTAAAATCAATAAAACAAATTACTGTAATTCAACTGTACCAGAAACAGGATCTAATACAACCTGATATTCACCAGCGGTTTCAACAACAAAGTTGTCAGCCGGATAAGCTTCGTCCCAGCTTAAACCTTTACGTACTTTGAATTCATCGCCAGCAGCAAAGTTGATCTTTTCAGAAACCCACTTTCCATCAGTCTCAGTCATTTCAGCATCAAAATCCCAGTTATGACCATCAAATGAGCCGATTACAGTGAAAGCATTCGCAATAGCCGGATCAAGGCTGAATAAAGCATCGATCGCAGCCTTGTAGTCGTCAAGACCCTTCTGCAGATCAGCATCGGAAGTAGCTTCTTCTGCAACGGTACCTAAGACTTTAGCGATATCCCACCAAGAACCATGGATCTGTCCCTGAGGCGTAGCGTAAGCGTTCTGAGCAGCTAAAGCGACAAGAGTCGGATCGGAAGATACGGCATCAGTAGCCTGAGCAGCCTTGTTGGAAGGACCCCAGCCAAACTGGGTAAATCTTTCCATCTGGCATTCTTCGCCAGTCAGATAGAGAGCCAGTCTCTGCAATGCTGAACCTTTTGCAGGATCAGTCTGAGGCTTAACACCCATAAGCTTGTTGCCTGAGAAAGAACCTAAGTGGTAGGTGTTTCCATCAACCGTAAAGCTAGGCAGATCAGCAACACCCATGTTGTCGCCAAGAATATCTTTAATCGTTGACAGAGCCCAAGTACCTGTTACTACAACAGCGGAACCTTTCGAGAAGTCAGCGCCATCAGATGAACTGTTGGCAGCCTTGGACTTGGCAAGAATCTCCATGCCCTTCATAGCAGTCAGACCTTCCGGAGAATTGAATGTATCGTTTACGGAAGTGAACGAGCCGTCAGCACCGGTTACCCAATCTGACTTACAGCCTGTTGCGAAGAAGAACGCAGCGTTGTACCAGGCAGAAGTCTTGTATTCCATAGAGAAGAATTTGTTATTGTCTTCGCAAGCCTTGACCAGCGTAGCCAGATCGTCGATCATATCCTCGGAGATGACGGACTTGTCATAGTACATGAAGTAGCCGTTGTCGGAAGTCAAAGGATAGCAGTAGAGCTTTCCATCAACGGTAGCAGCATTGACTGCGCCAGTATCGTTGGCTTCTTTCACGGTAGCAGAAGCGCCTTCACCCAATACAGCCAGAGCACCAGCCTGTACCAGACGAGCCAGCTGGTCCTGCGCGAAGCAGTATACATCCGGTCCGGATTCTACGTCAGTAATCATCTGTGTAGCTGCGTCAGCTTCAGAGATGCCTTCGATCGTGGCATTGATAGTCAGATCTTCGTTTTCTTCATTGAATCTGTCGATCTGTTGTTTCGTCAGTTCGGCAACGCCTTCAACTTCGGAAACCCAAACAGTGATGTCATAAGTTCCTCCTGCCGTTTCAGAGCCGCCACCCTCGTTGCCGCCTTTGGAACAAGCAGCTAAAGAGCAGAGCATCAATACAGCAAGAAGAAGAGAAACAAGTTTTTTCATTTACAATTTACTCCTTTTCTTTCTTAAAACGTGATCGTATCAATCACTAGAATTATTATAACTCATATTTGAAAACGCATACAATAAAATGTGAAATTTATGTGAAATTCATAAGAATATGTCTTAAGCGCTTCAGGTCCATCTTATTCTGGCGATACGTTGGAACGATGTCTGATATTTCATTTTTTGGAGATAAAGCTG
>JAEEGL010332178.1_pt1 | contig 16230 bp, 18 predicted proteins | sample 9134231 | NCBI WGS metagenome assembly JAEEGL01 (sample SAMN16246548, study PRJNA631951) | gut metagenome | biome: gut microbiome; feature: rumen; material: fiber-attached | host: Bos | place: Iran: Karaj | collected 2018-10
GTCGTACATAAAATACTTGAAGTTCGGTCCGCCTATATAGACTTTTATGTGTCCGTTATGCGGATTCACCGACATCATAGCCGAGCGTAGGAAATACTTATGATAAACCACCGAGTCGTACGGCGTCATGACGGTATCTTTTTCGCCTGCCCAAGTGAAGACGCGAGTCTCTACTGGAGTCTTCATGTGTTTATCTATCTCGGCTTCAGAGAGACCAGCCTGCTTCAGTCGTCTGTATCTGTCGGAGTTCTTTATTGCGCGGCTAATCATCTGTGTGTATTGCTCGTCGGTTACGTCGACACTATACGGACCGCGACGGTTACCTTTCTTAGCGCGGAAAAACTGTGGCTGCAACTCGCCGCTGAGGTGTTCCGTCATGGCATCTTCGGCCATTTTCTGCATCCTACTGTCGAGTGTTGTATATATACGAAGTCCGTCTTTATATATATTGTACAAACTACCGTCGGCCTTCGGGTTCTTAGCTATCCAGCCGAATGCGGGGTTGTTAATCCATTGCACACTGTCTTCGCGGAATTTCTCCTCTTGCCAACTTGCATAGTTGCGCATGTCGGGCTTCTGCGCGGTGAGCATCAGTCGTATGTATTCACGGAAATATGGTGCGATACCCACCTTGTGGTCGAGACGCGAGAAGTTGAGCCCGAGTGGCAGAGCCTTCAGCGAATCGTACTCCTGCGTAGATATGTAACGTGAGCGCAGCATCTGGCCGAGCACCACATTTCGGCGTGTAATTACTTTCTCTGGTCGACGAATAGGGTTGTAAAGCGACGGATTTTGCAGCATACCTACAAGCGTGGCTGCCTCCTCTTTGTTGAGTTTACTTACGCTTTTGCCAAAGAATGTCAGTGCTGCCGACTCTATGCCGTATGCATCGTAGATGAAACCCGCGCGGTTCAGATACATAGTTATAATCTCGTCTTTGGTGTAGCTACGCTCGAGTTTTACGGCTATCACCCATTCTTTTATCTTCTGCGTGGCGCGGTCCCACTTCGATTGTGCTTTGCCGTGGAAGAGCATCTTAGCCAACTGCTGCGTAATGGTTGAACCGCCACCCGACGACTGTTTGCGCATAAGTACGGTTTTCACCAGCACGCGCGCGAGGCTGTTCATATCTATGCCCGAGTGGCTGTAGTAACGCTCGTCCTCGGTGGCCACAAGCGCATCTACAACGTTTTTCGATATGCTATCGAAATCCACTTGGCTGCGATTCTCGATGTAGAATCGGCCAAGCGTCTCGCCATCAGCCGAAATTACGTCCGACGCCAAGTTGCTCTTGGGGTTTTCCAAGTCCTCGAATGTTGGCATGAAGCCAAGCACTCCGTTGCTTAGTAATATGAAAAATGTCACTATGGCAAGAATGCCAGCTAAGTATAACGACCAAAAAACAATCAGTCCTCTCTTGTGCTCTATTTTCATCTATATCTAATTTGATACTTTTAGAAACTTTCAAAAATAAGGGCTATTTGATTATTTATGAAATTTTGGTGGCGAAGATGTGAAATTGTGGCGGAAGAAATGGTGTTTTTGAGGAAATCGAGCGCATTTTCGCACGCACATTCTGCACTCGCTGCTGCCTATATGTAATACTCCGACTCGTCAATCAATCCGGCACGAACGACGGCTTTTATGGCTTCGTGGGCTGTATTGACGCCAAGTTTGCGGAAGATGTTTTTGCGGTGGGTGTTTATAGTATGTATGCTCAATGAACGTTCGGCGGCAATCTCTTTGGTGGTCTTGCCTTGAGTGACGGCGCGAATTATCTCAATCTCGGTGCGCGTCAATGTCGATTTCATATCGTCGTCTTGCTTCTTTTGCGCAAGAAGGACTTCCATAATATGCTGCGAAATGTAACGCTGCCCCGCGCACGCCGAACTTATGGCCGACTCTACATCTTTCAGAGGCGAATCTTTGAACAGAATGCCGATGTTCGTACTGTTATATACAATGTTACTCATGTGCTGCTCGGTCAGGTCTTCGCTCAGGAGCACCCAATTGGATTGCGGATAGCGCTGCGTAAGTATGATAAGGTTTTGAATGTCAGGAAAATCGAAAAGCGTATAGTCCAAAATTATGACGCTCTCTTCGTGCACACGAAGAAGTGATACCAAGTCAGTTCTGTTCGTTGCATGAAAAACTTGCTTATCGGCATAAGTATCGAGAAGTCGCTCTACGGCGTATCGCGTGAGTTCCTGATTGTCGGCAATGATAAAAACCATACTTATTTATGAGGCTACATTTTGGCTTGCAAGATTATCACAATTTACCGACGTTAGCAATACACATTGATTGGTAAATTGTTGCACATAAGCTCAATGCGAGCATCGTATGTACATATTTATGCGATATGCAGGTGAAGTAGTTGCTGTTTTTCCGTTCGAGGGGATTTGTAATCCACGAGCGTTGGTTTGCGGATTGCAAATACGCTATTCACAGACGGCGGATTGCAAATCCGCCTGAACGGGTTGTACAGCAACACCAGAGGGACGCGAGGTGAGTGTGGACGAGATAAGGCGATGGCACAAAGCTCGCGGCTGGCGTGACATTGGTTACCACTACATTGTACACCTCGATGGACGAATAGAGAACGGGCGAAATATTGAGCTGGCTGGAGCGCATTGCGAGGGGCGGAACGCTCGGAGCATTGGCGTAGTGTATGTAGGAGGCTTGTCGCGAGACGGCAAGACGCCGAAAGATACGCGGACAGCGAAGCAAAAAGCAGCCCTGCGAACATTAGTGAGCGGATTGGCGAAGCACTTTGGTGCGAGCATTCACGGGCATAATGAGTATGCGGCGAAGGCGTGCCCGTGTTTTGATGTGAGTGAATTGAAAATTGAGAATTGAAAATTCGCGGGGTGGGAAGGGCGGGAATAAAAAAACGAGGGCTGTCACAGTCCCCGAGTGAATTAATGTGAATCATAGTAATGTTGCTATGCAACGTTTTACTATTCCCCCAATAATAATCGAGCAAATCACTAAACTCGACCATATTCTTATTAATACATAAAAAACAGTTTTTATTCTTCGGGCGCTTGCTCGGATAGGTGCAAAGCTGGGAGCTGTGCGACTAACTTGTTTGTTTCTAGCGATAACGCGATAACTGACTGCAAGAGCGAGAAGATATATGACGGATTGCGGTGCTCGATGCTCCAATCATTTGGATTGTTGCGGATGCCGCTGTTTCTGTTCATTCTTTCTTTTGTTCGCGGATTGCAAATCCACTATTCACAGACGGCGGATTGCAAATCCGCCTGAACGGGTCTGTCTACGGTGTTGCTAAGGGGTTATTGTTATTTTTCTTAACAACGGGTCATTGCTTATACTCTCAAAGAACTCTATATAATAGTTACAATTTTGAGGTGATAAGGATTTTATATCTTGGAACGTCTGAGATTTGCCATTAAGCAAATAATCCACAAAAAAAAAGTTCATCGTATCTGCGTTTGTTGCACAACCAGACTTGACTCTCTCTGTATAAATTTCAAAAGCATCATTATAATTTTTCCTTGCTGATTGAGTATCCCCAGATAATTGATACAGCATACCTAATTGTACTAAGTATTCAGGCGCTTTCTCTATGGATAGCAATGCTTTTGTCGTATTTATCGCATCATTGTATTGCTTCAACTCCTGCTGTAGTCGAATCTTATTGGCATAAGCAACAACATAATGTGGTTCAATACTAATTGCACTATCTAAAAAAACAAAGCATATGTTAGCCATAGAGTCAGTCATACCTATACGCCAACTCTGTTGTATTATATTGACAGCACTATCGTTAAGCGCAATCGCCATAGGATTGAACGACTCTTTTGTGATTGTGTCCGCATTTTTTTCTTTTGCACAAGAAATAATCACAGCAACACAACTAATTAGTATTATTTTTTTCATGGTTTAGCAAATTCAATCTGTAGTTTATGTTCAAATCCTGCCTAAAAGCAAGGCTCCTGCCTTGCACATTCGCTATATCGTTTTGTTGCGCTTTCATTTTTGCTTTTTCGTTTCTGCAAGGCTAAAGGCTCGATATTATATACGTTCGAGGGGATTTGTAATCCCCGAGTAATGAGTTTGCGGATTTCAAATCCGCCTGAACGGAAAGTCATTCTCTATAATCATCTGGGTTGTACGTGAACTTATATGTATCCCCACCTTCTCTATGTACGTAGATAATATCCATAGTATCTTCCGTTATGCTATCTCCAATCATTACATAATCAATGAGATATATTTTTTGTCCATCAATTATTGAAGAAATACCATTAGCCAATATGGTTACATTATTATCGAGTTTTATGTTTTGACAATAAATACCACCATGCATAAATCTATCTGTATGATAAGAAATGACTTTGGCTTTATAAGGAACAAATTTTGGTTGTTTGAATCCTGCATGGCATGCTGTCATAATGTTACATATAACAATAATAACATACATAACCACTCTCACCTTATGGCATCTCCTTACTAAATCAACTATAGGACACATCATTGTTTATTATATAGTTATCCGTTCGAGGGAATTTGTAATCCCCGAGCGTTGGTTTGCGGATTGCAAATCCGCTATTCGCAGACGGCGGATTACAAATCCGCCTGAACTGGGCTACTTGAAGTCACCTTTATTATGTGTAAACACATAGGTATCAGCACCTTCACGATAAACATAAATAGTGTCAAATGTATTTCGCACAATACTATCACCAATAGCAATGTAATCTATTAACATAGTTTTTTGACCAGCTATCATTGAGGAAAATGCATTTGCTGTAATATCTTTCCCATTTTTTAGTTTTATGCGTTGATAATATTTTCCCGCACACATATATGATTCTGTATAGAACCTCTTCACTTCGCCTGAGTATGGGACAAATTTTGCATTCCTTTCAGCAAACAGATCATTCCAAAACAAAAAGATACCCCCAATAGGGATAAGAGCCCAAATTACATAAACCATCTTTTTGAATGCAGGAAAATCCTCCATTGCTTGTTTGAATAAATGCTCCATATAAAATGCTATTTAATCGTGAATAATGAATTGCTTACCATATAATAGGAACAAATGTTTTTGATATACCCATACTACCCCCCCGTTCTCCGTAGGCTCTGCCTATGGTGCTGCCTAAAAGCAAGGCTCCTGCCTTGCAGCGATATATTACGTTGCTCATTCATTCTCTTTTCATAGCAGGAACATTGATTTTTAGTTTTGATGCTGTGTTTGTCGTGCAACGCGGTTGCCACAAGCGTCGTAGCCATATTCTATGGTTTGGGCAGATGCCGCAATGGATACTATTGCTAATACAAAAGCTAAGATGATCGGTTTCATAATTAGGTAGAACTAATCATTGCGAATATATATGCATAATTTCGCCAAAGCAAACAAAATGTTAACTAACATTCACAATTGAACTCATTGCAGAATTAAACACGATGTAAGCACATCCTAAGCCTCGCGTAAGCCCCTCGCCGTCATTTCGCCGTATAAATGCCATATAGCGCACTTTATCGCGCCTTATCGCGTTGTAGAGCGCACTAAGGCGCATCTTTTGGCGTGCTAAAGCGTTTTTTGACACTTTTTCGCGTGCTAAAGTGTTTTTCGCAAACTCGTATAGGAAAAAAGCAAGGGAGAGCATCCGCTGGAACGAATGTTTGCATGTAGAGACGTTGCGCGCAACGTCTCTACAACATCCTCCCACGAACGAAAATAGCGCATCGTAATTCATAACTCATAACTCATAACTCGTAATTCATAATTCATAACTCGTAATTATAAGTACCTTTGCCAGCGGCTGAAAAAACACAGCTAACCTATAACCAATAAACATTTTACACAGAATGAAACTGTCGCCAGCGGTTGAAAAGGTTTACACCCGAGAGACGTTGAAAGCTCCCGAAGCGCAAGGGCTTGCACATTTTATTGCTTTTGCTCCTGTGATATTTCAAGTAGCACGTCTGATGATAAAATTTGGTGTGTTCGAGGAGCTATCAAATGCACAAAATGGACTTACCATAGACGAAGTAGCAAACAAATGCAAACTATCTCATTATGCAGCACAAGTGCTTTTGGAAGCTTCGCTCTCGTCGCGCACGGTGTATGTAGATAGAGACAACAAATTCCATTTGGCTAAAACCGGTTGGTTCCTTCTGCGCGACAAAGCCGTGCAAGCCAATTTGCACTTCAACCACGACGTGAACTATTTAGGTCTCTTCGACCTCGAAGCTGCTTTGCTTAATGGCAAGCCCGAAGGTCTGAAGGTCTTTGGTTCGTGGAACACTATTTACGAAGGCCTTTCGCAACTGCCCGAAGAGGTGCAAAAGAGTTGGTTTGGCTTCGACCACTTCTATAGCGACAATTCGTTCGACGAGGCGCTCAAGATAGCTTTTCAGCACAACCCCAAGCGCCTTTTGGACGTAGGTGGCAACACGGGGCGTTGGGCTGAACAATGCGTCAAATACGATAAGAATGTGCGCGTAACTATTATGGACCTTCCGCAGCAACTCGAAATGATGCACAAAGCCACAGCTGCCAATCCCGAAGCTGCGCGAATAGATGGCTACGGAGCCGATTTGCTCAACCCAGAGACCGCATTCCCCGAAGGCTTCGACGCCATCTGGATGAGCCAATTCCTCGACTGCTTCAGCGAAGAGCAAGTCATAAGTATACTTACGCGTGCTGCCAAAGCCATGAGCGATGCCACTACGCTATACGTAATGGAGACTTTCTGGAATCGTCAGCAGTTTGAGCCAGCTGCACTCTCGTTGACGCTCACATCGCCATACTTCACCGCCATGGCCAACGGCAACAGCAAGATGTTCCTCTCGGACGACTTTGAACGCTTGGTTGCTGCAGCAGGACTTAAGGTGAAGGCGTTCCACGATAATATTGGTTACGGACATACCATTGTAGAAATCGTAAAATAAGCTATGAAGAACCCAGTAGTAAGCGGCGCAGCAATATGCGACTACATACCGCAACGCGCACCCATAGTAATGATTGACAAGTTCTTCGGCATCGAAGGCGACACCTCATCGTGCGGACTCACCATTCAGCCCGACTGCATGCTTGTAGAGAACGGACATCTAACCGATGGCGGCATAATAGAACATATAGCCCAATCGGGAGCTATGCATATTGGCTACGAAAGTGTCAACAATGGTCATGGCGTACCTCTTGGCGTGATAGGCAATGTGTCGAAACTCACCATCAACGCTCTTCCCCAAGTGGGCGACGAGCTATATACCACAATAAAATTTGAAGCCGTAGTTGGCCCTGTTTCGCTTATTGCTGCCGAAGTGCGCGTAGGCGACGAGGTGATAGCTACGGGAAAAATGAAAGTTGCAACACAGCCGCAATGAGAAACAAAAACGTTCAGCGCGAAGCAGCGCTTACATATCAGCACCATTTTGTGGTTCGCTTCAGCGAAGTGGATATGATGGGTGTGGCGTGGCATGGTTCCTACGTTACGTATATGGAAGATGGCCGCGAGCAGTTTGGTATTCATTATCAAGGTCTTGGCTACGACGACTATTTCCGCACACGATATGTAGCTCCAGTTGTCAATTTGAATATCGATTACAAGCAGTCGCTCAAATGTGGCGACCATGCTATTGTGGAGATTCGCTACATAAAGTCGCCTGCCGCAAAGGTGATTTTCGACTACACCATATATCGCGAAAAAGATATGGCGGTGATGGCTACAGGCACAACCACGCAAGTCTTCCTCGACCCCGACGGCAATCTGCAATACACTTGCCCCGATTTTTACGAAGAGTGGAAAAAGAGATGGCTCAACGAGTAGTTTATTTAGGAAAGTCGGCCGTACGCACGGCTATGGGTTCGTCGGTGAAGGAGATTTTCGACCGCGCATCGAGCGGCGAGAATGGCTTCTGCGCTACGGAATCATCGCTAAAAGCAGAAAAAACTCGACGCGCACCCGATTTTGCTACTTATCCTATGGCTCTCATCAACGACTCCACCGTTGGTGTGAAAGCGTCGAGCGACATCTCGCGCTTGGAGCAACTCGCCGAAATAGTTATAAACGAGATTGTTGCTGGCTCCAACATAAATAAAGATGCCTGCACGCTCGTTTTCGCCACAACCAAAGGAAACGTAGGTGTGCTCGGCTGCGATATACCTACACCCGACAGCCCAACATTTTTAGCAGAAACAGCAGAGCGCATTGCGCGCAGAACGGGTTTTAGCACAACTCCCATAATTATCTCCAACGCTTGCATTTCGGGCGTTTCGGCTACTATCGTTGCATATAGAATGATAGCCAGCGGCGAGTGCGAAAATGCCATCGTCGTAGGTATCGACGAACTTACGAACTTCATCGTTTCGGGCTTCATGGCGTTCAAATCGGTTAGCGATGAGGTTTGCCGCCCCTACGATGCCCAGCGCAAAGGCCTCTCGATGGGCGAAGCTGCAGCAGCCATTCTTCTCACTACAGATGAGGAACTTAGTAGCGGCATAACTATCGATGGCGGCTGCATAACCAACGATGCCAACCACATCAGCGGGCCATCGCGAACTGGTGAACCGCTGGCAAATGCCATAAATACTGCTATGCGCGAGGCTGGTCTCGATGCTCGCGACATAAGTTTTGTGAATGCCCACGGCACTGCCACCGCCTACAACGACGACATGGAGTCGAAGGCAATAAATATTGCTGGACTGGGGCAAACGCCCATAAATAGTCTAAAACCACTCTTTGGACATACGCTTGGTGCTTCGGGCGTGATAGAGATAGCTATGGCTGCAGAGGAACTCCGTCGCAGCGAGATTCTTGGCACACAGCGTTTCGAGACAAATGGCACCGCTATGCCACTGAACGTAGCTGCGGAGAATAGAACTATCGATGCTCGCCATTGCGTTAAGTGCGCTTCGGGCTTTGGCGGATGCAACGCGGCCGTGGTGCTTTCGGCTGCGGCATATCATTCTGTAAATAATAATTACGATAATACTAATAATATCAACGATATAGACGAGGTTGCATCTTGCCTAATAGCAAACGGCAAATTGGTCGTTGATGGAAAAGAGATATTGAACGGCAACACGGATTTCGACACATTCATTCGCGAGATTTATCACCAAAAGAATGAACCAAACTTGAAGTTTTTCAAGATGGATAGGCTGTCGAAATTGGGCTATATGGGTGCGCAATACCTAATAGGCAAGTCGAGCGCCCATGCCGTGTGTGAGCCAACCGACACTGCCATAATACTGTACAATCACGCTTCATCGCTCGACACCGATGTGCAGCACATGCGTGACTTGGCAAAGGGCGAAGCAAGTCCAGCCACGTTCGTATATACATTGCCCAACATTGTGCTTGGCGAGATAGCTATAAGTTGCGGCGTGCGCGGCGAGACAACCTTTTTCGTCTGTGCCAATGCACGCGAAGAGGCGCAAGTGGCGGCCTACGCTAAATATCTTTTGACTTCGCATCGCTACAGAAACGTGCTCTTCGGCAAGTGCGAGCTATTAGGCGAAAACTATAACCTCAACATTCATCTATTAACATTGAAACACTAAAATATGGAACAACTAAAAGAGCAACTAAAACAGCAGATTATCGACGCACTGAGCCTCGAAGATATTACGCCAGCCGACATCGAAGACGATGCACCACTTTTCGGCGAAGGTCTTGGCCTCGACAGCATCGATGCACTCGAAATCATACTTATTCTGGAGCGTAATTATGGCATAAAAGTGGAAAAGCCAGCCGATGCCAAAGAGAGCTTCAAGTCGATAAATACGCTCGCAGAGTTCATTGCGAAAAACCGTACCAAATAAGAATCTCAACTTGTGTATTTCGCACAGATGACGCGAGATGACACAGATTAATTACGAATTGAGAGTTACGAGTTACGAACTCAATGCGACAAATCAAAGTGGGTTGGCTGAGCTTGTCGAAGCCAATTGTAATTACGAGAACAACATAAGTACATATAATGATAGCAATTAGCGGCATAGGTATAGTGAGTGCGTTGGGTGTGGGCGTTGAGGCCAACTTGCAGAAGTTGTGCAAGTGCGAAACGGGCATCCGCGAGGCGCACATAACTACCGAGAAGTTTCATGTGCCAGCAGGCGAAGTGCAGCATACCAACGACGAATTGAAATCGATGCTTGGCATAGCTACCGAAAAACTCGTTTCGCGCACCACGCTACTCGGAATGCTTGCCGCCAAAGAGGCTGTCGATTCTGCTCAACTTGCCAACCTGAAAAATGTTGCATTCATCTCGTCAACCACAGTTGGCGGCATGGACCTGACGCCTACTTTTTATAAAGATTATGTAAATAGCGGAAGTGGCAATTTGCACTACGTGGCGCAGCACGACTGTGGCTCGTCCACACTGATGATTCGCGACTATTGCGGTTTGGGTGGATACTACACCGCCATAAGTACGGCTTGCTCGTCATCGGCTAACGCCATCATGCTGGGCGCTCGCTTGCTCGATGCTGGCGAGGCAGATGCCGTGGTGGTTGGTGGCACCGATGCCCTCTGCGACTACACTTTTGCGGGCTTCAACTCGCTTATGCTGCTTAGCAACAAGCCTTGCCGTCCGTTCGACCGCAACCGCGAGGGGCTCAACCTCGGCGAAGGCGCGGCCTACTTAGTTCTCCAGCGCGCCGCCGACGCTCATAATAAATATGCATACTTAACCGGCTACGCCAATGCCAACGACGCCCATCACCAAACTGCAATGAGCGACGATGGTCGTGGCGCTCAAATGGCTATGCTACAAGCGTTTCGCAAAGCGAATATTGAGCCAAAGGATATTGATTATATCAACGTACACGGAACCGGCACTCAAAACAACGATGCATCTGAGATGGCTGCCATGCAAGCTGTTTTTGGCAATGTGCCACCATTCAGCAGCACTAAGGCTTTCACTGGTCATACGCTCGCTGCGGCTGGTGCTATAGAGGCTGTATTTAGCATACTTAGTATAAATAATGGAATGCTTTGGCCTACGCTCAACTACGAAACGCCTATTGATGAGGCTGTTGCGAAGCCTGTTACCACATTGCAGCATGCCACGGTGAATAATGTTATGAGTACGTCGCACGGCTTTGGTGGAAATAGTACGGCGTTGATATTCTCAAATTGAGAATTGAAATTTTTCTGTCGGTACAGAGAAAAGGAAAGGATAAATAGCTAACGAAAACTGAGGTAGTAAAACGTAATTATGATGACAGAATTATCGGTAGTAGAATTTAGCGACGCGCTCGACATCAAATCGCTTATTCCCGATGCCAACATGCGCCGTCGCATGAGCGCAATAGTGAAAAGCGGTGTGGCTTGCGGCATGGAGTGCTTGCGACGTGCGGGCATAGAGAAACCCACAGCCATAATCACCGCTACTGCTCTGGGCTGCATTGCCGATAGCGAAAAGTTTTTGCGTAATATTGTCGACGACGTGCAACCTTCGCCCACACCATTCATTCAATCGACGTTCAACACCATTGGTAGCCAGTTGGCTATAATTACGGGCTGCAACGGCTATAACATGACCTACGTCAACCGCACCAACAGCCTCGACGACGCTCTGCTCGACGCTCGTCTCTACCTCAACGAAACCACCGAAAAATCGACCGTTCTTGTGGTCTATGCCGAAGAGACTACACCAACTTCAGAATACGTATTAAGTCACCTGCCCAACGCCTGCAACCTCACTGCTCGCGCCAAAGCCATTCTGCTCGCAAATTGATTTGGGCGGTAGTTGTAATATTATTAGCACTGCTCGCCTACGAAGTATATAGCGCGGCAAATATCAAAGCTCAACGCTTTGTGAAAGCGCAAACAATGTCGGGCAGCGACAGGGTTTTGCTCTCTTTCGACGATGGTCCCGACCCCGTAAATACGCCGCGCCTACTCGACCTCCTTGATGAACTGCACATAAAAGCATACTTTTTCGTCATTGGCGAGAAAGCACAGCAGCACCCCGAAATAGTTCGCGAGATTGTCCGCCGCGGGCATACCGTTGGCAATCACACTATGCATCACAACCCCTTTCACGCCTTTTGGATGCCACATAAATACTATCGCGACGAGATTATGGCTGCCGACGCGGTTTTGCATGGTATAGGTATAGATACAAAACTCTTCCGTCCGCCACTTGGCATCACCAACAGGCAGATAGCTTGGGCTTGCAAAAAGGCTGGTCTGCATGTAGTTGCGTGGGATGTGCGTTCGTTCGACACACGCAACGAGCCTCGCGAAATAGTTATAAAGAGAGTATTAACGCAGATGCGCCCCGGCAGCATCGTTCTTCTTCACGACCGCCTCGATGGCGTGTGCGATGTTGTACGTGAGATAGTTACAAAGAGTGAACTCGAATTTGTACGTTAGTATCATTTTTTCGCACAGATTACACTGATAACGCTGATTGATAGTATCTTACGGAATGTGTCCATTGGTTATTTTATGCGATGGAGCGAGACGTCGAACGAAAAAATACTTTTCTATGTTTTGTTACATTCCAACATATTCCCTCCAATCTATTCCTGACACACTTATCCATTTTTTCCCTTCTAATATGTCAAAAAACTCTTTATCCAAAATAGGTAACAACTTATCCCAAAAGCATTGAAGTCTCCATGATAATAATTTATTTGGATCAGAAGACAATTGCATGAATTTCATATAATCCTTAATACTAAGATGATTATTCAAATAATCATCAACAGAAAAACTATGATGAAAAGGATATTGGTCTTTATCTGTTAGATTATATACATTCATTCTAATAACTTCTTCAGTATAATAATCAACCAATCCAAAAGAAACACGTCTGCAAAATTGAGATGACAATAGATTTATAGCATATGAGGTATATTGTACAGTTCCTTTTTCACTAATAGTTTTTATTTTTTTAGTGACATTATAATTACTCATCATCGGAATATTGTCAATCAACTTTTTTACTAACAAATCATAGATTACATCATCATTCATAGTAAATCATTTGAATATTACACTTTTCTCCATAGCATAGAAGACGCTAAAGCCTTTATTATTGAAATCCCCCCGTTGGGCGTAAGCTGTGCCTACGTCCGAGCTAAAAGCAAGGCTCCTGCCTTGCTCGTTCACTATATCGTTTTGTTGCACTTCCATTTTTTCTGTTTTGTTTCTGCAAGGCTGGAGGCTTGCTATTTGAAGCAACGTAGTGAGACAATACGCCGAGCTGAGGAGGCTTACAAAAAAGTATTTCCTCTATCACTAAAATACGAAATAACAATATCTAATGGGATAGACACCTCGTAAGGGAATGGTAGATTATATCCTGGGTTTATTTCATATGCTTGGTAAAAAAGACATAGGTATTTCTCGCCATTTATTTCTTTTATATACGGATCTGAGTAAGGTTTTTTATTTCTCATCAAAACAATTAACGAGTCTGTACTTATCCACGTTTCGGAGTCTTCCATATAACCATCCAAATATTGTTTGTCAATTTTAGACAACACGCCATCGACATTTGCGATGCAGTCCCATTTGAATCTGTCACCAGTTGTGTTACTGAAATGTGCTGTATTCTGCGTATGGTATCCATGCACGCCATATGATGAACCATCAGATTCCGATATGATAGTATAGTTAGTATATGATTCGCCTTTTTCTCTGTGCATTACAATATTTCTATTAATACTATAACTTATATTATAATCCACATGAAGGGACACTTCTTCACTACTTACAATTTCATCAAAACTCTTAGCGTTACATTTCAGAATATCGTTCCAAGTATTAATACCTATAGTGTCAATATTTATTTCCTCATATTGTAGCAGATACTCCTTACTCCATTTGACGAATTCATAGTATTCAACGTCTTCCTCATTTGGTTCGAAGTCTGCTCTCCATAGCACTTTTGCATACAAGAAGTCTGTACTTTTTTCTTTTTCGAAAACAGAGTGCATTATTTGGGCATCGTTATCCCTAATTATTATGCTATCACAGAGGCTATCAGGTATGTGTACAGAATCAGAAGCAACGATACTTTTTTTATCGTTTTGCTGGTTAGTAACACTAGAAGATGTGCTTGATAAACTCAAAACGCATACTAGGAATATGATTTTTCCCCCATAAATCATTTTTATACTCTATAATAACCAATCAGCTCATCGTAGCGTCCTCGCAACATTGCTACTAACGATAAACCCTTGGTTTGCATTGATTGCAAAGCTATTCATTTATTTTACACCCGTTCGATGGTATTTGCAACCCCGAACATTAGTTTGCGGGTTAGGAATCAGCCTGAACGGATTGCATAAGTACAAAATAACCACGGAACACACGAAAGACACGAATGTTTACCGTGGATTCTGTGTATGCCGTGGTAGTAATTATCAATTAATCTGTGAACTCTCGTGTTGTCTGTGCGAAACAAGATCAACTACAAAAGTTTAGGTTTTTATTTTTTGTTGTTTGTCCCTTTCCCTGTTATGTTATCGACTGCGTCGCGAGCCTTGTCGTTGAGGCTGATGTTGTGGTTTGTCTTAGCCTCGATGGTCCCAGCTCGCATAATGTCAGCCATATCTACGCCAGTGGCAGACTTCAACACGTCGAAAGCTTGTTTGATAGCAACAGGTACACCACCACTCATGGCAGCGATGCCAGCTCCCGTATCTTGGCCGCCACTATAGACATGTACATCCTTGATAGCAGCGATAGGTTTAGCAACATTCTCCACAATCTGAGGCAGAACTTCAATCATCATCTGAGCCACAGCGGCATTATTATACTTCTTGTAAGCTTCTGCCTTTTTGTCCATAGCTTGAGCCTCAGCCTCACCCTTTTTCTGAATGGCGTAAGCCTCAGCTTCACCCTTTGCCTTGATACCGATAGCTTCTTGTTCCAAACGATAGCGGATGGCATCCGATTCGGCATTTTGGGCGAGTGCACGCTGCTCTGCCTCGTACTTCTGGGCCTCTGCCACACGCTTGCGTTGCTCCAGTTCTGCTGCAGCATTCTTCTCTATCTGATATTTGTCGGCATCGGCCTTCTTCTCCACTTCGGCAGCAAGTTGGTTCTGACGAATTTCGATTTGCTCCCTCGAGAGAATCTGTTCGCGCTTAGTCTTCTCAATCTGAGCCTCTACTGTCTTGATATTGATCGTCTTCTGCTGTTCTTGTTGCTGGATAGCGTATGCAGCATCGGCATCTGCTTGAGCAGTGTCGGCCTGTTGTTTCAAGGCAGCACGTTTCAGAGCAAGTTCGTTGTTTTTGATAGCGATGGCCGTGTCGGCATCTACGCGGGCATCGTTGGCATCTCTATCGGCCTTCGATACCTCAATCTTCACGTCGCGCTCGGCAATAGCACGATTGATACTAGCATCCTTCTTAATTTTTGCAGTATTGTCGGCACCAAGGTCTTTGATAAGGCCCTCCTTGTCGGTGACATTTTGAATGTTGCAAGAGATAATTTCAATACCCAATTTAGCCATATCGGGTTGCGCCTTCGTCATCACTTGGTCGGAGAATCCGTCGCGGTCGGTGTTCAGCGAACGAAGATCCAACGTACCTATGATTTCACGCATGTTACCCTGCAAAGAGTCTTGCAGCTGTTCGGCAATCTCATTGGGCATCATATTCAGAAAGTTCTTGGCAGCCAGACGTGTTCCCTCATTTGTAGGCATAACACGAATTTTGGCCACGGCATCTACGTCTACATTGATAAAATCGGTAGTTGGCACACTCTCTTCTGTCTTGATGTCAACGGTAATTTGTCCGAGGTAGACACGGTCCAAACGCTCGAAAAACGGAATGCGAAAACCACCCGAACCAATGAGCACACGAGGTTCCTTTGACAAACCCGAAATGATGAAAGCCGATGAAGGCGGCGCCTTTACATAAGAGATAAAAAGTAGGATGACCAATGCAATGATAGCCACTGCGACGAGAGTAAACATGGTAGAATCCATAAGCAAAAAAGTGTTTATAATTATTATTTAGTATGTAAAGATAAATTGTACAAGCAATAAAAGAGCCGCTCGAATGTCTAAAAAGCTATAGATTTCTTTCCCTTCATGGTTGATTGGCAATTCGCACCAAATACTATCGCTCTTCGCAAACACTTTTCTCGCACAGATTAAACGGATTATGCTGATTGAAAGCGTTTTGTGTGGTGGTTCATTTTATGTTTATGCGATGTAGCGAGACGCGCGTCGAACGTGGTTTATTATGTATAGCCACACCTTGACCATGCAATAGGA